>VOFJ01000385.1_pt1 | contig 76000 bp, 126 predicted proteins | sample 5384081 | NCBI WGS metagenome assembly VOFJ01 (sample SAMN12384729, study PRJNA508395) | human gut metagenome | isolation source: healthy gut I | host: Homo sapiens | reverse complement strand
AGGGCATTTCGCATGGTGGTTTTGTCGATTAATCTGTCACGGATATTAAGACTCACAAACTTATCCTGAATGTCTCCAAGGTTCACGATTACCTCCTCTATTGCGGAAAGCTCACGCTTCTTTTTCATCGTAAAGGATTCGCAGGATCAGAAGTACAATGGAATCATAAAGCTTCAGATTCATCCGGTTATACCCTCTCGGACTGGTCAGCTGAATCACTCCATATTCCTCGTTTATCTCAAGGCGATAGCCAAGAACGCCCAGATATTCTTTAAATTCTTTCCTGTATTTCAGCACAAAATAATAATCTGCTTTGGTATTCTGGTTTCCTTTGCACAAAAAGCAGGTTCCCAGAAGACGGTTTGCAAACCCCTGCTGAAATTATCCTTTTCTTTTTTTGCAGCATTCCTTCCAGATATTCCATTTTCTCTCCTCCGTATCCGAAAATCTTTGAAACGGTAGCCGTTTTACTTCCCGTTCTTCCAGAGTTTCTATTACATATCCCATATTTTTTGCGCTGACCGTAAAGGCGCACATAGATCAGTTTGATAAAATCCTCTTCATTATTGAGAGGAAGCTGGCTTGCTTCCAGCTCATCTTTTTCCGCCAGATAACGGTTTTACGTAGTTCTGAATTTTCTCTACACTGATCACTTTCCGGATCTTTTCTGCCATCTTTCTCATTTTCTCACGGCGAAGCTCTTCGTCTGGTTCCTCATTCTCCAGACTGGAGGGGATGAATTCCTTTTTCCCTTCTACTGCCAGATACAGAGAACTTTGTTCCAGAATAGAACACTGGCAAATACGCACCAGATCATCCAGAAAATCAATGCGGTAGATTCCCCCAAGATCCATATTTTCCCGGTTGATTTCTTCATTAATTCCCATGAGTATTTCTTTCAACTGCCCCCGCACATCTTCATTTCCTGCCAGGAGAAATTTAGCACGGTTGATGGCAGCTCGCTGGTACTGGGTATTTTTCTGGTTGATTTCCTGAAGAATCTCGTCCATATTGCGGAAAGCCTCAATAATTTCGTGAAGATAACGGTAGGTCAGTTCCCGCCCCTCTTCCTCGGAAACCTCCCGGATAGCTGCAATCTCTGCAGATGCCTTTTCCAGAAATTCCTCATTGTGGCTTTTTTCTCCAGGCACTGCATAATTTCCGGACGAAACTTGGAAACATTGTCAGAAGTCAACAGGCGGTGGTAGGCTTTGTCTACAATATTGGTAATGTAGTCGTTAAACAGTGCATCCATAATCTGGGCAACCGTGCTGTGTCTGGTAAGGTCATCAATGTAGTGTTTGATGTTGGAATTGAGGTTTTTTTCAGACCAGTGATCAGGTAGTCAGTGTTTTCCCAGATCTGCATGAGCACGATACCCGGCTTATCCATGGTGCCTTTTACCAGACTGTAGATGGTATAAATGTACCCCTGGTATTCAATTTGTTTCCCATCTGCGATATCCAGGAGTGTTTTGATTATTTTCACAGCGTATTCCTTGAAGTTTTACACGCTGTACGTAGCTTTTGTCTGTTTCCACTTCGATCCAGCCGTAGTATTCCAGGCGGCGCAAAATGCCGTTAGCCCGGCTTCGGCTGTCATCAGCCTGGAATTCTTCTTCCACCAGCTGGGCCGCATTTTCCTGTCCAAAATAAAATTCCAGCTCGTCTACCAGCACTTCTCTTTCCACGCCAAAGGAGAACTGGTGTTCCATAATGGCAAAAAGGCGGCTGATACATTCCCAGTATACAATTCGGTTTGGAGAAGATAATGGGACAAAAAAGTTGTCGGGGATTATGTGAAACATAGGGTGTCCTTTCTTTTAAACGTAAAACAAGGGACAAACTGCTTTGTCCCTGAAATCTTTCTTTATTTTAGCATAGCCGGTTTTATTGTACAAGGTTTTCTCAGTTGCTATTTAGTGTGTTAAAAGTTCTTCAGGAGGGACGCATTTGGACAATGTGTATTACTCTCTCGCCGGCGCAACGCTCCAGCAAACTAATCGCTAACTGCGACTAATGCGTTCGGGAGAGCCCTCACGCATAAGTCTCCGTAAGCGCTGGATTTCGCTTGCGCTAAGGGCGCGCCTGAAATGGCTCGCTGGAGTAATACATTGCCCAAATGCTGTGTGTCGGCTGGAACTTGCTGGTTGGCAAGAACTTTTAACGAAGGGGAGGGGGGAGTGATTGGTTTCCCGATACTTTCTTGACAACGATAGATTAGAAAAAAAATAAAGTTGCGGGATACCAACTACTTCACCCCACCCCCGTTGTTGTCGTTACTGTTTCTTTCTTCCCTTTTCAGTAACCAGCGATTTTGCAATGTATATTCGCAAGCCGCGCATTTCAGAGCGGTTTTAGTGGAGGCGAGATCCATGACTTACGGAGACTTAGGCGCGAAGGCTCTCCTGAGCGTCTTAGTCGTAGTTAGTCATTAGCTTGCCGGAACGTTGCGACGCGCGGCGGTGAATATACATTGTGAAATCGCGTCCGGATAACGACCAACCAAATTAAATAGCAATTCTCAATATACCTAATATTAGCAAATGTGCCGGATAAAAAATGTAGAAGAACCACTTAGAAAAAGGTTCGATGTTTTTCGGGCGCTTTCCGTTGTAGAGATAGATGATGCAAAGTGCTGAGAAAATGCAAAATTCCGGCGGTGGCGCCGAGGGACTGGATAACAGCCCTGGCAGGAGTGGTCTGCTCCATGTTTTCTACAAGGTTTAACAGACCAAAGAACAGCATTGCCTTTCCGAAAACCTTCCATAAAAGTTTTTTTTCGTTCAGGATTCTGGCCGCCAGCCAGATGGCTTTTCTGATCAGCATTCCGGCCGCCGGCTGGCAGCATTTTCCCCTGTGCATCCCGGAGGCCACCGCTTGCGAACCAGTAGGTGAAGATGGGGGGCAAGAAGGGCCCAGTCACTGTAGGCGGAGGCAAATACCAGGCCCAAGATGCAGAGTATCCGCCGGGTTCCTGAAGGGATTTTTTCCATTACATAGAGAATCAGGAAAGCACAGGAAAAGAGTGAATAGCATGTTCATGCTTACGAAACTTATGGTTCCTTCTTCTGTAAATGCAAGACAGAAGGGGATTTCGGAGATCAGGGCAAACAGCAGAAGCCGTTTGCCGTATTTCTCTTTGGAGCGGGTGTAGCCGTAGCCTTCTACCAGAAAGTAGCACATAGTGATAGCGGTAAAATAACCCACGTCCACCATCACCTCAAAAAGAAAGGTACCTGGTTCCAGGAAAATGTTTGCAATATGGTTTAATAGCATGGTAAACATGGCTGCATATTTAATCTGGTCCCGGTTCATGCCTCAAAAATCCTCATCAGCATATCCGCCATACCCACAGAGTATCCAGCTGCTGCAAAAATGCCCTGGCAAGGGCCTTCGGTAATGACCATAAGCGGCAGCTTCTCGGAATCTACGTACATGCGGCGGGCGGTCATTTCCTTGTCCTTGCCGAAATCGTGGAAGTACACCTGAATTTCAGGGAACAGTTCCAGAACATTTCACCATAGTAGCATTCTTTAAAGAATCTTTACTGCGAAGGATAAATATAACCTGCTTTTGGATTTTTTCATATTTTTCTTTTCAAATCCATCATTTCATTGAGGATGTGCTCGGTAGGCTCGCGGCCCTCTTCTAACCAGAAGAGAATATTGCGCGCAACCAGACTATTCTCCCGTTTGGCAGCGTCTCCAAAGGCTACAGCCGCATCCAGCCCTTCGTCTGCCTTGCAAGGAACATCTATGTGCTCTGCATCAGACAGTTCGCAGCGCCTTCTTCCCGTCAATTCAGACACCAGCACCTGATTTCCAGCCCGATCGGTCAGCTTGGAATCCGGAATGGAATGACGGTTGAACATTTCCTTCAGACAATACTCCCGAAGCTCCAGTTCCACCCGCTTCGTCTCATCTTTTTCAATATGAAAATCGTATCTTTTTCCCAGAATGTTTCCATTTGGCAGACGGTTTCCAGTCAGAATCCGGTAATCTCCCGGCATAATATCCAATTCCAGTTTTCCAGCTTCCCACTTGCGGTCGCTGAAATCCAGGGTAAGGTATCCTCTTCCGTCTGTCACCGCAATGGTCCAGTTCTGGAAATAATTCCAGTCCCCTTTTTCCCCGGCGAAGACTGTAAGATGGGATTCCTTCCGGCTCTCTTCCAATACTGCTACAAACCTCATTCCATCCCAATATTCAATAGCTCCATCAGCAGGATTCAGACGTGCCGGGATTCCCAGGTTCTGGCGATTGCCACGAAAAAGCACCTTGTGGGATTTCTCTCCGGCAATTCCAAGCTCCAGTGCTGCACCAGGAGTGGTGTATGCAGTCGGGCGCTCTTTGTCATTGCGGACTGAAATGTTCTCTTCGATCCAGGTCCAGATGCTCTTGGGATCTGCTTCAAAAGCATCCCTCTGCCCCTTGTCAAAATAGCCCAGGATCTTCTTTCTCCACCTGGTAAGAACCTCATTTTCCACGCGGGGATTCCATACATATGGGAATGTAAATCTCATCTGGATTAAATTCGCGATAAACCGAGGCCTCCTTCGATAATGGCCCTCCAGCACTTCTGGAAACGCATCCCTTCTGTCTTTCTCAGACAAAACAGCCATCATAGGCTCCACTTCCTTCATGGTATGTCCAAAAGGCAGCGCTTCCACAGCGGCTGGAATTTCTCAATCTTACGTCGACAGTGTTCTGCCTCAGCGGCAATCCGGCGATTATTCTCTTCTTCCTGTTCTTGGGTAATATTCCATCTTATTCTGCCGGTATCCTCCGGTGCATTCATGTCAAAATCCACCCAAAGCTCATCTTCATATTCCTCACCAAGAGTACAGGTAAAATGGTCGTCCTCTCTTGTGTCGATTACCTTTTCCCCGTAAGCACCATCATAAACAGCACAGATCAGCAGGCTTCCAAAACCGGTTTCAAAGGAAATACAGCCATTTTTGTCTGCTTCCATTATTGCAATCGGGGAAAATTCCCCATAGTTCATTACCTCAGCCCGTACTTTTGCCCCAGCAGCCGGAGTTCCATCCAGATCTTCCACTGTAATAGTGATCCACCTGGTTTTGGCATATTTACCAAGAAGATTGATGATCCGGTTCATTCCGTCTTTTCCGATCACTTTTTCGTCTGGCATAGCGCGGTCATACCATCTGGAGCCGATCATCATGGCCCTGGATGCTGCATTGGTAAACCAGCCCTTGTCCAGAACAGCTTCTGGCTCGCAAGCTCCCAGATAATGCCAGTCGCCATCGCACCAGACCTCTACCCATGCGTGGTTGTCATCACAGTGGGACCACCTTGGCACATACACTGGTCTTGCAGGGATTCCGGCACTTCGCATTACATTTACCACAAAGACGGCTTCCTCACCACAGCGGCCTACACCGCTTCTGTAAATTTCCAGTGCGGAGCCGGTACGCATGTCCGTTCCCTGGTACATCACTTCTCCCGCACACCAGTGATTGATTTCCAGTGCAGCTTCCACCATGGGCCTTCCCTGGACCTTATCCTTTATTTTTTTCCAGAAATAGGTACGGCATGGTTTGATTTCTTCATCATTTGTCCGATGAAAAAGCACGTAATTCAGGAAATAAAGCTCTGGATAATTCTTTACATAAGGGGAATTTTCCCAGAGATAGATTCCCTGCTGCACATAATCCAGATAAGTGTCAAAGGTATAGTTTCCCCACATCGCTGTAGGGCATATTGCTGTACAGATATTTCATTCCGATCACAATATCAGGACTTAGTGCTTCCATTCTCTTCTTTATCTCTTCCGCTTTTCCTGGCAGTTCCCTGGAAAAATCTTCAAAGTCTTTTTCTATCCGGTCTCTGTTTTTTTCAAGAAACATCTTATAATCTCCTCATCATTTTAAGCGTGATCACAATTTCACTCTAAACGGACATGCCGCCTGTCGGCTACATCTCCATATAGGAAAGTCAGCTGTTCCACGCCTATGGCGCTCCCACTTGGCAAAAATACTTTTTTGGGCGCAGACTTAATAAAATCGCAGTATTTCATATATCACAAGAGATTCTATTTTATATCAAGCATATTTATAATATTTCCATATCCAGCATCTTCTGCCAGCTGCTGGATCCCATCCCTTATTTCCTCCAGGGAATAGTTGTGCGCTTCCAGAAATTCATCCCCTTTGGATGCAGCATATTCGTAGAAAAACATAGCTTCTGCCAGAGCTTCTTTGTCAGCGTAATCGATCCGGTCAAGAAGTTCGTTCTCTGCCTCGTTGATCTCGCCTCTGTCCACCATGGTTTCATATGGTGAAGCTTGTCTCCGGAAATCTGATATTTGGATTCTACCGGCAATTCCACCTGGACATATTTTTTTCCCAAGCATGACGCTGGCAAGGACACGGGCAATCTCTTTGATCATACGCATAATGTAGTCTTTTTCGTCATCAGTGAACATAAATTTTCCTCCTGGATAAATGAGAGTTCGTGGCTTTAGGGTAGCACCTTCCCAACATCAGAACTATTTCTGACTACTCTTACTGACTGCGGCCACAAAAACCACAAAGGTTCCGCCCTGACACTTGTATGCGTCCTGGCAGAACCTTTGTCATTAAGCTTATTATTTCATTTTTTTGATATCCTTTTTGTCAATATAAGATGAAAGAAATTCAACGCTTCCCTCCACGCCAAGAGTGCTGCTGTTCAGACTCAGATCATAGGTATGGGAATCTGACCATTTGGAATTGCAATGACTGTCGTGGTATTTCTTTCTCTTTTCTGTCTTTCTCTTTGATGAAACGCTCAGCTTCTTTATCGGTTTTTCCATAAAGACGGGCTACACGGGCAATTTTTCTGATCCATGTCTCCAATAATGAAGATGGAAATCGGGCCCTCATAATCCTTCAGGATTGTCTCAGAGCAACGTCCTACAACTACAAAGGATTCTCCTTTTTCAGCCTTTTCCCGAAGAAAATTGAACTGCATCATAGCAACGTTGTCTGCCGGAGAACTGCTCATTCCTTTCACTGTGCGGTAAAGAAATTTGTTGTGCTTCATCTCATCAAAGATTTCCAGTTCTTCTGGATTTACGTTATGGCTGTCTGCCACCTCGCGTAAAAGATTGTGATCGTATAACGAAAGTCCATAGCGCTTTGGCGATTCGCTCTGCAATTTCATGGCCTGCGCTTCCGAACTCTCGTCCGATGGAAATGATCACCTGTTTTTGTGTTTTCATGGTATCCTCCCTTCTAACCAGAGAAATCCGCTCTTGTTTCACGGATTTTTCCGGATAAAATGCCGTTAAAAGCGGGCAAGACCAACTGTCAGTTATTCATGGCATGCCAGATCTTTGGCACTGCTTTTTCTCTGATAATTGACAGTTCTACACTTCCCTTATGGCATTATAAATATCTAGCATAAATCATCAGCATGGAAACGAGGATAACCAGGATTGTGGCTGGTGCCATTGCCTTGCAGTATCTGCCCCATTTGATCATGTGGCCACTCTTTGCTGCAGTTGCAATTCCAACTACGTTTGCAGAAGCTCCGATCGGGGTTGCACTTCCGCCGATGTCAGTACCCATTGCAAGAGCCCATGCCAGAATGGAAATATCAACTCCCTGTGCGGCTGCTAGACTGTCAATAACCGGGATCATGGTAGCTGCAAATGGAATGTTGTCAATAAATGCACTTGCTATTGCAGATACCCAGATAATGATGGCGATCATTACCTTCAGGTTTCCACCGCTGACCTTGCCAATAAATCCAGCCAGGATCGTAAGGATACCGGTCTGCTCCAGACCGACAACAACTACGAAAAGTCCTACGAAGAACAGCAGTGTCTTGTAATCAACCTTTTTTTCAGAAGGTCCAAAGCATCTTTTCCGGAAGTGATCAGTGTCACTGCTGCGATAAATACACCGATACAGGATACGGTAAGCCCTGTCTGGGAATGTGTTACCAGAAGGACAACAGCGCAGAGGAAGATCACACAGCTGATGGTGAAGCCCTTCTTGCTTACAATCGCTTCTTCCGGATCCGGTAACGTAGACGGATCAATTTTTCCCGCATTTTCGGTAAGCTCTTTGCGGACAATAAAGTAAAAATAGATTACAACCAGTACCAGTGCGATCACCGCGATAAGACCTGTGTTTGTCACGAAATCTGCAAAGGAAAATCCAAGTGATGTTCCAATGATAATGTTCGGCGGATCTCCGCACATGGTGGCGGAGCCACCCAGGTTCGCGCAGAAAAATCTCTGCAAGGATCATTGGAACCGGATTAAATTTCAGTAATTGTGACAACTCGACGGTAACCGCTGCAAGGAACAGAATGACGGTGATACTATCGATAAACATAGCAAGTACAAAGGACAGGAGCATAAATGTGATAAAGATCGGGATGATCTGGTATTTAACCAATTTCGCGATCTTCATGCATAACCAGCGGAAAAAATCCGGAGTTTGCCATGCCTTCTACCATGATCATCATACCAGCGATGAACACGATAGTTTCCCAGTTGATTCCAGCAGAAGCGTCGCTTGCTTCACCTGCTGTGTGCCAGAATCCCGTTGAAAAAATACTATGTATTTTCAGTGGTTCAATAATTGCTGAGGGGCTGTGCATACAGATTCCAAATACAAGAATCAATGTAAGGAGCGCACATCCCAGCGTAACAATATGTCTTTCCCCAGACTTCTGTGATGATCAGAATCAACATTGCTAGGAAAACAACCACCGCTAACCTATGTGCTATCATTTCTTTCCTCCATGATTCTCGTCCCAGGCCATCCAGATTCCTACACCGATGGCTGCGACAATCATTATCCCTATAAAAATATTAAGTAACATATAGTGCCATACCTCCAATCATATACGTTTGTTTACATGGAAAATAATTGCTCTCCACTGCAATGCTTTACTCATAATGAAAACAATTGCAGCAATCAGCAATATGAAACAATGGTATATGATCTTCAGTGCTTCTGTCCGTCCCCGATGATGGATGTAACAGATGATAAACCGTCTGCCGTCAGCATCATTTCTGGTCAGCAGATGTTTCTTTGCTTTATAAAATACGGTATTCGCCAGCAGAACTGCCAGCATGATGAGCACCTGGGTTTCCACTGCCTGACCTGTGGCGAAGGCGCTGGTCCGCCTCCAGCCTTACAGACACCTGCCGAAGTCCTGTCAATTCTTCTGCACTTGTCTGGGTGCTTCTGGAAAGCTCTGGTGAAATCAAAGAAGCTGAGGCCGGTTTCAGATCGTAAACATGCATAATGCTCTTCGCTTCCATGCCTGCAAAAAGCACACACAAAACCGCAACTGCCACACTGAAAAACAGGCAGACAAACCGGTTCGCACATTCGTTTTTTTTCACTTGGCCTCACCTCGATACCTAAAAAATTCGTTTTTATAATAGCAGATTTTATAAGGTTTTTCAACTGTTTTTGCAGAGGGCTGCAGGTCACCCTTTTCCATAATTATGTGCTGTTCTATATATTGGACACTTCTTTTTTACAGGCAAAAATCGGACTGAAATGTATCTTTTCCAATGCATTTCAATCCGATTTATAATCACTCTCTTAATAAAATCCTGTTTAATTTTTACAGATTATTCAGCGTCTGTCTCCTCAGCTGCCTCGTCTGCTGTGTCAGCATTCTGCATCTGCTGCTTCTGTGTCCTCAGCCTCTGCGTCATCGCTATCCTCGAATGGGATAACGGCTCCGTCATATTTCTCGTTGATGAAGTCTTTGATCTCGTCAGATTTTTAATACATCTACAAGAGCTTTGATCTTGTCGCTGTTCTCGTTTCCTTCTTTTACTGCGATTACGTTTACATATGTTTTGGCAGCTTCGGAATCAGAGTTCTCATATGCAAGTGCATCTTTGGATACAGAATAACCAGCCTGAAGTGCATAGTTTCCGTTAAGGACAATGTAAGAAGTCTCTTCTGCAACACGTGCTACCTGCTCAGCTGCAAGCTCAACGATTTCTACGTTGTATGGGGTTCTCCTCAATATCGTTTACAGTTGCCTCAAGGCCAGCACCGTCTTTCAGTTTGATAATTCCGTTGTCCTGGAGAAGAAGAAGTGCTCTTGCTTCGTTTGTGGTATCGTTCGGTACTGCGATTGCGTCGCCATCTGCGATATCATCAAGGCTGGATTTTGTTCCAGGATAAATTCCAAAGGGCTCGTAGTGGATTCCGCCTGCATTTACAAGGTGAGTTCCTTTTTTTTCCTCGTTGAAGCTGTTCAGATATGGAATGTGCTGGAAGTAGTTTGCATCGAAATCGCCGCTCTCTACAACTTCGTTTGGCTGTACATAATCATCAAATACCGTTACCTCAAGGTCGTATCCCTCTTCCTCAAGGATCGGTTTTGCTGCTTCAAGGATCTCGGAATGTGGTGTCTCGGATGCTGCTACTGTAATGGTTTTGTCATCATCTGCTGCGAAAAACAACGGATGTTCCAACGGTTCCAAGTACTAATGCTCTCCTGTGAGTGCTGCTGCGATTAATTTTTTCATAATAAAGTTCCTCCTTATTTTTTTGAAAAATATATTTAGTTTCTACATTACAATCATTTTTTTTTATAATAAACAGGGGCTACTAAAAACTCCTGTCAATTATCGATTTTGGTTACTGCTCACAGATACCATTTCTTATAAAATAATCTGTGGCTTATTTTCTTTTATCCAGCTTGTTGGCTATCAACATACCAATAGTCTGGAAAATCTGTACCAGTACTACCAGAAGGATAACTGTCACCAGCATGATGTCCGTCTGCCAGCGGTTGTATCCGTAACGGACTGCAATGTCTCCAAGTCCGCCTCCTCCTACGGTTCCTGCCATTGCGGAGTAACCAAGGATAGTTCCTGTTACAATGGTAGCTCCTGAGATCAGGGATGTTCTTGCTTCTACCAGCATTACCCTAAATACGATCTGAAGGTTGCTTGCTCCCATGGATCTTGCAGCCTCGATAACCCCCGGATCCACCTCATTAAGTGAGGATTCCACCATTCGTGCAATAAAAGGGATCGCCGCTATGGTAAGGGGAACGATGGTTGCAGTGGTTCCGTAGCTTTTTCCTACCAGAAATCTGGTGAATGGAATGAGCAGGATCAACAGGATCAGGAATGGGATGCTTCGGAAAATATTTGCGATCACATCTAGGATCTTATATAGTACTGCATTGGGCCGCAGACCCTCTTTGTCGGATACTTTCAGCAGGATTCCAAGGGGCATTCCAAATACATATCCGAAGAAGGTGGAAAACAGGGTCATATATAATGTTTCCCCCTACACCTGCGATTATCATATCGGTTACTTGTTTCGTCCACATAATCAGTTCGCCTCCCCTATCTCAAGTCCACGTTCTGTAAGGAATTTCTTCATCTCCGGTACATTGGTACTGTCACTCATGAACTGGAGGATCATTTCTCCTTTGGCTACACCGCCTACGTTTTTGGTGTTTGCCTTCAGAATGTTTACAGGTTCGTGGAAGGTTAATATAAGGTTTGCGATTACTGGTTCGAATGCGGAGTTCTCAGAGAATACGATTCGAACGATTTCGCCGTCCTGGATTTCTGACTGGGTAAGCTTTTTGCTTTCTACGTCGTTTCCAGAATCCTTGCTAATCAGTTCTTTGGCTACCTGTGATTTCGGGTGGCTGAAGATTTCTTCTACAAGGCCTTGTTCTTTTTACTTCACCGTCTTTCATAATTGCCACATGAGTACAAATCTCACGGACAACTGACATCTGGTGGGTAATGATCACGATGGTGATTCCAAATTTCTGGTTGATGTCCTGCAAAAAAAGTTCAAGTATGGAGGATGTGGTCTGGGGATCCAGGGCGCTTGTGGCTTCGTCGCAAAGTAAGATCTGCGGATCGGAGGCCAGGGCTCTGGCGATTGCCACTCTTTGTTTCTGTCCACCGGAGAGCTGTGCGGGATAGGCTTTCGCTCTGTCTGCCAGTCCTACGATTTCCAGAAGCTCCCAGGGCTTTTGCTCTTGCTTCGGCTTTTTTCTTTCCCCTGGATGTACAGTGGGAAGCAGACGTTTTCCAGTACGTTTTTCTGCATGAGCAGATTGAAAATGCTGGAAAATCATTCCTATTTTCTCTCGCTCTTTGCGGAGTTCTTTGGGGGAAAAAAATTCGCTGAGGGATTTTCCGTCTATTAATACTTTTCCTTCGGATGGTACTTCAAGAAAGTTCATACATCGTACCAGGGTACTTTTTCCTGCACCGGACATTCCGATGATTCCGTAGATGTCTCCGGTTTCAATGGAGAGACTTACGTGGTTCAGGGCTTGTACGGAACCGTCTTTGGTTTCGAAGGTTTTGCTCACATCTTGGATTAATATTGAAGACATGTCTTTCCTCTTTCCTTTAAGTGGTGTTTCATCGTCGATATGGTTACTATAACACAATTGGAGTAAAAGTGTTAATTCTTAAAAGTTAGGACTAGTTATAGGGTAAAAGCTATAGCTAAAGTGAGGACGCCAGCGGGGAGGGATAAATCACGCTCGCCGTCGCAACGTTCTGGTGAGCTAATGACTAACTGCGACTAATGCGCTCGGGAGAGCCCTCTCGCATAAGTCTCCGTAAGTCATGGATCTCACCGCCACTAAGGGCGCTCCTTAAATGGCTCGCTTAGATTTATCCCTCCCCCCACTGGCTGTGTACTGGTTGGTGAACAGTTGAGCGAAGCGGACGTTTGGGCGGGAAGGCGCTGCGCTGTTTCCGCCCAAACTGAAAGTGGGGGGGTAGGGGGGGTAGGTTCAGCTTTAGTTCCAAATGGAAGTTTATGTAAGTGTGTGGATTATCGTAATGCTTTGTCTTTGTATTTGGCAATTTCTTCCAGGTACTTCTGTCCTAACTTACTGATCGTGGTGCCTTTTCTTGCAAGGTAGCCGATGGTCATGACCTCGTCGGAGTCTAGCTTCACGGCGCAGTAGTCGGAGCCGTTTAGTTCTTCGCAGATGATTCCGGAGCAGAGAGTGTAGCCGTTGAGACCCACCATCAGGTTCAGGAGAGTGGCTCGGTCATTGGCTTTGATGAGGCGTTTGTATTCGTAGGTGCTCAGGACTTCTTCGGCGAAGTAGAAGGAGTTGTAGGTGCCTTGCTCGAAGGAGAGGCAGGGGTACTCGCGGAGGTCTTCCAGGGTGATCAGGTCGCGGTCGGCAAGGGGATGGCCTTTCCACATGTAGACATAGATGCTGCATTCCAGAATTGGGTGGAATTCCAAATTGAACTCGTGGAAAAGTTTCTCAAGGACTTTGTGGTTGAAGTCGTTCAGGTAAAGGATGCCGATCTCGCTTTTGAAGTCTTTTACGTCGGTGATGATGTCGTAGGTGCGGGTTTCGTGGACGGCGAATTCGTATTCGTCCATTCCGAACTGCTTCACCATTTCCACGAAGGCATTTACTGCGAAGGTGTAGTGCTGCATGGAAACACTGAATTTCTTCTTGGTATGTTCTTTGGAAACGTATTTGGATTCGATCAGCTCGTACTGCTCTACCACCTGGCGGGCGTAGCCTAAGAATTCCTCGCCTTCAGGGGTTACGGAAATTCCACGGTTGGTCCTGCGAAAAAGCTCCACTCCGATTTCCTCCTCCAGTTCACGGATTGCTGAGGACAAACTTGGCTGTGATATAAAAAGATTCCGGGCAGCTTCATTCATGGAATTGAATTTGCCACCGTAATCGCGTAACGAAGTTGTGCCAGAGTCATATGGATTCCTCTTTTCTGTATTGTTCTATTTTTACAGGTATGCACCTGTGTTTTCTTATCATAATTAATTCCGACTAACAGCAAGTTTCCCTTGTATTCTTCCAGACTGCGACAGTATTCTTTCTCCTTAATTTGCTGGATTGCACCTTCTGCGTTTTTTTATCCCATTTTAATTCAACTACCAATGCTGGTTTATCTAAGAAGCGCTTTCTTGAACATAAACAATATCTGCAAAGCCTTTTCCCCGAGAGTTCCCCGGTGTACTGTGTAAAAAATTACGTGCTGCATAAAGTGCAAGCGAAATGGTATAGCTAAGCGCATTTTCGTCATTATATTGGAGATGAGATGTTTCAAAAGTGCGCCTGCCTAATGCCCTCTGCGACCTGCTCTTCTCTTCCCTGCCATATGGCTTGCAATGTATCTGCTGAATTTTTTAATGCTTTAGAAACTTCACCCCAATCAGACACAGCAATAGCGCTTACATATTCGAACGAATCTCCTCATTTGGAATAAAAACTGTTTTATCTGCATAACGATACCCCAGATAGCCCAAATGAATCAACAGTGTAAGTACATCATCCTCTGTTCTGAAAGTTGTCATATCATTTGTAAAGCTTCTGGTGTTCACTGGTACTGTTTCTCCAGCAATCATACTTAATATATCATCCCGGAGTCCTTCAAAATTCATATCAATATAAATCTGCAATGCCTCAAAAGTCTCTGTCTGATTCCAATAATTTCCCAGTTTTCCAAGGCGCATGCAGCTCACAACCGACTTCGGGCTGTATACAGATTCTACTTCTTCAAAAGAATAACCATCATACCAGTTTTTTGATCTCATTAATATCCATCTGATACTTCTGGCAAAGTGCTTCTACTTCTTTTTCTGTAAAACCTACATATTCAGCCAAGGGCCCGGATCAATCATTGAAAATTCATCGAACATATTCAGTGCACTGTGGGTTCCGTATTTCTTTATTGGCAAAATTCCCGTCATATAGGCAAGATAAATGTATTCTTTTATCCTTAAGCAGATCACGCAGAAAATCAAGGTAAATCTCCTGCGCAGCCTTATCATGTTTGAACTCCCGGAAAATACAATCCCACTCGTCAATAATAACTATAAAAGGGCACTCACTTTCTGCAAAAATATCCTGCATAGTTTCCGCCAGATCATTTTCGTCATATAATTCCACCTCAGGGTACTGTTTCTTCAATTCGCGGATTACTTTGCCTTCTACTCTCTCCAACAATGTTCCTTCACATTTGAACTTCTGCTCAAAAATTCCTGCATGTTCAGAAAAAATGGTATCGTATTTATTCAAATGTTCCTCAAAGCTTTCATCCTTGGCAATTTCAAACCGGAAAAGAGTTCTCTGGAATCACAGCCCTTACTGTAATAAGCCGTAAGCATATCTGCTGCCATAGACTTTCCAAAACGCCTTGGTCTGCTGACACATACACAGGACTGCAGCGTATCGACAATACTATTTGTATATTTTATTAATCCTGTTTTATCCACGTAAATATCCGAATTCACCGCTCTTTTGAATTTATTATTCCCCGGATTCAGGTAGCTTCCCATAAGACAGCCGTCCTTTCTGCGATTTTGCGTTACCAATAAACAATAACAATTTTCTTCTATATTAACACAGCACTGCGATTTATTCCACTGAGGATTTTTTGCCAGTCTTTAATACGAAAAAAAGGGTGTATGACTAAAAAAAGCCAAACACCACATTTCTATAGCCCGAGAATGGTACACAGCCTGACACCTTTTTGGAAAAAAAGCTTTCAGCCGCATCCCTCCTCTTATTCTGTATAACTATTCCCATTCTCATCCGTCCAGGTTCCGTCGCCGTTGTCAATATAACCAGTGCCATTATCATCCATATAGTAATAATCTCCATTAGTTGTTTCTGTAACTGTCACACCGTTTCCATTGGCATCCTGTAATACATGCTGCTCTAACTCGGCACCAAAAATAATGGGTACTGTCATTTAAGGACTGGTAGGTCTTTCCATTTTCATCTGTAAAATAAACATCGTCATCGGTGCTGTATTCCATACCGTCAGCATCTACATATTCGCAGTCATAATTTTTATAAATTGTTCTTTCTACAGAAACTGTATTTCCATCACTATCATACAGGGTGATTGTTGTGGTGGAAAGAATATCGGATGTAGCATCTGTTGTGGCAGTTGTGGTATTACTTGTCGTACCAGCTGTGGCATTACCTGCTATACTGGCTGTGGTATTCCCTGCCGCACCACCTGTGGTATTACCTGCTGTACTGGCTGTGGTATTCCCTGCCGCGCCACCTGTAGTATTACCTGCTGTGCTATTTGCGGTATTACCTGCTGCACCACTTGCAGTATTACCTGCCGTACCAATGGAACTTACAGTATTTGATCTCTTCGTGGATGAAGAAGCCTTTTTATTTGAAGATACTATATTTGCAGCAGAATCAGAGGCAGAATTTCCGGTATTTTCTAAAGTTCCAGCTGAACAACCACTTAATGTCACCGCCGCCATAAGTGCTATCATTTTAACCAGTTTCTATTTTCATAGTAAAATCCCCTTTCATTTTCTACTTTTGTAGAAGTCGGTTATATACTACATCTGTAGAAATTAAATGTCAATCACTTTTTCTACAATCGTAGAATTATTTAGGTTTTACTTCTGATATTCTTAATTCCAGATTACGCCCCAAAATCATTCCCACAATTTGCATGCCCCCATTATGAAACCCTCATCCAGGCAAAAACAGGAAGGATGCAACTCGCCAAGAATTGCATCCTTCCTGTTTTAAAACTATTTGTTTTACAACTATTTCTTTTACAACAAGCCTTTTATACTTTCATATTCGGCAAAAAAAATTTTATCACAACCAAGAATATTACTCAAACTCTTCCTCGGATTCCTCACTGCTCTCCCCGCCCATCCGCACACGGATTCCGTTGATCTCTACGTCTTCCATAGGAATCACCAGACACTTGCGGCCGTCAATGATCCTGGTCTCCACCAGTTCCACTTTATCTGGTTCAACATGGATCACTACATCCGGAGTTTTGATCTCGAATTTACGGGTATTGGTAATATTAGACGGCTACCATGGTGGCTTTTTCACCGGCAACAGCCTCATACTGGTTATCAAAAAGTTTCCAGTTTCTCGTCTTCTACACCGCATTCTTCAAAGAGACGTTTCACCTCAGACTGAGTGAGCACAACCGGGTCTGGGGAATCTTTCTGGCTTCCAATGATCTCGTTCAATTTCTCATGGATTCCAATAACGGTGTCATACTGGCAGTCGTCACCAAGGGTTTCCTCCACCAGCATGTTGAAAGAATCACGCTGTCCGCCTGCAGAAAGCGGAGCAGTACAGCCAAACACTTCATCCACAAAAAATATCGTGAAGCTGCTCTGCATTCTTAGAATAGTAGAGCATGCCGTGGATGTCTGTGCTTCTGTCATTAAATAACGGGAAAAAAGGAAGCCGTTCTCTGGCATTTCCACGATCCAGTCACGGATACGGTCCTGGATCAAATTTGCCTCCGCATTGTAGCAAAGACCTGCCTTAGACAGCTTCACTGGACAGATACTGCAAAGAAGGTGCTCATAAATCTCTTCAGAAGCATCATCCATATCGATTCCATCTGAAGTTCTTCCCGGGATATCGTACACAGCGTGTACCAGGATTATGTAGTAATTTTCCGGATAATCGTAATTTTCAATAATTTTGTCATAAAAGCTCTCGAATTAAAGCGTCATCCTTCAGTTTACTGGCGCGGAGCTTCATGAGAAATTCGTGTTTGCCACCCTTTTTTCCTCTGCCAGTGGGAATTCCATATTCATCAGGTTCTTTCCAAGAGTACCAGAAAGGGTTTTTCTTGAATATTTCAAAATATTTGAACATTTCTTCCTCGGAGAGGGAAAGGAACGCTTCTTTCAGTTCTGTTTTTTTTATTCTTTTCAGCATCCACATAGCATCCACAAATTCTGGTAATGTTGCAGTTGGCTCGTGTCAGCTGTTTCTTGATTTCAGAAATTTCTTTTTGTTCATTTATATATGTCCTCCAGTATTCCAGAAAATATGTTTTCAAAACCGATATCCCATCTCTGATATGAATTTGAGTCTGTTGCCTTGCTCTCCATTCATAAAGATTCTCTGAAAGTATTATCAGCTCTATGATTTCAGCTTTTTTATTTTAGCTTAACACTCCAGAAAATTTCAAGACTTACTTACAGGAACAATTAAATCATGATTAATGGTCGTATAAAATAACTCCTTAAACTTCTCCATATCCCGTGTCTGTCCCAGCGCCCACATCATTTTCGTCACAGACGCCTCCAGCGTCATATCATACGACTCCAGCACCGGGAACCGTTCCCCCGATGACCTTTCCAACCTGATAAACTTCCATGTCGCTTCCCTCATGGGTAACCTGGGTCGCCATGCACACAGGCTTGCCAGCTTCAATCCAATGCGCGATCGCATCTATAAAATTATCATTTTCGTAATGAGGCAGACCGCCTACGCCGAAGGATTCAATGATCAGTCCGGAATAAGAGGGAAAAAGAGCATCCAATACTTTCCCGTCAATCCCCGGAATCAATTTGAGCAGAAAAAAATCTTCTGATTCATCTCATGATAAAACACCAGTGGCTTGGTGGACTGGTCTTTGTCATCAATATAAAAAATAATCTTCTGATCGTGAATGGATGCAATATCCGGATAATTAATACTGGAAAAGGCATTGTAACTTTTGGAAAATTCCTTCTTTGCTCTGGTTCCTGCGATCACTTTTCCCCAAACACAATGGAAATTCCATGAGCGCGGTCGTGAGAGGCAAAGCGGAGACTGTCCAGAAGATTGGAACGTGCATCTGTAATTGCCAGGTCAATAGGTTTCTGGGCACCGGTAATCACGATAGGTCTGCGGTTATTCTGGATCAGATAAGACAAAGCAGCAGCTGTATATGCCATAGTGTCCGTTCCATGGCAAAGCACAAAGCCATCATAAAATTCATATTTGGATTCGATCAGTCTGGCCAGCTTCAGCCAATGGTCTGCACACACATTGGTACTGTCCAGGGCAAAAAGGCTGAACGGTATCAATGGTGCAGAATTCCCGGGCTTCAGGAATATATTCCAACAGCTCATCTGCGGAAATCTGCGGTGCCAGCCCCTCTGCTGTATATTTGGAAGCAATGGTTCCCCCCCCCGGTTGCAATAAGAAGTATCTTTTTCATGTTTGTCCCCCCTGTGTAATTGTTATCCACATGTTCAATCTGCTGTACCTGCATTTTCTGAAACCTTACTTTGTAGCGAAAAGCTTTTTCATAAGTATTTTACTTTGTATAGACAAAGGGCCCGCCCGAATCACCCCAGGCAGGCTCTTTTTTATCATTTTTTTCTCCACTTTATATAATCTCAATTCTTTCAGAAAACATTTTGCAATACATACGATACAACAAGTTTCGATCTTTATCTCACTTTTAGTTCTCCTCAGTTGTCTCTTCTGCAGTATCCTCTGCGTTCTCCTCAGAATCAGCGCTCTCGCTGCTGTCCTCGGCCTTGCTTGCTGTCTGCACTGTCCTCTTCTGCAGTCTCGTCTGTACTGTCAGCGCTGTCTGTGGTATCAGCTTCCTCTGCGCTGTCGCTCTTTGCAGCATCTGTCTCAGCAGTATCAGCATCCTCGTCCTCATCTGCTGCCTCGGCATCCTCAGAAGTAGTATCCTCGGTAGCATCTGTTGTATCAGCTGCTGCATCTTCACTTGTATCCGCTGTAGTCTCCTTAATTGTAAAAAGCTGTGCTCATCTGTAATTGTCAAAGTAGAAAGCACCTTATCATTTACAGTAATATCAGCATCATCCAGCCATTTCTGAGTTGTCTCGGAATAGTATTCGCTGCGCTTGGTGTTCTCAAGGGACTCTTTCTTGGAAGCGGTTGCATCCTCGTCTTTTTACTTTGTCCATCCGAAGTACATATACGCTGCTATCAGTCTCAACCAGCTCGTCGTAAACCTCTCCATCCTTCAGAGTTCTCAGCGCTTCTACAACTGCGTCATCATAGGAATTAGAAATATCCTCATCGTCACTGTCGTTTGCAAAGATTGCTCCGGTCAGTCCGCTGTAAGTATCATCAACAGCCTTGGCTGTCTCGCCCATGTCTGCTGTCGGATCCTCTTTCATCTTATCCAGGATCTCCTGTGCCTGCTCCTTGCGGGTAGCAATATCATCATCGGTAAGGTCATCTCCACTGATGGAAATACTTACATAGCTGAAAGAAGACTGCTGTGCCTCCTCATCCGTTATGTTAACCTCAGCCTCGTTGCGGATCGGATCGTAAATTCTCTGACGATAAGTCTCAAGCTCCAGAAGAGTCTTAACCTGATCTTCGGAAACAGCAAGCTCCTTCAGAGTGTCCTCGTCATTGTCCTGCATAAACTGTGCTGCTGCATCTGCAATAGCAGTCTCATCATCAGAAGTAACCTCAACGCCATAGTCAGCTGCTTTCTCCTTCATGATGTACATCAGCTCAACCTGCTCCAGGAACTGTCCGGCAGCCTGCTCACCGTACGTAGTACCAGCATCCTCATCTACTACCTGGCTCCAGATATTGCCTGCGCTTCCCATATACATCTTGTACATGGCAACGGTCTGTGCCTGCGCCTCACGGGCATACAGACTGAGAACACCCATGGGAATATCTGTACCATCTACAGTGGCAACGGTTTTCTCTCCATCTATAGACTCCTTACTTCCACATCCGGAAAGCATTCCAATTGCCATTACGCCACTTAATGCCACTACGGTTGTGTTCTTCACGATTTTCTTCATATTGATCACCAATTACCCTTTCACTGATGTGCCGCTTAGTCACCACGCACAGCCGACATGATTTCCCAATGCGGACACGCTAATAAGAGTATAAAACTTTTTTTTCCCATGAGGGCAAGTAGAAAGGGGAAAATCTGATAGAATTCACACAATTTTCGCGAATTTCCATCGGATCTTCCCCACCCAAAACCTACTTTAAATCAAAATATCCGAAAGCATTCAACAGCCCAGCCGTCTACTACTTTTCGCTCTTTCCTTCCTCTTCCACCAATTCCATCAGTTCCTTTGCAAACACCGTCAGCGCCTGCACAATATCCCCCACCGGTGCAAACAGGAACTTCGGTTCTTTATCCGGTTTAAACTGCAGCTGTCTGCGGTACTTGGCAACCAGCGGCGGAATTCCTTCCGGGTTCAGAGATGTGCATTTTCGTAAAGGGTGATCCTGATCTCACGCTGCATCTGCTTGATTTCCGTAATGTAGCCCTGATGTGCCAGTGCTTTCAGTCTTGCAATAGCCAGCAGATTCAGCACTGCTTTCGGCGGCTCCCCAAACCGGTCGATCAGCTCTTCCAGCATATCATCATACTCCTGCTGGGACTCAATCCCTGCAATGCGCTTATAAATATCCAGTTTCTGGAATTCATTGCTGATGTAGGTGTCCGGGATAAAAGCATCCATATTCAGGTCAATGGTAGTCTCGAAGTCTTCCATGGTATGAATACCCTTTGCCTCCTTTGACCGCCTCGCTAAGCATTTTGCAGTAAAGATCATATCCCACTGCGTCCATATGCCCATGCTGCTGTGCTCCCAGCAGATTTCCAGCCCCCTCGAAGCTCCAGATCACGCATGGCGATCTTAAAGCCGCTGCCCAGATCCGTAAACTCACGGATAGCAGAAAGTCGTTTTTCCGCCACTTCCCGAAGCATGGTGTTCCTTCGGTACATCAGAAACGCATACGCTGTCCTGTTGGAACGTCCGATCCTGCCTCGCAGCTGATAAAGCTGGGAAAGCCCATACTTGTCAGAATCATGGATGATCATGGTATTTACATTGGAAATATCCAGTCCTGTCTCGATAATAGTAGTGGAAACCAGCACATCAATGTCCCCATTGATAAAGTCATACATAACCCGTTCCAGTTCTCTCTCGCTCATCTGTCCATGGGCAAAATCCACCCTTGCGTCCGGCACCAGCTTGGAAATCCGCAGGGCAACCTCATCAATATCTGTAACCCGGTTATAAACATAATAAACCTGGCCGCCTCTTCGCAGCTCTCTTTCCGATAGCTTCTCCCGACAGTCTCCTCATTATATTCCATAACATAGGTCTGGATGGGCACACGATCCACCGGCGGCTCCTCCAGCACGCTCATGTCGCGGATTCCCACCAGGCTCATATGAAGGGTTCGTGGAATGGGTGTCGCAGTCAGAGTCAGAACATCAATATCCTTTTTCAGCTGCTTGATTTTTCTCCTTGTGAGTAACGCCGAAACGCTGTTCCTCGTCAACGATCAGAAGCCCCAGATTCTTATACTCCACATCCTTGGAAAGAACTCTGTGGGTACCGATCACAACGTCTACCTGTCCTTTTTCAGATCCTGCAAAGTCTTTTTCTGCTGGGCAGGTGTACGGAATCGGCAAAGCAGATCCACGCGCACCGGAAACTCCTTCATTCTCTGGACAAAGGTGTTGTACACCTGCTGCGCCAGAATGGTAGTTGGTGCAAGGTAAACAACCTGCCGGCTCTCCTGCACCTCTTTAAACGCTGCGCGAAGAGCAACCTCCGTCTTACCATATCCAACATCTCCGCACACCAGACGATCCATGATCTTGGTGCTCTCCATATCCCGCTTGGTATCCTCAATGGCGTTCAGCTGATCCTCTGTCTCCTCATATGGGAACATTTCCTCAAATTCCTTTTGCCACACTGTATCCGGACCGCACACATAACCCCTTTTTTTCCTGGCGCACAGCGTAAAGCTCCACCAGCTCTTTGGCGATATTTTTGACAGCGCCCTTTTACCTTGACTTCGTGCGGTTCCACTCCTGGGTTCCCAGCTTGTTCAACTTCGGTGCCCTTGGCTGTATCTGCGCCGGAATATTTCTGCAGCGCATCCAGCTGCGTTGCCAGAATATACAGATTACTTCCATCACGATATTCAATCTTGATATAGTCTTTTAAGACCTTATCTACTTCAACTTTTCAATTCCACGGTAAATTCCCAGTCCATGCTTTCATGGACCACATAATCCCCGATAGACAGCTCTGCAAAATCCTGGATCCGCTTGCCGTTGTAGACTTTTTTGTTTTTTTTTTTTTCTGCTCCTGGCCGAAAATATCGGACTCTGTGATCACCACAAATTTGATCAGCGGATATTCAAAGCCTTTCCGGGCGTGTCCATAGAGAACCATAATTTCCCCTGGATTGATCACGCGGTCATAATCTGAACCGTAAAAAGCATTCAGCTCATGCTCCTGCAAATCCTTTGCCAGACGCTCCGCCCTTGTCCTGGAACCGGAAAGCAAGGCAATCTGGTAGCCTTTTTTCTTATACTTTTTCAGATCCTCCACCAGAAGCTCAAAGCTGCTGTTATAAGAAGTTACGCTCTGCACCGTCAGATTATATTTCTCCGGGGCAAAATTCCACTCCACGCCTCTTGGCTCCAATGCCGACAACGACACTGCACGAAGTTTATTCAGTTCTTTCTGAACCTTGAAAATTCACAAAGCCACTGAACCGGAAGGTTCTTTTCCCCTTTTTCTTCACGATGTGTGCGGCTGGCGGCATACTCTTCCTCCACGCCCAGTCCGTTTTCCAAAATACGGTTGGGTTCATCCAGAAACAGAAGCATTTTTTCCCTGGGAAAATAATCCACAAAAGATACCATCTTTTTTGCCGTCATTCCACTCCACAGCCGGATAAATGGCAATCTCATCCAGATTTTCAAGAGAGCGCTGGCTCTCTGCGTCAAAGCTTCGGATAGAATCAATCTCATCTCCCCACAGCTCAATTCTCCAAGGATTCTCCTCTGTCAGGCAATAAATATCTACAATACCACCACGAATAGAAAACTGCCCCGGCATTTCTACCTGTCCTACGCGTTCATATCCAAGCTGTACAAGGGTATTTTTCAGTACATCCATGTTGATCACGCTGTCAGAATAGAAATGAAGCACCTTTTTTTCCCGATTTCTTCCAGAGGCGTCAGATAATCCATACAGCCGTCAATGCTGGTAACCACAGTCAGTTCCTTCTGCTCCAGAAGTGCCTTTACCACACACATTCTCTGGCGGATCAACAGATTTCCCTGAATATCTGCCTGGAAAAAGAGAAGATCCTTCGCCGGGTAAAACATGGTATTTTTGTCATAAAAGCGCAAGTCCTCAAAGATTTCCTTAGCCTGGCGCTCATCTCCTGCGATCACAAGGCGCATAGGTGTTTTGCCGGAAAGCCCATGGATCAGATGTGCCTTCTGGGATTCCAGGCAGCCTGTGATCTGCACAATGCCCTGATTTTTCTCAAGGCTTTTCTCTATTTCTTCAAATTCTGCCATCCCCTTCAGGGGCTGGGTAAATGAAAGCATGGCTTTCCTCCTTTTCTCAAAAAGCCTCACCTCAGAGCCCACCCAAAACATGAAACCATTCCTGCAAGTTATCTGCACGTCATAATTTTCACAAAGCTTTTGGGGGACGCTCCAGGGGCAAAAGAAGCCCAGCTTGTTGCTGGACTTCCTTTGTTACTCAGTAACCCTCTTTCGGTTGTATTCATTCATGGCCACATCCGGACCATCTGTTATAATTTTTTCTACAGCATCTGCTGCAAACTCAATTGCTTCATCCACGAGCTTGCGGTCCCCGGATGAAAAACGGCCAAGCACATGGTCTGCCAGATCCCATCCTTTTGGTTTTGGCTCCTACACCAATTTTTTACACGCATGAATTTCTGTGTGCCAAGTCTGCCAATAATGTCCTTCAGACCATTATGGCCGCCTGCACTTCCCTGCTTCCGGATACGCAGCTGTCCTGGGGCCAAATCAATATCATCCTGGATCACGATCAGCTCACTTTCCGGGTCAATTTTGAAGTAAGCCGCCATCTCCTGCACGGGTCCACCGCTTAAATTCATGAAGGACAGAGGTTTCATGAAGATAACCTTCTCTCCTCCGATAAATCCGGAACCGTACATGGCATTAAATTTTACGCCGCCCTGGGGAATCTTATGACGTTCCACAAGCACATCGATCGTATCAAAACCCATATTGTGGCGGGTCGCCTCATACTGCTTCCCGGGGTTTCCCAGTCCAACAACTAAATACATAATCTTATTTTCCTTATTCTACTACGAAAGTCCTCCACAGCAATTCCAAAGCTCTAGAGCCGCAGCCTGCTTAACCAATAGCATAAAGCAGCAGATGACTTTCATTTATTATCAAATTAGTTGAAATAAACCATCTCATCAGCCAGAGGTTCGCACGGGGGTCACATTCTCTGCATAAAGAACAATTCCCTCGCCCTGGTACTCAGAACGGTTTTCAAAGGCAACCTTGGCAGTCACCTCAACCCACTCGCCGGGCTTCAGCTTCGGTGCATATGCACTCTTACAGATATATCCCAGGAATGAAGTATCATCTGCACAGCAGGTCATGGCAGTACGTCCCGGAATGAAGAACTTGCTGCCCATACCTCTCGGACGTCTTGCACGAGCCTTAAAGCGAAGAGTTTTTTCCCACATAACGATCCGGATGATCCATAGCATCTACAAACCAGATTCCGTAATCTTCAGGCGGAATATCTACAATCTCTGCATCCAGGTCAAATGGCATCTGATCTGCGAAAATATCCGTCATCTCGCCTTCTTCGTCCTCAAAAAATAACCTCTGCACTTGGGTTTACAACCTTAATGCTTCTGCGGAAGTTTGCAAGAGGATATTCTTTCTTGCTGCGGTTAAACACAACCATATCCGCATTACGAACCATATCCATAAAAATGGATTTCATATTCTGCATATATACCTGGAATGTGCTTGCATCTACACAGGTAATGTGCTGTTCAATTCCCCAGCCTGCCGGGAGCTTCATCTCCTCGAATTTGCTTACCAGCCACATTCCATTATATTCCATAACCACACGCTCCGGCTGGTGGATAATATCCAGTGCCTGAAGGCGCTCCGGTGTAAAATCTTCTTCTTTCTCAATAACCTCGACTACAACATTATCTTTTTGCAAGAGCCTCTTCATCGTACTCTTCCTCTCCCTCCTCGCAGAGAATGAGAAGTGTCTTTCCCTCTGTACGGAAGTAATCCTGCTGCAGGGTAAAGCTCAGGAAAGAGGTCTTGCCGCTTTCCAGAAAGCCGGTTATGAGATAAATCGGTACTGTAATTTCATCCATTTACAGAAACCTCCCTGTATATTTTTCTTAAAAAAGCAGTGCATTCACGTAATACCGCTTATAAACAGCAACAAATAAGCTTACAAAAAGCCTTTTATCCCGTTTATATGTCAATCATTAAGCTACGCCGAACAGCTTGGCCAGTTTCTCTTCATTTAACTTGGAACCAATTACGCAAAGACGTCCGGTGTACTCTGGTGAACCTTCACGGATCTCAGTTTCTTCCGGAACCATGTCAAAATAGATCCATGTTCCGTCCTCTGCCGGAAGCATTCCCTTAGCACGAAGGATCACGCCATACTCTTCAGAAGCGGAAAGGCTCTCCAGCATTTTCTCAAGCCCTTCTCTTGTAAACTTCTTAATAGTCTCACGTCCCCAGCTGGTAAATACTTCGTCTGCGTGATGATGGTGATGATCATGGTGATGTCCGCAGCCACATTCTTCATCATGGTCGTGATGATGCTCATGATCGTGGTCATGTCCGCAGCCACATTCTTCATCATGGTCGTGATGATGCTCATGGTCGTGGTCATGGCCGCAGCCGCACTCGTCATCATGGTCGTGATGATGATGCTCGTGATCGTGGTCATGTCCGCAGCTGCACTCCTCATCATGGTCGTGATGATGATGCTCATGATCGTGGTCATGTCCGCAGTCACACTCCTCATCATGGTCGTGATGATGATGCTCATGATCGTGGTCATGTCCGCAGCCACACTCGTCATCATGGTCGTGATGGTGATGATGTTCATGCTCTTCTTTCAGCAGCTCATCTGCCAGAGATACCGGATGCTCCATAACCTCCAGGATTTTCTTTCCATCCAGCTTCTCAATCGGAGTGGTAATAATAGCTGCCTTCTCATTGATAGAACGAAGAAGCTCCATAGACTCCATTGCTTTCTTCTCGTCTACAATATCAGTACGGCTCATGATAATCGCGCCTGCATACTGAACCTGATTGTCAAAGAACTCGCCGAAGTTTCTCATATACATTTTGCATTTCTTGGCATCAACAACTGTAGTGTAGCTGTTCAGCTGAATATCAACATCCTCTTCCACACCCTGTACAGCCTTGATAACGTCGGAAAGCTTTCCGACACCGGATGGCTCGATCAGGATACGGTCAGGATGATACTTCTCTACAACTTCCTTCAGGGAAGCACCAAAATCTCCAACCAGAGAACAGCAGATACATCCGGAGTTCATCTCACGGATCTCGATTCCGGCATCTTTCAGGAATCCCCCGTCAATACCAATCTCACCGAACTCATTCTCGATCAAAACTACCTGCTCACCTTCAAATGCTTCTTTCAGCAGTTTCTTAATAAGAGTTGTCTTACCAGCTCCAAGGAAACCGGAGATAATGTCAATCTTTACCATTTTGTATTCCCCTTTCTATTATGCCAGAAAAAAAGGGGACATGACCAAGTCACATCCCCTAATATATTTATCCCAATTTCACAGTTTTATGCAAATCAGCCGTTGATCATGAAGTGCATAAGCTTATCAATGTCTTCTTTCTCATATGCAACGATCTCAAGCTCCGGAATCTCACCGTTAGAGAAGATGTTCGCAAGAGATACATACTGTGATAATTTAGATTTCAGGTTCAGTCTGTCACCTTCGCCAGTTACAAGCTCTACTTTACCAGCGCAGCTGTCTACTACATCAAAAAATTTCTGAATGTCTTTAATATTAGATACCTTCATGTCAATATTCTCCTTTCAACATGTACAACTTTTTTCCATTTCTTTTTTTGTTCGGGCTCATTATATCTCAACTTTTTTCCAAATAGCAACAGGTTTTTCACCTTCTGGGAAAAAAAATCCCCAACAGTCACAAACAAAACCCGAATTTGCCCCATTCTTTGGGTATTTTTTAATACTAAATTATCACAGCAATCTGAAAATTGTCTGTGAGAATTGTTCCTTGCGGAATTTGGCAGCTTTTAATACTGGAACACAGCAACCCCGTAAGCTGGCAGCGGATAAGCAAAGGAGAACGGACGATTGTCACAATACCTGCTTTTCTGCCTTAAATACCTTCTTCGCAGTCTGTCCGTTTTCATCCAGAACCAGTGTGTATTGTTTCTTCTTCGGCACACCAACACGGTAATCCGGACGTTCTACAGGAGTGAAATTGCATACTACCAGAAGGTTGTTTCTTTTTTTTGTAGGGATTTTCTGACGAAGCTGTAAATGCTTCTGTCGCCATCATCTGCATTGATCCACTCAAAACCAGACGGATCCGTATCCGTTCCATAGGGCGCAGGATATTTGTGATACATCTTCAGCCATGTCTGCACAAAATCCTTCAAATCCCGATGCTTCTCTTCCCCAAGAAGGAACCAGTCGAGTTCTCTCTCCTCGCTCCACTCCCGAAGCTGTCCGAACTCCTGTCCCATGAACAAAAAGCTTCTTGCCCGGATGGCAGAACATAAATGTATAAGCAGCCTTCAGATTCTTAAACTTATCATCTGGCTCACCCGGCATTTTCTCCAGCATAGACTTCTTCAGATGAAACCACCTCATCATGGGAAATTACCAACACATATTTCTCACTGTAAGCATATGTCATGGAGAAAGTCATCTTATTATGGTTAAACTTACGGAAATAGGGGTCCAGCTTCATGTATTCCAGGAAATCATTCATCCAGCCCATGTTCCATTTCAGGGGAAAAATCCAAGCCCGTCGTCTTCTGCCTTACCTGTTACCATCGGCCATGCGGTAGATTCCTCTGCGATCATGACAGTTCCATGATTTCTTCCGAGAACAACGGTATTCAGATGCTTAAAAAATTCAATAGCCTCCAGATTCTTGTTTCCGCCGTATTTATTGGCGATCCACTCACCGTCTTTCTTACCGTAATCCAGGTAGAGCATGGATGCAACCGCATCTACACGAAGACCATCAACGTGGCATTCCTCTACCCAGTAAAGAGCGTTTGCGATCAGGAAATTCTTCACCTCCGGACGTCCGTAATTGTAGATCTTGGTTCCCCAATCCGGATGCTCACCCTGTCTCGGATCTGCATGCTCATATACAGCAGTTCCGTCAAAATTCGCCAGTCCGTGTGCATCCTTCGGAAAATGTGCCGGTACCCAGTCAAGAATGATACCGATTTTCTGACGGTGAAGATAATCCACCAGATATTTGAAATCCTGGGGTGTTCCATAGCGGGAAGTAGGCGCATAATAACCGGTGACCTGATATCCCCAGGAACCGTCAAAGGGATGCTCTGCAATCCCCATCAGCTCCACATGTGTATAGCCCATATCCTTCACATACTGGGCAAGCTTCACCGCCAGTTCCCTGTAATTGAAAAAAGCCTTTCTCATTCTCCTCTGTAGCCGGATGCTTCATCCAGGAGCCAGGATGTACCTCATAGATCGCCATGGCATCCTTAGTCTCGTCAAATTTCTGACGATTCTTCATCCAGGTGGTATCTTTCCATTTGTAATCCCCGATATCCGTGATTCTGGATGCCGTTCCCGGTCTTAATTCTGCCTCATTTGCATAAGGGGTCAGCTTTATAAATATGCTCCCCGTTCATTCCTACAATAAAAAACTTATACAGCTGTCCAATTTTTGCTCCAGGGACAAATGTCTCAAATACACCGATCGGACCTGCCTTTTTCATTGGAGCAGCCTGTTCATTCCAGTCATTAAACTCTCCAATTACAGAAACAGCCTGCGCATTAGGTGCCCATACAGCAAAATAAACACCTTCTTTTTTCCCTTGTTTCTCAGGATGTGCGCCAAGCTTTCTGTAAACATCATAATGGGTTCCCTGACCAAAGAGATACTGGTCAAGCTCTGTAAACTGTAATTTCTCTCCCATCAGAAAGTTACCTCCCTAAACTTTCAAATTCTTATGCACATTATAGCATACTCTTTTCCTCCATGCCACCAAAAAACTTGTCTATTATTCATAAAAAATCTACATCAAAATTCATTTTTACTGTAAAAAAATACGCCTGTACTTTGACATTTTTCTCATAAGTACAAGCGTATACTATCATTCACACTATACAGCATCTGCGATTTCCGGAAGTCCCGAAGCTTAACACATATGCCAGACAGGCTCTAGAGCCTCTTATTTTCTCCGTTATTCGCCTGAGTCGCTGCTAAAATCCCTTCGCTATTCTCACTGCCATCTGTGTATCCGTCACTTTCACTGCCGTCGCTTCCATCACCGGAACCATCACTGAAGTCGCTCTCATCTCCATTACTGCTGTCATCTGAACTGCCATCAGAAGTTCCATCTGTGGAAGAGTCCTCAGAAGAGCCATTTCCATTATATCCAGGCACATAACCTGCATCAAGGGCGCTCTGCCAGAACTCTGCATATTTTGCTGGCTGAAGGGTAACATTCTTCGCCGCTGCCATCTCACTTACCGTTACCAGTTTATATCCCTGTGCAATAAGATCTGGAATCAGTCTGAGTGCCGCATCAACTGAAGGACCATGAATATCATGCATCAGAATAACGGCTCCGTCTCCCAGATTGCTGTCATTCATTAATGCCATTGTAATCCAGATCTGCATCCAGATATTTCCAGTCCAGACTGTCAATAGACCACAAAATAAAAGGTTTCCCAACTGCCGAAATAATTTCATCATTGCAGTCTCCATAAGGCGGACGAATTACCGTGGACTCCTGTCCACAGGCATCAATCAATGCCTGATCGGTATCGCCGAATTCCTTTTATAACATCATCAATACTCAGATTCAGCATATCCAGATGATCCCAGGAATGGTTTCCGATCTCACAGCCAAGTTCCACCATTCTCTTCACTTCGTCCGGATACTGTCCAACCAGCTGTCCCAACATAAAGAAGGTAGCATGTGCATTGTTCTCCTCCAGACAGTCCAGAAAGCTTGTCTGTATACTGTCCCGGACCATCATCAAAGGTAAGTGCGATCAAAGGGCGTTTCTTCTCAGCATTGTAAGAACCATCCTCATTAAAAATAATAATCGTTTACCCCCTTGGTCACCCAGCCGGTCTGCATGTATCCATTGGAATCAAATGCATATTTCACTCCGTCAATCTCTGCAAAACCATTGGTATAATATGTACCATCTGCATTCTGATACCAGCGTCCGCTGGAATCCTCATGCCAGCCTGGAGTCAGTGAAGAAACCTTGGTCACATCGCTCTGTCCTTTCAGAGGCTGTCTCAGAGCATCTGTAGAATTGGAATCCGCATTCGAAGCAGCTCCGTCACCTGCATCCGCCTGCACGCTCTGTGATTTTCCAGTACTCTTTCCTCCCACACGACTTACGATTGGAAAAAATCACTCCTCTTATTACAAAAAATCACAGCCAGCACCATTGCCACAACATAGGTAACCAGCTTAATGATCTTCCTTCGTCTTATCTGGCGCTGTTTCCTGCGCATTCTTTCGCGCAAAACCCTTCTATCCATTCATATTCCCTCTTTATCTCTCGTTACATAGTGGAAAAATTTTCCGCAAAAAGTTCTGTCATAGCACTTCTCTCAGCTCCAGATCATCTGTGTTACAAGAAGAATATCCGCTTTCTTTCCAACAGAAAGGGAACCAACTTCATCATAAATACCAATACTCTTTGCCGGATTTCGTGTTGCTGCAAAAATCGCTTCTTCAAGGGGAACACCAAAAGAAACAGCCTTGCGCATACAATCATACAGGTTCGTAGCAGAACCGGCAATCGTACCGTCCTTCAAAGTTGCCTTACAGTCCTTCATCGTTACTTCCTGTCCACCCAGCTGGTAGGTTCCGTTCTCCATTCCAGTAGCCATCATAGAGTCACTGATCAGTACAATCCTCTCTGGTCCAAACATCTTAAATGTAGCGCGGATCACAGCGGGATGAATGTGAATGCCATCACAGATCATCTCTGCCATACACTGCCCATCATCACAGGCAGCTCCGATCAGTCCTGGTTCTCTGTGCGCCAGTGGCTGCATGGCATTATAAAGATGTGTCACATGGTGTGCACCTCTTCTCATGGCCTCCGCTGCTGTATCGTAATCAGGCTGCTGTATGACCAAGGGAAATGCACACCTCATTATGTACCTCATCAATGAATTCCATAGCACCATCCACATTCGGTGCCAGAGTTACCAGCTTCACCATATTTCCGGAATATTCATTCAGTTCACGGAAAAATCCGGCATCTGGTTTGCGGATATAGCCCTCCACATGGGCGCCTTTTTTCTTCGCATCCAGAAATGGGCCTTCCATATTGATTCCCCGGACAGCAGCTCCGTCTTTCATTTCTCCCACAGTCTTAATAGTAGCAAAAAATTTCCTTCAGTTCTTCTGCCGGCAATGTCATAGAAGTAGGACAATAGGGAAGTAATTCCGTGACTCTTTTCGTATTTCAGAATAATCTTAAGTCCTTCCGGATCAGCATCAGAAAAATCATGTCCAAATGCACCGTGACTGTGAATATCCACCAGCCCCGGAAGCACCCTGCGCCCAGCCGCGTCTACAATCGTCTTGTCCGTAACCTCATCCTCTGAAGCCACGATTTTCTATGATTCTCCACATACAGATCCTGTAATCTGAAGCTTCCATCCTCCTGAAAAACTTCTCCATTTTTAATAATCATAACTCCATTCCCTCCTGAGATTCATTGGCTGCTGTTTCTGTTATAAGCGGCAACCGTCAATTCTCCGTACTGTCATCCTGTGTATCTGTTGAAGCATCCGCTGCTGTGCCTGTATCTGCGGTTGCACCAGCTTCCTGCTCTTCTGCTGTATCCCCGCCATCAGTGCTCTGTCCGTCAGTCGTACTGCCATCTGCATGATCTGCTGCTTCTGTTCCCTCAGCAGCCTGTGCATCCTCACCTTCAGCAGATGTATCCGCTGCTGTCTGATCATAATTAGCATTTGCAATAATGAAATCCTGAACTCTCATAAGTCCGATACTCTCATCCACTGTAACCCGACCGTAAGTATCGATAAGAACTGCAAGATCGCCAGAAGCATACTGCTCTACCAGCTGATTCTGGATTGCAAGGCTTTCCTCATCCCTCCAGAGTCATTCCCTCTGCGTCCATGATTCCCCTGAATAAGCAGATTCTGTTTTACCTTGGCCTGGGCATACTGCTGGCACTGGGCTTCGAAATCATCCATGGAAACGCCTTGAGACTCTACGAAGTCTTCAAGCTCCATATTTCCCTGCTTCGCGTATGCTTCTGCCTGTTTCTTAAATGTCTTCACAGCCTCTTCTACGTCTTTCTCCGGATATTCCACGACCTCAGAATTGGTGTAAACAGTATTCCAAGCAGTGCTGCGCAGACTGCTGTCAGCCTGGTCCTGTGCTTCCTGCTCCAGCTGTGCGCGAACAGAAGCCTTATATTCATCAATTGTCTTGTAATCGGTATTCGCCGCAATCCAGTCATCGGTCAGTTCCGGTGGTCTCTTAAAGCTCTGCACGGTAATCTGGAATACTGCATCCTGTCCAGCCAGTTCACTGTTGCGGTAGCTCTCCGGGAAGGTTACCGTTACGTCTTTTGTCTCACCCTTCTCTTCATTCCCACGATTCCTTCTTCAAATCCGGGAATCATTGTGCCGCTTCCGATCACAAGGTCATAATTATTACCAGTTCCACCTTCAAAAAGCTTCCCCGTCTTTTTTGTACCTACGAAATTAATAGTAGCGGTATCACCATTCTGGATGACAGCGTTCTCATCTGTCACTTCCACTGAATTGTCTTTCAAATTCTCTGCGATACGATTCTCAATATCCTCATCTGTCACTTCTGGTACAGAATTATCAAAGAGTTATCCCCTTATAGTCTGCAATTGTAACATATTTCTCCACATTATCCACTGAAACCAGGCGTGTCGCACCGGTAGAATCTGTATAAGGCTCCTGTACCTCTTCTTCCTCTGCCGAATCCTCTGCCTGCTGCTCTGTTGCAGTGCTCTCACTCTCTGTACTGGTAGTTTCTTTATCACTTCCGCAGCCATTTACAGCAAGTGCCATACACATTACTAACGCTGTCAAATATAGTTTTTCTTTTCATTTTCATACTCCCTTCAGTTACTCTTTTATAAAATTATCACATTTTCTATTAAAAAGGAAGCCCACTGAGGCAATCATTTTTTATTTTATCTCCGCCGCGTTACTGTTCACTGGTAACGTTCCGCGAGTGTTTTATGTGAACAAAGTTCACATAAAACCCGAGAATCTCAGCGCAAAATCATGCGAATCCATGCCCTCTTTGCAGCTGGTCTTATCAGCCCCCATTCATAGGCGGTACAGGAGTGGGTCTGGATGGGTCAAATACCTGGCTTACGTCAAACAGATCTGCCAGCATGTCCGGATTGTAATACATTCGGTATCCATCCACGTTTCTTCTTCCCATCCGGAAATATTCATCTGTCATCTGTACAAAATATTGATTAGAATCCACGTTGCAATAATAATCATATCCCTGGGATTTCAGATATTCAAATTTCTCATTGCCAGTATACTCTCCGCCGTTATTAATATCTGCTCCGAAAGCAAAGATAATAATATCTGTTCCCGCCAATAAGCGGGTCAATGTTCTCTTTGAAATTCTGTGTATCTGTTTCAAGGCGTTCCATGGAAACTGTGGACATGTTTTTATGTCCCCATGTATGGCTGGCAAAAGTCCAGCCCTCCGCCTTCATGACATCTGCGACCTTTTTTTCGCTTCTGCCCGCTCTGTATCCAGATCAAAATCGGGATGCGCGTCAAGCCACGCCTTTTTTATCATCATTCAGATCATCTGGTCGTGTCTGATAGCTGATATCTGTGCGGTAACCCAGGATTCCATTATAGCCTGTAAGTGCTACAATTCCCTTATGTCCATGATAGGCAAAAAATCGGGATGTTCCTCCACAAACCGGTCGATCAGCGGTACAACATCATAGTCACCTACAACTGTGCTTCCATCATCCTGTACATATTCGTTGCGAACCTTCCCTCTTCATCTATAACAAGCTTGGTGGCAATTCCATCTCCATCCTGGGAGTGGTAATAACATACATCGTCCTGCGAAAGGGGACAAACGGTGTTTTTCCCTTAGGAAGATAAACCTGCTTTGCCTGCATTTTCCCATTTTCATCAACGTCTGCCAGATCATAAAGGTTTACCATTACATATCCCTCGTCATACATGATCTGGGTTATCTTATTAAACTCATCCATAGTGGTCATAACCTGATTATAACCATCTGTCTTGTAATCTCCATCAAACGCCTTGGAAGTATCCACGATCGGGGAATGATAAAAAATGTGAGTTACCTGTTCCGGAGACCAGGCTACACATTTATCCTTTTTCTTCTGGAATTTCTCTGCAGCATTCTGAAAATGGACATTTCTTACATATGCATTGTCCTTCTGCAAAAGGCTGATTGCACCGTCATAATCATACTGGGCAGCTTTCTCCTTGGCTGTGGTCAGTACTTTCTTCTCGTGACGGATCTGCCTCCCCGATGATACCTGCACCGGCTGCGGCTGCTTGTGGCATAACCCCATTTAAATCTATGGCCGCCGCCTGGGCTTGCTTCCTGCTCTGCTTCCTGCTCTGGCTGATTTACAGAGTCTGAAGAATTATCTTCTGTTTTCTCTTCATCAGACATATTCCCGGATTCATCCTGTGCAATATCCTCTGAATTGTCATCTGTATTTCCAGTTGTCTCATCACTGTCATCTGCCGTACCTTCACCAGATTCCGGTTGTATATCTGTACTGTCTGAGCTGTCAGCAGCTTCCTCTGTATTAATATCTGGTTTTTCGGTGCTTTCGGGGGTTCGGTACTTTCGGGGTTTTCGGTGCTTTGGTCAGCCTTTGCCAGTTCTTCTGCTGCCTTGCTCTCTTTACCGGAATTCTTATCGGGAACCAAATCCCTTACCTTGGCTACCAGCGTTTCCATGCCGTCTTTTAACCCCGTCTGCTCTCTATAAAAGTATCCAACACCGCCCAACACTGCCAGAGCAGTAATAATAAGAGCCAGATTACGATTCCGTATCTGCCTCTTCTTTCTCTTCAGATTGCGCTCATGTACGCTCGCGCCGTCGTTCTTCGTAATATATCTCTTCCTGGCGCTCATTCTCTGCCAGTTCCTGTAGTTCTCTGTCAAGCTCCCGCTTGGACTGGCTGTCGGGAACTTTATTCTCTTCCAGACCAGGCTGTTCCTGTTCTGTATCTGATTTCTTCATAATGTATAACTCCTTATTTAGCTCCCCTTCAAATGCCTCGTAAAAATAGTACCAGTTACCGCAGGCACTTATAGTATAACCATATCAGACAGGTCTATCCATTCTGTAACCAGTAGATTTCTATTATACATGATATTTTAAATAATTACCACCTTTTCACTGTAATTATCCTTGCTTTCCGTTGCCATTTATTGTTAAAATAAAAGATACATGATAAAATCTAATTTAATAGAAATAACGGAAATTATCCGTCACTCAGAGGAGAGAAAAATATGAACAGATCAGATATTATGCGCATCAGCGCACTATTTGAAATAGCCCTGGGTTCTGCTTCTTTGATCGCAGCCCGCTTCTGGATCGGAACCACTAATATTGTGGGCAGACATGTAAGCCATGGTGATACTACAGAGGCTTTTGCACTTACTTATGCATTTACACTTCTTCAGATTGCAATTGGAATTATAGGCGTGATGAATGCAGAAAAAGGAAGAATGAGCACCGTTATCTTTGGAATTCTGGCCTTTATTCCCCAGATTGCCCACTTCTTTCATATTAAGGGAAGTATTATACTGGTTCTTATGAATCTTGCAGCATTTGCGGTACCGGTTATATATACTTTCACGGCTTATAAGCTTTTCAAAGGAGATAACAAAACAATTGCCTTTTCCAAAAAATGATGTTAAAATGTAGTTTATGTGAAACAAGAATGTAACTATTCAGTTTCTTCACAGGTTACTGTTCACTGATAACGGAGTGAACAGTAACCTTCACGGTCACACGCTTTGCGGAACCGTGCAGGCTGAATAGTTATTAAGAAACTTTATAATATAGTAGGAGGATAAGTATGCATCCAGTAACAATCGTCCTTCTGGTGATTCTCGTAATCCTCATCGGATTACTGGTTGGTTTATATTTCTTTGGCAAGAAGACCCAGAAGAAGCAGGAAGAACAGCAGGCACAAATCGAGGCAAGTAAACAGACCGTTTCCATGCTCGTTATTGATAAGAAGAGAATGCCACTTAAGGAATCAGGTCTCCCACAGATGGTCATCGACCAGCCACCGAAGACTTCTCCGCCGCTCCAAGATGCCAATCGTTAAGGCTAAAGTTGGACCGAAGATTTCCATTCTTATTGCCGATGAAAAGGTATTTGACCTGATTCCGGTGAAGAAAGAGATCAAAGCAGAAGTCAGCGGTCTTTACATAGTAGGTGTCAAGGGCATCCGTGGTAATCTGGAAGCTCCGGTTAAGAAGAAAAAGGATTTTTCGCACGTTTTAAGAAATCTGCCGAGGAAGCTCGGGCAGCCCAGAATGAGACTAAGAAATCCAAAAAGAATAAGAAGAAATAATTATTTTAGCCTTGCCATTATGATGGCAGGGCTATTTTAATGCTCCTTTCCCCATATTGTAATGCCAGACATTATTTCCTGCGTGTTGCATTTTATCAAAAATCTTTCTCTTATTTCAAAAAGGATCCTGCATTTCTGCAAGATCCTCATTCTCAATCTTATTTCTCATTATCCATATAAAATTTCCTAAGGAAATACGTCGGCGTACAGCTCCATGCATGACAGTAGCTGTTAACCATACTGGAACCATATGGAGATTCTTCCCTGTTATAAGGATTATAAAGTTCCCAGAAGGTATCCGCACCGTCGTGGATCATTTCGCCCCAATAGCGTTTCATCTCTTCCAGTGCAAGCTCTTTCTCATCACAGCGGATAAGCGCATCAATATAGTGATGATACATATATGGAGTTACCATGCGGATTCTTGGATTCACTTCCATTACATGATGGATCAATTTACAGTTTTTCTCTTTGTCAAAGACACGTGCCAGGATCATCCAGATCTGGGTTGCCCAGGAAGCCCTGACGGTCCGGACCGCTTACGAACATTCCAAGCTCTTCATCCCAGAACTCTTTCACTGCTGCCTCTTTCAGCATGGCCTGCTTCTCTTCCAGCCAGCTGATATCCTCCTGTTTATCCAGAATCTTTGCAAGGCGGATTCCATAACGGATACAGTAAATCAGAACTGCTGTAGCTCCGGCCTGCTTATTCAGACCATCTCCCCAGTCCAGGAAGCACCAGAATGCATCACCTAAATCCTCCACAACATTTTTTCATCATTTAACTGCGTCATAGCAATGCGGATCTGATCAATTGCCACATCATAAAGATCCCTGAGTGTTTCCAGATCACCGGTTGCCTCATAATAATCCAGAAGCACAGATGAGAAAAAACAATGCATAGTCCAGAAGGTAAGTATCATCTGGCTCCATCTCCGGTTCTGTGAATACACAGGCGCTTAGCTTTCCCTCATTAAAAAGCAGTCCTGCTGGCAAAAATATACATACAGCGTTTGGCAAGATCATAATTCTTAAAGGTGTAATAATTGGCTCGCGCCTGAAGTCTCAGATCTCCCAGCCACATTCTGCGGTCACGCTTCGGACCATCCTCAAAAACATCCTGCATGCATTCTTTCAGGGGTTTTTCGGCTTACCAGATCAATCTGATTCAAAAGCGGATCTCCGAAATCCACCGGCTTTACAGACTCCATATCCACAGCAGAAACCGTATCACAGGAAATACCATCGATTTTCAGCTGGAACTTGGCAGAAGTATCAATTACACGAAGCTCCATATAACGGAAAGAATATCTTCTTGGAAGCTTCACCTTCGCCGGAAGTACATCTACGTGAATATACTCCTCCTGGATCCAGCCGCGGCTGAGCCAGCCGTCATAATCAGCAGTTTTTTGTCCGTCATTTCCTCCAGACGCTCACCGAATTTCAGGTAAAATAAACCGGTGCATCCTGATGGCTTCCAGTTTTACTAAGCTCCCAGAGTTACATAACCTACAGCATGATCCCCGAAATCCACAAATACTGTATCATCTCTTTTTAAAGATTTTGCATACAGATTTTCAATCGGGTGCTCTTCTGTAATAACCGTTCTCATCTGGCGGTCTTTTCCCCACCATAATTTCCTTTTCAGCCTTAATTTCCTTATGCAAAAGCTCCGGCTTCAGGGCCTCTGCAATTTCCAGAAAACGATTATTTTTATGTACTTCGAAATTCTCAATTATACTATATGATGGCATTATTTTTCCTCCTAAAAAATCGTCTAATGTTTCATCGGAATCAGTATCTTCAGCTCAAACCAGTTGTCTGTCTTGCCCGCCATAACTGAACCGCCATACTTCTCTACAATTTTTTTCATACTCTTCATTCCATATCCATGGAACCGTTTGTCTTTCTTTGTTGTGATCGGGATTCCATCCTGAACTGAACATTCTCCTCACAGTAATTCTCTGTGCGGATACGGATAAACTGTTTATCCTGAATCACATGCAGGGAAATCAGACGTTTCTGACGGTCTTTGATCTTCACCACACTTTCAATGGCATTATCCAGCATATTTCCGAAAAGAGCACTGATATCCATATCCTCCATAAAATTCAGCAGCTGTCCCTCACCCATAAATTTCAGCTCAATACCATGTCTCTGACAATGCATGCTTTTACTGGTAAGAATGGTGTCAAGGACCTTATTTCCCGTTTTATTCTGTGTTTCGTAAATCTTGATCTCACGCTCCATCTGTTCCAGGTATTCCCCTGCTTTCTCGGAATCTGCACCGCTTTTTTAAAAGATTGATCTGATGCTTCAGATCATGGTATTTCTGATTTACAATATCGATACTCTCCTTGGAAAGCTTGTAATTTTTGTACTGCATATCCATAATATTCCGAAGTGTATCCTTCTCAAAAACGCATCTGGATCTCTTTTACCTGAATGTGATAAGCATAAAGCACCGCCATACCGCTGAGATCCGCCAGTGTACGGATAATAAACACATCCATAGCTGTTCCCGCACTGAAAATGCTTTTTACATCCACATAGCTTACATTGCTGATGCAATACACCATAATCAACACAAAATATACAACCAGCAGTTCTCTGCGGGTGATCTGCAGCTCCTTCAATATCCTTCTTCAGATAACGTTCGATCAAATAGATCAGTATGTACAGTACTGCATAAATAACTACCATATGAAGTACACGCCATAACATCTGCTCTGGTGTCCCCTTCTCCGACCGCTGAAATCACCTGTATAAAAATAATGAACCTGCCAGCACAAAGAGGCTGCAAATTCTGCATTGATAAATGCCTTTCGCACAGAAAAATCCGGTTTCACGCCATGGAAGTTCTCCTGCCATCTTAATATACAAAAGCATCAGTAAAAAACGCAAACCATAAGAGGCATGAAGAACATCTGCTTTATTCCATCTGTAAAGAACATAACTGTAAAAATACTGATAAAGCTCAGCGCCCCGTACAGATATTTCCACAGGTCTTTTTTTCCCGCGTCCCTGCACAAGAATCATTACCAGTGCAGAAAGCCAGTAGGAAATGGCATAATAATATCCGGGAGTGTTGACTACCGTGCCTCTCATTTTCCCACCTCATTCATGTATTCATTCAGTGCATCCAGAAAGGGCTTCCGCCTGCTTCTGCTCACCTGGATCGTATCGCCGTTTACCATGATATCACTGCCCTGATAAGTCTCTACAAATTCCAGATTTACCAGATAACAGCGGTTACACCGAAAATATTTCTTCGGATCAAACTGATTATCTGTATCCCTCATAGTGCCCTTTGTCTCAAAATCCCCATCCAGAGTGTGGTAGATCAGCACATGGTCCTGAACCTCCACGTAACAAATCCGCGCCACATCCAGCTTCTTTTTACCGCCCTTCAGAACAATGGTAATGTACTCCTTCTCCGGTGTCTTCACCTTTGCCAGAGCCCTTACCATACTCTCTGAAAATGAAAAAATAAGGAAATTGGCTTCAAAATAAAATCCAGAGCATTTACTTTATAGCCCCTGAATTGCATACTGAGGCATGTTTGTAATAAAAATAATAATTACATTTGTATCAAGCTCACGGATTTTTTTCTGCTGCTTTCATTCCATTGAGAAACGCCATCTCAATATCCAGAATAATAAGGTCATAGCTGGCAGTGTAATCGGTTACAATATCCTCTCCGTCCTGAAATTCTGTTACAGAAAATTTCACCTGGTTCTCTTTTTCATAACGATTCAGGCATTTCTTCAATGCCTCCCGGTCATGCCTGTCATCCTCTACAATTGCAATTCTTATCATAATTATTTCTCACCTATCTTATTCAATCAGACGGATACTCCAATCCGCTTTGCTGCCTTCTCATAATCGAATAGCTTCTTCGCAGTTAATCGGCTAAAACGGCTCCCCCTGGCACAGTGACACTGCACCAGGGAGCCGGAATCACTTGTGTTAACTAAAAATAGTATAACAGGGAAACAGGTTCTGAAACAATTAGATATTAGCTGCTTTCTTCTGATTTTCTTTGAATCTTTTTCTGGTCCTCTTCAATGTGTTTTTCTACATCCAGACGGCTCATGAGAATGATAACAACTGCATAGGTGATCACATCTGCCGCCAGAAATGCGAATGCAAGCACCTGCTCCACGCCGCCCATCTGACGATAAACGATCTGACCTGTATAGTTTGCCACATTTTCAACAATTTCCAGAGTCTGCGGATTGCAGGCAATGCCGGTATTGCTGTAGCCTGCAAAGGTAAGAAGACTATTCAGCACACCGATACAGAGTCCGCTTAAGCCTACCATAATGGAACTGTACACAGACATTGTAAATCCGTCGCTTCTGAAACCATTTTTCGCTTCCAGATGGTCAAGCACATCAGAAAGAAGTGCCATCGTCACATACACTGCCGGAATACTTCCGATTCCTTTCAGCACCATACTTGCAGCAACCATTCCGAAGCTGTGTACATTTCAGGGAAGCAGACAAGGCCACCTACAACGGAGAAGCAAAGTCCTGTAACAACGGCTCTTTTTTTCCCAGCTTACGGGCAATTGGCCATGCCACTACCATACCAACCGCAGTAGGGATTCCACCAACCAGACCAAGTGTTGACATTAATGCACCGGAAGTCTGCTCCGGATTTGCAGAATTAATTACACTGTCAAACATCCATCTTACATAGAAGCTCATGGAACTGTTTTTTTTGATCAGCTGGCCAAACTGGAAAATCGGGAAATAGAGAATGATGATCCACCAGTATTTGTTGTGGATACAGCCTTCCAGCTGTTTTTTTCAGCGGCATCTTCTCTTCCTTTACATTCAGATTGATGGTTTCCTCTGTAATACGCTCTCTGGTAAAATAATATTCCAGCATACAGCCAAATGCACTTACCAGACAAAGAACTATGGAAATAATCCTCCAGTGTGAATAGCTTGCATCCACATCAATTCCGCCTTCCTTTGTCAACAAACAGAAAGCTCTGAAGAAGGATCGGCACTACAATGCTGGCTCCAACTCCGGCAGAAGCAACCATTGCTGCATTTGACAGTGTTGCAAGAAGTCCGCGGCTCTCAGAATTTCTGGTAGAAAGAGAAACCATGGAGCTGTGTGCACAGTAAAAACATGGATATGCAAGTGCATAGTACAGGTTATAGGACACTGCGATCCAGATCATCTGCACCGCATTATTGCCCTTAGCTGGTGTCATAAACATAAGAATAATGGCTATGATCAGCATGGGGGCCGCAATGATCATATAAGGTCTTGCTTTTCCCCCTGGGTACTTCTGGTGTTGTCGATCCACTGCCCGATCATCAGATTTCCGAGAACTACGAAAATCACAGATACAATTGGCAGAAGTGTGGCAAATGCTCCGAATTTCGTCCAGCCAAGTACATCCACATAATAACGGTTCAGATAGGCACCGAAAATGGCATTGGCAAACATGGCGCAAAAAGGGCGCCAGTGAAAATATCCAATGGCAATTTCCGGAAGCTTCACCTGATCGGATTTGATTCTTGTTTTAAAAACCGGCTTTTCTGCAAGTTTTTTTGCAAAATTAGTAATGTTCAAATATTTCGCCTCCTGGGTTTATTTGACTCTTAAGATAAACTCTTTTTCCCTTTATTTAAGCTCTGTCTTCCATTTGCAGGCAGAATATTTCCTGCACATTTAATGGAATCTTACTTCAGATCAAAAGACATAAAATTAAATGCGCCAGTTCCCTTGTAACTGAAGTACAGTGCCTCTTTCTCACCGAGTCCGTTTACATCAGCTGCAAAACCGTGCTGTTCCTTGCAAGGTTTTACCTGAATCTTTGCCACTGGCTTGCCGCCTTCCTCTGTGGATACATAAACAACTTCCAGTTGCTTTTCCCTTAATATTAATACGAACCTTAGAGGTCTCACGCAGGTCAAAATATTTGAAGCCTGCAACTGCTCCGTCACACATATTGGCAATATACTGATTCTGACCCCTGCTCACGATCCTTTCCATCCTGAGTCAGATATGGATGACCGGACTTTGGATGTTTGATCATACTTAAGAAACGGGTTCCCTTTTTGCCATATACGTTACAGGAAATATAGGAAGGATAGTTTCCTTTTCCCTTAAGCGGTCCGTCATTCAGACCACAGGAGGTCATCTCTGCCTGATAGAATTTGCCATTCTCAAAGCGGATGCGCTCTGCACAGGCCTGACGGGAAGACTGCTTACGGTTACTGTGTCTGTGATAGAAAACATAATAGCTTCCATTAATCTCGATCAGGCTTCCGTGAGTGTTTCCGGTACAGTTTCTTGCATTTTTTACATCTGTGATTCCAGGAAGGCCGATGTCCCCGTTGCTGACCAGAACACCGCCAAACTCAAAACCCTCTGTAGGGTTATCGCTTGTTGCATAGCAAAGCTCATGGCTGTTCAGGGGAACTGTAGATGAAGTAATAGGTTCCATTGAATTTACGCATGGAGCTTTTTGCCTCCAGGAAGGGATGTCCCCTCATAAGAACTTCCCGGTGCTTCTTTCTCACTGGCAATTCCAATGTATTTCGGTCCCATTTTTACAGTAAGCATATCTGCCGGGTCCAGCTCGAAGCACATTGCACCGTGCTCAGTCGGCTTGGATCCATCAAGCAGAAGGGGATTTCCCTGAAGGGCAAAGCCTGTATAAAGATACAGCTTTCCATCATCATCCATAAAAACGCCCGGGTCAAACTGCAGCGGCTCCTCTTTCTTTCCAATAGGAGTGCCGTCTGCATATTTTACATAACCATAGAATTCATATTTGCCTGCCGGCTTGTCACAGACAGCCACAGAGATCATCTTGGTGCCGCCCATGAAATAATAAAGATAAAATCTTCCGTCCGGTCCCTGGATCATATCCGGTGCTGCCAGACCATTTGTAAGACGGATCTTCGGTGCTGCCGGATCCTGCTCTCTTTGAAAATAACACCCTCATAACGCCAGTTGCCCAGATCGTCTACCGGTGCTGACCAGCATACATAGTCTCCAAGACAGAAATTCAAGCCGTTAAAAAGATCATGAGAACCATATATGTATACACGTCCGTCCACAATATGCGGCTCCGCATCCGGCACGTATTCCCAGCTTGGCAGGTACGGATTTACAGCCTGCTTTGTTTTTCATACCATTCATCCTCCATCGATTATTTTACATAATTCATAATATGGATTTATTATAACACCCTGCAATTTCTGTACCTGTTTTTAACGTAAATTGTAACAAATTTATCGCAAATAGCACATCTTTAAAGTCCAGAGGTTGAAGCTCAATAAAAAAACTGTCCAGTCACAGACAGCTTTCTTCCTTTACACCATTTCCTTACCTGATTCACTTTATTCCAAGGCATCTGCCATTGGAAGCACTCCTGGAGAGATTCGAACTCTCGACACCGCGCTTCGTAGACGCGTGCTCTATCCAGCTGAGCTACAGGAGTATACTCGGTCATGAGGGAATCGAACCCACTCGTGTTATGATAACAGCGGATTTACAGTCCGCTCCGCCTCCTTAGCGGGATAATGACCGATATGATTTCTTGCATGTTTTATATTACCAGAAGAACTACATATTCTGCAATAAACCACTAGTTTAATATAACCAAGGAACATAAGTAAAGTTACTGTTCACTCCGTTCACAGTAACGCGCTTCGCGATGCACAGAAATCATGCATTCGCATGATTTCGCGCCGCAATTCTCGGGTTTTCTGTGAACTTTGTTCACAAAAAAACGCCTCGCGGAACGTTACCAGTGAACAGTAACTAAGTAAAACTGCATTCTGACTTATAAAAAATTCCCATTACCATTTCTTAGTCCATCTTATATATCGATTTTCTTATTGCATTTTCCAATTTATCTGGTATAATAATCATTCGGTAAACAATTCAATAACAAATTAGCTCTGGTATAAAATTGGAAACGACACAAGTGTACACTTGATAACGAACAACACATGTGTCTTTTTGTACCCATTTTTTTTAGAAAAAAGGAGAACAATTTTATGCCAAAAACTAAGTTTCAAAATGTTATTTTCACTCTGATGATGGCTTTCCTTATGGTCTACGCCATGATCTGCTACAACATTTCCCTGAACATCGGTGGAATGAGCAACCAGGTATTTCTCATGGCTTTCGGCGAAATGAAGATTATGTGGCCGGTTGCATTTGTACTGGAGTTCTTTATTGTTGATAACCTTGCCCATAAGCTTGCTTTTCGTATTGTCACACCTAAAGACAGACCTTTCGCCATCACAGTTGCAATTTCTGTTATGATCATCTGCATTATGTGCCCGATCATGAGCTTAATTGCCACAATCTTGTTTAAAAATGCAGGTTCCCAGTTCGTTGCCGTATGGCTCCAGACCACTTTCATGAACTTCCCGGTAGCCTTCTTCTGGCAGCTTATGTACTGTGGACCGCTGATCCGTTTTCTCTTCGGGGAAAATGTTTCCGGAGAAACAAGATGCATAAGCGTACCTGTTAGCAGTTTTCATATAAATTTGAAGGATTTTAAAAGGCATTGCAGGATATAGCCTCTCCCTAACGTTTGACTCCAAAAATCAAATCGTTTACAGACGCCATATAATTCCTTGCAATGCCTTTTTCTCGTTAAACTTTCTCAGCTACTATTCTGTAATTTCTAATCCAAATCAAGAAGTATGTACTGCCATTGTTGTATTCTCGATAAACCCTTCACACATTTTCTGTACTTTTTTAAGCGGCAGCTCGGAAATTGCCGCAATTTCTTTCTGTGAATACCCCCGAGAAAACATGTTAAAAACGGTCCTGCGATCTTTTTTTCTCTGGCCTGTCTTCTCATTTCTTTTTTTTCATCTCTTTCTTCATTTCTTTCCGCGTTGCTGCTCTCGCTTCATCTGCATACATTTGCATTGCGCCATCCCATGCCTTACACATATCCTTCACCTCCACAACCTCTTCATCAACAAATTCATATTGCTCCAGTAATATCGCCAAAAGCCATCTGGTTTCTTGACTTAGCTTTCGTATTTCTTCGGTACTCTCTTCTACGTATTTTCTCAATTCGTCTTTTTTTACGGCTGTGCTTCATAAGCTGGAAAATATCTTTCCATTCCGTGTGAAAACAACTCAGGATTCTGTTCATGAATATCTATCATACAAATATCATAATCAGGAAGCCTGTCTGAAAAAACTCATCACATTTTCCGGGATGTCCATCATTTCCTGTAATTTTAACTTACTCTTCCACCTTTTCTCTCCCAGGTATAATACCTGATGAAATACCGGAAGCAATGGACGACGGATTCGGCGCCGTTTTTCCCACGTTTTCCTCTTCCCCAAAACATTTGCTGGGATTTTCTTTTTCCACTCTTTTTAGCTGATCTGTATATTCTATGCTGTCATATGTAAAAACATCTCACAGGCATCTCATAATTTGCCCCAGATTCAACTTCACATGCCAACAAAAATCTACAGCCTGGCTTATCGTGGAGACGAAGGAAATCGCGCTCTCTTTCCAGATACATGAGCTTCGCGCTGTCATCCCCGAATTCTCCCTCTTCAAAAACACCTTTTTTTCCCTGGCAATTTCCTCTTCGCCGTATTTTTCAGAACTGTTTTTCTTTTGTATATTTTTTGCCATAATCGACTGTTTATATGATACTCTCTTCTTCCTTTGTACTTCCTTAAGATAACATGGATCCACAATCTGCTTTCCTGCAAATAAGGTACCGTTCATAAAATCTGCAAAGCGTTCGTTATCTTTCAGATACTCCTGTAGTCCCTGGTCTTTTACACCCAAGTTTCACCACCTTCTTTATTACGCTTATTTCACAGGAATACTTCACCGAATGGCAATGAATAGACTGCTGTTCATGAGCTGAACCGCCTACGAATAGTACATAGAGTTCCCCGAGATGTGAATTCAGCGTAACATAAAAATATAATGTACTGCAAGGAGTTTATATTTTTTTAAGAATCATTCCTCGTTAATATTATACCATTTGTATTTATTTTATACAATATTATTTTTTTATAAAATATATACTTAAATAAAAAAAGGCATTGTAGAACATACCGCCCAAAAGTCAGACATTAAAATCTAACTTTTAGTACGCGGTATAATATCCTTGCAATGCCTTTTAATTCATAACGATCTATAAATACGCCCTACATGTTTTTTTTTTTCACTTTTTGGTTTCCTAAACCTTTATTCTTCCTCTTTCAAATGCACATCCAAAAATTCCAATCCAACTGTCTCCGCATAGTCTCTTCCCTCTTCAAAGTTCATCTCGAAACCATGGGTAGATTTTTTTTTCCATAAATGGGAATCAGAACAGAACCTTCCCCTGTATACGCTTCCTCAATTGCCTTTTTCAGAATAGCTGTATGGCACCAGGCTGTCATTGATTCCGTGAATGATCATCACGTCTCCGTCATATGCGCTGATAGTGCCATAAACATCCAGATCATAAACTGTTTTCACATACTCAGAACCCACAGTTCCTACCGGCATCTCAGCTCTGTCTTCCGGAATATCATATGCGGAATCATACATTTCCCGGGCATTATCCGCAATACAAAACGCCGGATAAATCAGGATCATAGCAGCCACATCATCTTTTCTGTCTGCAGCAGTCAGAGCACTTACAAGTCCTCCCTGGCTCTGTCCCAGAAGGAAAAGATGATCCTGATCCACATAATCCTTTGTTTTCACAAAGTCCATAACAGCACTTAAATCTTCTTTCTCAGTCATCACTGTCATATCCATGAAATCTACGTCACTGTTTCCGTTAAGGGAACCGCCGCAGAAGTCAAATGTATAAACCACATATCCATCCTGAGCCGCCTTTTCCGGCCATTTTGCACGCTCTACCATCTGGGAAGTAGAACCGATTCCGTGGCTCATAATGATTACTGGATAAGTCTTTGTTTCGTCAAAATCTTCCGGATAATAGAACTGTCCGTAAATATTCTTGTCTCCATTTTTTGCACCAGGAAACCACCTTTGTGCAGCCTTCTAGTTCTGTAGTGTATCCCTCTTCAATCTCCGGATTGTCAGACTCTTCTAAATCAGCATCTTCCTCGCCTTCAGAATTAGAACTGTCCTCTGCTTCCTCTGTCTGCTCTTCTGCGTTTTCCTCAGCCCAGACAGTCACACTTACACAGCTCACACTCAATACTGCTGCCACCCCTAAAGCAATTAACATCTTTTTTCTTTAACATCTTTATTGCTCCACTTACTTTTTTTCTCAATCAATCACATCATTCTGGAATCTGGACAAATGCTCATACGGAAGAATCAATCTGCCTCGAACAATCCACAGCCATCGTTGATCAGACTGTTATTTACTGCCGAAAACATATTCACGTCAAGATCTGCTAATTCCAGGGAAAGCAGCTTCATCCCCCGCTCATAAGCCTCATCAAAGTAAACACATTCCCCTTCCGGGATCACATCTCTTCTGGCTCGCTCGTCCTGCTGGCGGCGTTTCTCATAGCCCAGATGATTGGCCGGACCGATTTCCGCAATGTCATCCATTTTCTGGGTACGGAGCTGTACCTCCATGTAGGATCTGGAGCTGTTATCATAGAAATGTAATATGTAAAGACTGATACCCATATTCACTGGTACCACAAATATAATCTCTGTAATAAGGGCTTTTACATCATCATTTAGTTGATCAGAAGTACTCAATTTCACTCCCTGAGCAGATTCTGCTGTAAAGCCTCTCTCTTCCAGAAATCCGGGCAGCACATTTGCAATCTCATAAAGGTAACGGATAGATGCCTGTTCCTGGTCTTCTCCAGGCTTCAAATGACATCTTGGCATGCATACTACAATTCGATACGCAATGAAATCCCGGAAGCAGCTCAGCTTATTTTTCAGCTCTGCAACCGACGGATAGGTACCATTTTCCCTGTAATAATCATAAATATATTCCACCACATAGCCGTTAAACTTCTCTTCTGCCCGGATTAATGACAATTCTTGATCCTGCCTTTAAATGTAAAGGCAAGAAATGGATATTCATGGGCCATATATTTATAAAATTCCCGGATCTTCTGGGACTGAGCTGTCGGAAAGTCATTATGCTCCAAAGTTCCGTGATCTGGATCAAAAAATTACTGTGCACCAGATCGATCTCGTTATGGTTCTTCTTCGCTTCCTTACGCAGATCCTCTGTATATTTCTGTAAAATTTTTAAAACCGTATCTCCGGAATATAGATAATCATTCAGTGTAATCATAGCGGTCACCTCGTTTGTGAACGTTCTTTCTGACTGTGTTTGTTACAACTATTCTAGCAAACTTTTACAATTTAGCAAGAAAAAGTTTTATTAACATTTTCCCATTTTAAAAGGGACCTCCGAAGAAGTCCCTTTGTTGTATTCCTATTCTTTTGAATATTTTATATTAATAGCTTTATTTCTTTTTTTTCTTCCGGCATTACTCTCAGTGCGCCTTTTCTTGTTGTGATAATTGAGGCAGCTGCATTGGCAAACGTTAACATTTCAGCCAGATTTTCCTCTTTTTAGTCCATTAATTCCATGTTCACAGACATAGTGCAATACACAGCCGCAGAAGGTATCTCCTGCTCCGGTTGTCTCAATGGTATTATCCTGTAAAAACGGCTTTACTTCCACCATCATTTCATTATAATAAGCACGACTTCCTTCTCTTCCCATAGACACAAGAATCAGCGGAATCTGATAACGTTCTCTAATCCAGTTTACGCCATCACTATAATCTTCTTCTCCTGTCAGCCACTGAATTTCATTATCTGAAATTTTCAGTATCTGACAATGACAAAGACCATATAATACCTGCTTTCTCGCCTCTTCCATAGACTCCCCAGAGCGGTGGACGTAAGTTGGGATCAAATGAAATAATAGCGCCAGCTTCTTCTGCAATATGAATTGCTTCTTTCGTTGCCTCCCGCACCCCTTCATGTGTCATAGACAATGTACCAAAATGAAAAAATTTTCGTATTTTTTTGAGAATATCTTCACAAATTTCAGCTTTATTCAGCATCATGTCTGCACCTGGATTACGGTAAAAAGAGAAATCCCTGTCTCCATCGGGATATGTATGTACCATAGCAAGGGTTGTATGGATCTTTTCGTCTGTACATAATCCAGTGTCATCAATTCCAACTTCTTTTTATTGCAGCCCTCAACTGTTCTCCGAAGAAATCATTTCCTACCTTTCCGATAAATGCCGTGTTATGCCCCTAACTTTGCTAACATTGCAAGCACATTACAAGGTGCTCCTCCGGGATTTGCTTCAAAAAGTGGATTTCCCCGATTGCTTTTTCCGTTTTCAGTAAAATCAATCAATAATTCTCCCAGTGCCGTTACATCATATTTCTTCATACGTTGCTCCCAATTCTTGTATTTTTTTACCTTACTCATTCATGACAAGCTTCTGGAACTTTCATACCAAATCATATTTCACTACATCGATCTTAGCCGCACCGTCAACAAAGAAAGAAATTCCCTTTGCATTCTGTTCTGTAAGAATCACAGCAGACATAACCTGTTCTCCGTCATTGATAAATATTTCCGCGCTGAATCTGTCCAGAATTACTCGTAATTTCAATTCATTACAGTCACCATTTACCAGACATTCTCTCTGATGAACCACTGCACGTTCGCTTCCGGAGAAGCTTCTGTCGATTTTCAAAACTGATTCATCTGGACGGAATCGTAAAGTGGAATGATATTTTTCATTCTCTGCAAAACAGAGTTCGAATTTTTTATAAAGCTTATCTTTATCTACCGGTCGTATTACAAGCTCCAGATCTACGGTACGTCCTTCAATCTGGTCAAGTGTGATTCTGGTGTCTTTAATCACAACATCCCTGTACTCGACTTTATTTGCACGCATGGAATCCAGTTCTCTGACCGGAACCTGATACAATCTTCCGTTTTTCACTGACAACTCTCTTGGAAGGCTCATTTGTGCAAACCATTTAGAATCATTCCCCTGCGATAAGCAAGAGTATCCCAGTTCTGCATCCAGGCAATCATAATTCTTCTTCCATCTGGAGCAAGCAATGTCTGCATTGCATAACAGTCAATTCCATAATCCACACCCTGATAAGAGTGTTTCTTCAATGTATGTGTCTCAGAATCCAGCTCTCCTATGCTACATCATGTTCCATTTCAATTATGATATTCCATTCCTTCCGGAATCATGTCCTGTGGGCTTGTCAGAAGCACATATTTGCCGTCCAGTTCAAAGAAATCCGGACATTCCCACATCTTTCCATAGCGATTTTTATTCTCTGCCAAAGTACTTACAAATTCCCATTCAAAACCATTTTTACTTCTGTAAAGAAGAATTTGTCCGCTTCCATCAGCAGGACGACTTCCTATAACACAATAAAAGTTTCCGTCTTTTTCTTTCCAGATTTTTTGGGTCACGGAAATCTACTTTGCTTGCACCTTCCGGCAGATCTTTAAAGGTCATGGACCGGATTTTTGTCATACTTCACGTAATCCTTTCCATCTCCCACAGCCACCGCCTGTGTCTGAACATCCCTTGCGGTTCCGTCCTCCAGTATTTCCCGGTCCACAGCTGTATACATAAGCAGCTGTCTGCCGTCCTCCAGCTCTATGGCACTTCCGGAAAAGCAGCCCACTTTATCGTAATCCTGGTCTGGTGCCAATGCTGCCGGGAGATAGTCCCAATGCAGCAGATCCCTTTCACCACATGCCCCCAGTGCATGCTGTCCCAATGTGTGTTATATGGCTTGTACTGATAAAACAAATGGTATTCTCCCTTATAGCAGGAAAATCCATTGGGATCATTCATCCATCCAACATAAGGAGTTATATGAAAAGCCGGTCTGTCTTCCGCTTTAATCTGCTGTCCCTGTGTAAATTCATATTTTCTTGCCTTTTCTAACATTTCGCTCATGAAAAAATCTCCTGTCAAAGTCGTTGTTCAGTTCTTACATCTTTTGTTACTTTTCCGCGCTTAATGGATTCCCGATACTGGTCAAAATATTTCTGTTTGATTGAAAGATAATCTGAAAGTCCGTACTTCTCCATTTTTTCCAGATAGGAATCCCATTCTTCCTCTATTCCTCCATTCAGGATCCAGTCTGCTTTCTTTCTGTTCTGCATATTTTTTTAATATCGGTATCATACTGTGATACTTTATTTGTATCATCAATACTCATAAATACATTTGGATAAACATATTTGCTATTCATATCCTGTACATAGGTCTCATGCATATTATCCAGACGCCATTTCGCATCTTCCGGCTGTGTCACATATACATCATAATATTCATTCAGCACAGCCAGAGGGCCATTTACAGATTGCGCCTCACGCACTTCCACTGGAGACTGCTCTCCCAAATCCATATGTTTTAACATTTCGCCGCCGTCTTTGTTTGTAGACAGTTCAAAAATGTTAAAGGAATCCTCTTCGCCATAAGTACCCCAGTTATTCTGCGGAGACTGGAGGGGGCGCATACATCTGATCAATCCATGCAGCAGCAAGTGCTGTATTACGACAACTGGATGTAAGAACACATCTTCCACGGTCAAATCCACTGGTTTCACTGTTGTTCTGTCTGGTAATATTTCTCATGCCATCTGGCCCGGTCAGTGCCGGAAGCATCACATAATCTGTATTGTTATCTATATTCGCAATATCCCATGTGAAGCAGAGTCCGTAACGGTGATTCTTTCCTTTTGCAACATAAGTAGACCACTCCTGTGTAAATGCTTCCGGATCTACAAGATCTTCTGTTACTAATTTATGCAGCCATTCAATGCCTTCCTTTATACCCTTCCTGCACAGGCGTATAAATCACTTTTCCTTCATCTGTTACCGCAAAATGATCTCCTGTGTCTCCATAACCCTCTCCAAATCCATTTATTAAAATCGCCGGATCCTGATCTCCGTTATTGATAATAAATGACATTGGAATTACATCACCTTCAATGGAAAATTCTTTTCCAGTTCTTCTGCATGATCGCGGAACGCAATCAGCACCTGTTCCAGTTCATCGGTTGTCGTTGGTATATCCAATCCAAGATAATCCAGCCACTTTTTATTGATATAAGGAATATCCCCGATTGCCTGAATGGCTTCTTTCCCTGCGCCAAGCTGCTCAATCCACGGAAAGAGTAAATATGTCCGTCCGGTGCGGTACACATGGTTCGGTATTCCGGATATTTCTCAAAGACCGCCTGAAGGTTTGGCATATATTTGTCAATCAGATTTTCCAGCGGAATAATTATTCCCTGCTTCGCATAACGCAACAGATCATAGTCACTCATGCCTGCATTAAACAGTCCATCCGGCAGATTTCCAAACTGAGCCAACGCCAGCTTCTTTTTTTATCTGAAAACTGATCGGATACAAAACAGGTCCAGTCAATATGAACATTTGTCTGTTCTTCCAGTCGCTGGAAAATCACTCTTTCATTGGGATCCTGTGTTGAAGTGGCCGGTGCACTGGTAATAAAAGAAAGCTCCTCTGTTTCTTTCAATGGAAACTGTACATCCGATACCGGTGTATCCGGATTAATCTCAGCATCAAGCCTCTGCTCTTTTCCACACCCTGCCGTACTTATCATCATCGTCAAAGAAAGTCCAAGTGCAAGTAAACCTTTTTTACTCTGTTTTTTCTTCATATCTGTATCGTTCCTTTTCTCTTATCAGCCTTTTACTGATCCGACCATAATTCCCTTTGATCAAAATACTTCTGGAAAAATGGATACATAATAAAATGGTAAACTTGATACCACAATGGTTGCATATTTCAGCTGTTCCGCTACCTTTGCCATTTCAGCTGTGCTTTGGATATCTGCAATCATACCTGGCTGTGGAGTATTCTGCACCAGGATTGAACGCAGTACCAGCTGCAGTGGCTGAAGATTTGCATCATTTAAGATAAATCATTGCATCAAAGTAGCTATTCCACATTCCTACAAATGACCACAGTGCAAGTACTGCAATGATCGGCTTACATACCGGCATCATAATTTTGAAAAAATGCTGGATCTCATTGGCCCCATCAATTGCGGATGCCTCCCGCAGTTCTTTTGGAATGGACTGATAGTATGTTCTTGCAAGAATCATATTCCATACATTGAATGCTCCGGGTATTAAAATAGCCCATACAGTATTCACCATATGCAGCTGATTGATTAATATAAATGTCGGAATCATTCCACCACCAAAAAACATAGTGATCAGAAAGATTCACATTAAAAAAATTTTCTGCCGACAAACTCTTTTTTTGACATCGGATAAGCTGCAAGAAGTGTTATAAAAACAGAAATTGCAGTAAACGCCAGTGAATACAAAAAAAGAATTTAAAAAATCCGCGCCAGATCATTCATTTTCCAGTACTCGCCGGTATGCATCTAATGTCCAGTCTTTTATCCGAAAACTCAGTCCCTGATTATTTAAAACAGTCGGATCCATAAAAGATGCCAGAACCACATAGACCAGCGGGAACAACAATTGAAAGAACAAACAGTCCAAGAATGGCATAACCGATTCCAAGCACCAGACGGTCTGTCCGTGAATATTTTTTACTTTACTTTTCCCATTTCACGTTCCTCCTATAATCCTTCTCCATCGTTTATTTTCTTTACCACCCAGTTTACAAATATAAGCAGGATCACATTGATCACCGAATTAAACAGTCCCACTGCCGTAGAATAACCGTAATCGCCATTCAAAAGACCAATCCGGTATACATATGTTGATAAAATTTCAGATGCCGGTAAGTTCATATCTGTCTGTAATGCATATGCCTTTTCAAAGCCGATGCTCATAATGTTTCCGGCCTGTAAAATAAACTGGATCACGATAATATCCTTAATTGCCGGAAGTTCCACATACCAGATCTGCTGCAAAAGATTTGCACCATCCATTCTCGCTGCCTCCTCAAGCTCCTTGCTCGCATTGGATAATGCCGCTGTGTACATGATTGAAGCCCAGCCTGGCTCCCTGCCAGATGCCGCTCGCTATGTAGATTGTCTTGAATGCAGCCGGCATTGTCATCCAGTTTGTGCTGTTACCGAGCAGCTTGTTCATAGGTCCGACCGGTGATAACAGCATACGTACCATACCACAAAGTACAATAACTGAGATAAAATTCGGTGCGTAAATCAGAAGCTGTATCTTTTTCTTGATGCCCTCTTTGCGAATACGATTCAGAAGCAGTGCAAGTATAATCGGTACCGGAAATCCCCATAACAATCCGTAAATACTTACCTTTAACGTATTCATAAGGTAGTTCATAAAATCAGGTGATGATAAAAATCTCTTGAAATATTCAAGCCCGACCCATGGACTTCCCCAGCACACCCTTTTATGACATTGTAATCCTTGAATGCTATGAGCAGTCCGCCCATCGGAACATACTTGAATATAATTGTCAGTAAAAGTGCCGGCATTAAGGAAAAATATGATACAACATCCAGTTTTTCTTTCACATATGTCACTTATGCTTTTCAATGACTGCTTTTTTCACGGGCATTGTTTGTGTTCTGCCACTCTTTTTCATGCATTTTCCTCCATTTTTACTTAATTTACGCTCTTGTGTAACCGGTAAAGTAACCGGTTACTTTATAGTCTCGATAGTTACTACATCCAAGTTCATATGTCAACACTTTTTTCAAGCATTAAAATAACCGGTTACGTAATCGGTTATTTTAGCATTGCCTTTTTTTAAATAATTGCTATACTAAAAAATAATATAATCCCAGTAATTAAAAAGATTCCCCAATATTATTCTCATTTATTTATAAGGAGATTAAATTTTTATGGCAAAAAAACAAGTGACATTTGCTGACATTGCAGAATACACGCATTTTTCCAAAACTACAATTTCAAGATATTTTAATCATCCGGATTCACTGACACTTGAAAATCAGGAAAAGAATTTCACAGGCCCTTGATACCCTTGGCTATAAAAAATAAACTTGCAAAAAGTTCTGGCAAATGGGAAAAGTGAGTTTATCGGAATTATTGTTCCAAATCTCTACTTGCATTACTACTCTGAAATGCTGACACAGCTTCTTTCAAGCTATAGTAACTACCATTACAAATTTCTTGTTTTTCCAGTGAACACGGTGCCGAAGAGGAACAACAGTATATTGAAGAGCTTCTTTCCTATCAGATTGAGGGGCTTATTGTTTTAAGCCATACACTGTCATCCCAAAAACTGGCTTCCTATCAGATTCCTGTCATTGCCATTGAGCGAGAGGCAGAATATATCAGCAGCATTACCACTGACAATTATATGGGTTCCCTTCAGGCTACCTCCCTGTTAATTCGTGATAAATGTGATATATTGATTCATATCAATGTCAATGTTGAAAAAAAGTCCCGGCTTATGATCGTATACGTGCATTTGAGGAAACATGTAAAGAATATCAGGTTCCTTATGACATTGATCTAAGCGTAAGCGGCAATTCTTATGAAGAGATTTTAAATGTGATAAGACGTATCTTTACAAGAATTGAAGAAAAGTATCCGAATCAAAAAAGGTATCTTTCTTGCGAATGATACCTATGCCAATATGTTTCTCAATTTAATTTTCCAGAAATATGGTAAATTACCACCTACTTACGAAATTATAGGTTTTGATAATTCTCCAATTGCCAGTGAATCAATCCTTCCGATCACAACTGTCGGTCAGCAAATTGATGTTATTGCACAGACTGCCATGGAGCTTCTGGTGCAGCAGATGGAAGAGCAAAAAAAAAAGCGAGCGCCTAAGCCACTGGAAAAGCCAATTCACAAACAGATCACTCCGGTGCTGATTCGCCGGAATACTACCAGTTAACTTATTGCTGTCGTATATTAGTAAAGCGGACATTCCAGGTCCGCTTCGCTACTTGCTCATGAACGCAGTCGCTTCGTGATCTGTCAGTAGGAGCTGAAGGCTCCCACTGACAGAAGCATCCCCCCTCACCCGCCGCTTAGTGCTCCGCGCACTTGAAGCGGGAGAATACTTATCTGCGTTCAAAAAAGGCACCTCCCCAGTTTGAAAAAGGCTCTAATCTAGAACTGGAAAAATAATATCTACACTAAAAATCTTTTTCTTCCAAATTCGCCACAAGATTTCCGCCATATTTTTCCACCACATATTGAATACTTTTCATGCCAAAGCCATGATAATTATCATCTCCTTTGGTACTCACCGGAAGCCCATTACGAAATTCCAGTTCATCCTCGCAATAATTCTCAATATGAATCCCCATCACATCCTGTCTCGCATATCCGATGAGGCTGATAATTCTCTTTTTTCAACTGGCAGCTCCGCTGCACATTCAATAGCGTTATCTAAAGCATTTCCAAATATAGCAGCGATATCTCCCGATTTAATACCAGTAAGCTTCTCTCCATCAATCATATATGAAAACTTAATTTGATATTTTTCACAAAGAAGATTCTTTTCTGAAAGAATAATATCCAATGGCTGGCAGCCTGTTTTCGCAAGCTTCCCCGTCATAAATATCTACTGCTTTACGTATTTCTTCCAGCTAGCCATGATCTGCATTTCCGGCTTGTTCCAATTCCAGAATCCGGTGCTTAAGATCATGACATTTCATGTTAATGATTTCAACTGTTTTCTTTGACAACTCATACTGTTTTGCATTTTCCTCTATTAACTGCTCAAGAGCCAGATTTTCTTCATTAAGCCGGGACTGTTCCAGAAGCCCAAACTGCATAAAAAAGAGATAAAATACAGCAGAATACAAATGGAACACGGCACGCCATAACCATATCCAACTTTTCACTGATCAGCCAGCTTTGAAGGAGCCAGCAGACACATAAGGAAATAATGGCTACCCAAAGTACACGGACTCTGTTCTGGCTGATATTCGAAAATTTTTTATTTTTGCTGCACAGGTAAGATAGCAAATAATATATACAATGGTAAATCCAATGACCATTTCCGTGGAAAGCATCTTGAAAGAAGTTTTGGTCACGATACAAAGCAAAGGCACCTAAATATTGCTTCCAAGATTCTGTACAGTAAAAGCTCTAATTGTACAAAATAAAATATCCAAAAAAGAACGCCTGAAGCAAAACCACATGTAAAGCTGCATAAAAACAAGCACAATAAAGGTTCGAATTCCGCTTATATATTGACCAATTATAATTGGAAGGGTAACTCCCAAAAGCAGACAGGCAGTTCCCCCTACAAGCAGGCGTAACCAGAAGCGTTTCCTTTTTTTTTAGATGGAAAAAAGAACATAGCTTCCGCTATAAAAAAGCTGGATGATAAAACAGGTAATTCCCTGTATTTCACTTGTAGATGAAGCTAATATTTCATAAATTGCCACGTCAGTTTCCTCCCCGGTTAATGTACATTGTCATTTGATCTATAAAAGTTTTTTTTATAAGAACGGGAAATCGATAATTCCTTTCCATTTACAAACACGCTGTTTCCCTGATAGCGGGAAATCCATTCCAGATTTACACAAAAAAGGATTTACTGCAACAGGAGAAGCGACCTGTCGGAAGCTGTGCTATAAAATCTCCCATTGTGCTTCGCAGGCGAAAGTTCTCTTTCGAAGTATGAAGATAAAGATAATGCTTTGCACTTTCAATATAAATCAGATCTGCAATATCAATTTTAACAGTTCCCTGTTCAGAAGGAACATATATCTGATAACCATGAAGCTTTTTACAGATTCGGATCGCTTTGTCCAGTTTCAGCGAAAAGTTGAAATATTCAATAGGCTTTACCATAAAAATCAAGAGCCTGCACTTCATATCCGTTAATGGCATATTGCGCCATATTGGTAATAAAAATAAGAGGAATCTGGCTATCAAATTCCCGCAGTTTTCTGGCGGTGTCAAGACCATTCATATGAGGCATTTCAATATCCATAAGAGCAATGTCGCAGCTGGCTTTATAATCGCTGATAAAATTTAATCCGTTTTCAAAGCATTCTACAGCTAACGGTTCCTGTTTTTCTTCTGAATAGCGTAATATATATAGTCTTGAAGAATTTTTGCACTTTTCTTATCATCTTCCACAATAGCAATGGTAATCATAGTTATCCTCCATGGTATAATGGCAAAGCCGGAGTCCTTTTGGGCATTCCGGCTTTTCATTATACCATGTAAATATTAATTTGTGCCATATTTTACAGCAGATAAATCAAGCTTTTGTCTCATCCTTACAAGTACATTTCTGAAATCCAGAATAAGAGGAAACAATATATGCAATCATGGAAAGTGCCATAAGTACGGCTGAAATTATGAATTTTTTATGGTTGCAAACTCATAAAGTCCTGATACCACATATCCAATAAGATCAACTTGTGTATAAAAACTGTTAACAAGTGCTGCTGCAGTCAGAATTGCATTTGCAGTAAGCAGAAGGCTTGTCCACTTAAAATCAGGTGCCACCTTCAAAACGATCATCGCAAGAATCTGCAGAACCACTGTTACAAGCAGCAGAACCTCAATATAAGATTCTGTATGTCCTGACTGGCGGTACATTACAAAGCCGATCAGCGCAAGGATTGCAGCCACAAAACTTAAGTAAAAACCAAATGTTTTATTTTTCAGATATCCCATATTACTTGTCCTCCTTCACGTAAACTGTCTTTTTGCGAAGTGAATTTCGAAGGTACATAACTGCAAACAAAAGTGTCAGAAGTCCAAATACCACCTCTGCTGCCATAAAGGCAATCTGCCACCATGTAAGAACGTGAATATATTTAGTGGAGGTTGTAATTGTATTCATATCATTACTTGCAACTGTATTATATACGAAATATTTAATTGTTTCTTTCATCTTTTTTCTGGAAAGCAGAGTCCTTTGCAATCAGCTTTAGGTTCTCGGTTGAAGTCATGGAACCAATATTAGCGCTTTCATATGCGGAAGTTGTAAGACATCCGCCACCGCCGCCAAATACAATATCTCTCCAGTTCATGTAATCAGCACCGTTGATCATATCTGTTACGATCCAGCCTTCAAAGCCCCACTCGTTACGTGCAACCTGCACCTGTGAAGCTTCAAGCTCCTGAATATACAGTTCCAAGACGGTTGAAGCCTGTCATGATTCCCTGCGCATAGTTATTTTCCATAGCTCCCTGGAATGCACGGAGTTCATTTTCCCTTGCAGCCTGCTCTGTGAAGAATGTGGAAACACCGGAACGGTTTAACTCCCTGATGATTCATGATATAGTGTTTCGGCATCATCATAAGACCTTTGGATTTTCCGCCTTTGCAGACAGCCTGTCCCAACAGGTTGGTAAGCATGGCATCTTCTGAATAATATTCATGATTTCTGGAGCAGTAAGGTGCACGGTGAATGTTAAGACCAGGTGCTGCAATGGAGTTGGCATTGGACCACAATCCGTCTTCACCAAAGAGCTCGCCTTCTCTCTCTACAAGTTCTTTATTGAATGTTGCTGCAACTACAGGTTCTGTAGGCATGGAGCTCATAGAGTAGGAAGCATATTCGTTGTCTGAAGAAACATAAGTCGGCTCGGAAGAGTTGGATTCATTCCAGCGGGTTGCATATCCTGCAATCTGGTCGTAGCTGTAACCGATCGGTCCGTCATACCAGATTGCTTCTGGCAGGAAAATAGAATCCAGCTTCTCAAAGTTTTTATCTCCTGCTTTTTCAATAAAGTTGGCAGCCTCTTCCAAAGTCAGCTGATCCATAAGCTGATCCCATTTTTCATCAGACAGAGGAAGTGCACCTGCGAAAGTTCCATCCTCATTAAACTGGAAGAAATCAACGGTGCTTAATCCGTTGTCAGCTCCCCAGACAACTTCTTCGTCATTGTTCTCAGTAAGCTCATAAGCGGAGTTTGTAAGACCTTTCATCATTTCCTCTATTGGAGTAATGCTTTCCACTTCTTTCCAGCCCTTGCTCCAGTCAGAACGTGTAGTGTATTCAGCAGTATCCGGGATCAGATTGTTAATATCGCAATCCTGGAATGCATTCTCTACGTTTTCAGAATAAGTCTCTTTATTCTTCACCAAGAGAAACTGTCACTACATTTTCCGGCTCAATTGTTTCATCGTCTGTAATTGTGATCAGATCGTCTGTGGAATCTGTTTTTTACCGCCAAGACATTGTTTAATGCTTCATGCGCACCGTTTCCGATTGTGAAATAATAATCACCGGAATCCAGCACCCATGCGCCCTCTGTTCCATCTTCTTTTACAGCTTTTCATCATAACTTGCCATATATTCCGGAGCGAACTCAATTTCCAGAGTCTGTGATTCGCCAGGCTCAAGAACCTCTGTTTTTCCAAAATCAAGAAGCTGAATAGAAGCTTTCTCCAGTCCGCCCTCTATATATGGTGTCTGTACATAAAGCTGGACAACATCTTTTCCGGCAACGTCACCGGTATTGGTTACCTTCACTTTTGCAAGTCCCTTTTCCCCAGATATTACATCTACACTTTCCAGCTCCTGAGTAAAAAGTTGTATAAGATAAACCATATCCAAACGGATAAGTTACTTCATCTACATAGTTCCATGCTTTGCCAGTAGAAGAGCCTTCTGTGGTGGTTGCATTTCCCTGATCCAGAACAGTATCCTCGTAACGGGTTTCATAATATTTATAACCAATATAGATACCTTCTGTTTCTACTACATACCAGTCACCCTTGTCTGCTTCTGTAAGTTCTGCACCAGATTCTGCATTGGAAGCATTAGTATAAGTATAAAGACCAAAGTTGGTCATTGCCGGAGCAGAAACAGAACTTGTGGCATAAGTATCAGAAATATGACCGGATGGATTCACATCGCCAGAAAGTACATCACATACTCCAAGGAATCCATTCATTCCCGGAAGTCCAGTCCAAAGAATTGCTCCAATCTCCGGATCATCCTTCAGTTCCTGGATTTCCATAGGAACGTCAGAATTGATCAAAACGATTACCTTGCCATTGCTATTTTCCTTTGCAAGCTGGATCATCTCTTTTTCGTAAGCTGAGATAGACATCGGGGTGTCGAAGCTGTCCCCATTAGGATCCTTCATATTTGTGCTGTAGTCAGACGCCTCTGAACTGTCTCGGGAAAGAACAACAATTGCTGTTGTATCCTTAGCAGATTCCAGAATATCATCTGTGTAAAGTTCAGCAGGTGCCTCACCTACTGTATATGTATCTGCTTCATTATAAGAAGCGGAAAAAAGCAGGTACAAGGCTATGGCCCGGAACTTCATTTCCAAAGAAAGAAGCTTTTCTGTAATATGGCGCGCAGGTTTCACTTGCATAAAAAGCCTTTCATGGTTTCATTTACTGTGAAGCCTCTTTCATCCATAGCTTCTTCAATACCATAAGCGATCTGACCATCCTCTGAATCAGCCACAACAGAGGAACCAATTAATCCGCCGGTTCCCGGAAGATGGCTGTTTAAGCCCCAGAGGGTAACAGCTTCTTTGGATTTGTCAAGTGGAAGGGTCTGATCTGTATTTTTTTTGAATAAAACGGAACCTTCTGAAGAAATTTCAGCAGCCAGCTGTTCTTTAGCCTTTACCAGATCCTCTACATTATCAAATTCAGATTCATAATAAATGCCATCAGAGTCAGAATCTCCCTGCTCGATTTTGTAGCTTGAGGTTCCAAGTGTCGCATTAATGAAATCCACTCTTGCATTTGCAATTGAGCTTCCGCCCAGTGTGATCGTGAGAAGTGAGGCTGTAGTTGTTGCCAAACCACGCCAGATTTTCCCGGTATGCTTTTTCATATTTCCTTTCCTCCTAGTAAATTTCCTTTGACAGATAAACACATACTTTTTCAGATAGTTACTCTGTCCTTTCAGCTCTGTTTGAACCGCTGGATTTACTATAGCAAAAGGAATGGGATTTGTGAAAAAATTCGGCAAATTTGGAACCGTTTCTGGCAAAACTGGTAAGCATATGAAATTTAAATCAATCTAATATTTCAATCTCTGTCTCTGCATTTCCAAGCTCAGATTCAGCTTTCACAACTACTTTACCAGCTCCAGCCTGTGGACGGATAATCACCAGTGCTTCTCCATAATAAGTATCTGTCTCATTGCTCTGGTAGCTTTCCGGATAATATGGGCAGGCGCTTCCAAATGCCAGAAGCTCGCCACCTTTTACAGCAAGCTTGATTCGCCTCTTGCCAACGGTTTTGTCTGGCCGTTTTCGTCTGTGTAGCGCATTCTCACGTAGCAAAGATCGTTGTCTGCATTCACGCGGGTAAGCGCTGGTTCTGCCTGGAGGATTGTTTCTTTTTTCCCGCGGTTTGTCAAGGTTTTCTCTTCAATTATATTGTCATTTGCATCATAGGCAACAGCCTTGATTTCTCCATTCTGATAGGTTATATCAAAAAATACCTTGCAGTCATTTTTCGGCTTCTTAGTGCCTACACACTTGCCGTTTATATACAACTTCACATGATCTGCACGAGTGTAAACTTCTACTTTTGCAGCATTCCCGTCACAGCCCTCCCAGGACCAGCTTTCCATGGCATTGGTCATTTTCCATGCCAGATGGGGAATGGGCATCCTTTGTGTGATCAACCGGCATAACTGCAATTGCCAGATCCTCCAGTTCAAAGGCAACTCTGGTATATGCCATCTCACCAAGAGGCTTTCCTGTGAGATCAATTCCGGCCGGATCCGGCACTTACCCAGCCACAGCCACCATCAAAACGAGGTGCATAATCCTTATATTCCCATGCGCCGATTCCAACCTCACCCAGATAATCCTGAGCTGCCCAGACGAAGTCACCAATGATACGCTTATCACGTTTTGCTTCCTGCATAAATCTGTAAGCATCTGCACAGAAGGTTTCACTTCCAAGAATAATTCGCTTGGAATACTTCTTTAAGTCATGACGGTAACGCTTGATTCCATAGTTATATCCTGCAACATCCATATTGGCATATGCATCCCTTGTTTTCACATCACATGGATAAAGAGTTGCTCCTGTTTTCATAAATCCGGCACCAAAAATTCCGGCTACCGTGTTATAAAATTCACTTCCCACAGCCTTTTTCTTCTTGGCATTCTCAGCAGCTTCATCTGCTTTTTTATCGCTGTAAACACCAAATCCCATAGAGCTTAAGAAGTTAAAGAAGATGTTGATTCCGCAGCTTACAGGGCGAGTGGAATCCAGCTCATGAAGTCTGTCTGTAAGGGATTTTGTAAGGGCAATTCCCTTTTTCTGCGCAGTCTCAGACACTTCATTTCCTGTAGAATACATGATCACAGATGGATGATTATAGTCCTTATCCACCATATCTTTTTAAGTCTTTTCTGTAGTTATCCAGAATCTCATCTGCATAGTCATACTTTGTTTTATGGATATACCAGCCATCAATATATTCGTCCATTACAAGCATTCCCATTTCGTCACAGGCGCGAAGAAGTGCTTTGGAGCATGGGTTATGTGCAGAACGGATTGCATTATAGCCAGCGTCCAGAAGGATGCGGATTTTACGGCGTTCTGCAAATTCATACGCACATGCACCAAGAAGGCCGTTATCGTGATGGATACAGCCACCTTTTTAACAGGACACGTTTTCCATTGATACAGAAGCCCTCTTCCGGAGTACAGCTTACTACACGGATTCCAAAGGTTTCTTCCTGAATATCCTCGCCGAAGGTTACGCGACAGGTGTAAAGATTCGGTGCTTCCGGACTCCAAAGGTTTGCTCCCGGAAGAGCAATTTCTCTAGAAAATTTACCATCTGCCTGGAGAATTTCCAAGGCGATGATCTTATCTGATGCTTTGTCAGAATTTTGAACGGTTGGTTGTACTGCATTTTCGTCAATACACTGCTCTATGGTCTCGTCTGTCTGGTCTGCACTTTCGCCAGCCACAGCTTTTCTGGTAACAATCTGTTTCTCCATAATTTCCACTTTCACCTCACCGGCAGCATTCGGCCATGCCTCCACGCGGATTTTCGGCTCCTTATAATCCAGTGTAGTGATCTTCACGCTGTCAAATCTTAAATGTTTTTTCGGCACGATATACAGCCACACCGGACGGTAAATTCCGGTACCGGAATACCAGCGGCTATTAGGCTGATCGTGATTGATCACTTCCACCCGGATCACATTTTCTTCCCCGAATTTTACATATTTTGTTGCATCTACATAGAAACCAAGATAGCCATAAGAATGATATGCAACTTTTTCGCCGTTGAGATATACAGTTGCCTTACGGTAAACGCCCTCAAATTCCAGGATCACTTTCTCGTCTTTCGCTTTCTCTGGAAGGATAAATGTTTTCTCGTAAGTGTAATCCTGTGCCTCATACCATCCTGTATTCACACCGCCGGCACTTGTCTCGCTTCTCTCATCCAGCTGCATGGCATCATGCGGAAGAGTCACTGCAAATGCCTTTTTCTTTATCTCCTGTTTTGTAGCAAATCCAGTTTTCGTTAAATGACTGCTTCATGATTTCCTCCTGAAATTTTCTATAATTTTCGTTTAATGTCAAGCGGATATTCCAGGTCCGCTTCGCTACTTACTCATACACCGAATGCTGCTTCTCAGCTTAATTCTACCAAATAAAAAGCAGGCTGCGCTATTCCAAACGCAACCTGCCAAAAAACACGCGCCAACTGTGCAAAAAGCGCATTGCTGTTCTCCTGTTCGCAGCAACAGGCTCTAAAATCCTGTTTGAAAAATCATTCCACCAATCTGCACGCCCCACTTTGCGGTATATTTCACCCGAATTCGGTTGCCGTAGTCCGCTACGGTGCCCTCATCCAGGCGAAATCTCCCACAAATTGTAACGCACATCTTGCAGAAAGTATTTTTCAAACACGCTCTAGAAAAATCTTCTGTAAAAATTATACAACGCCAGATGCCAGTTTCCCATAGAATGATACCGCATTGGAAATACATCAAAACAGGTATTTACACCAGACCGCAATCTGGGTTCTATATCCAGCAGAGCCTGGTAATCCTGAACCTGTCCAGGCAGGGCGAAGTCGAGGTTGCCACTTGCCACATATAAATAATGAATTGGCAGTTCTGCAAAATCGCCTGTCTGAATGGTATCTTCAAATGCAGTCTTATCTGTCCTGCTTCCGCTGAATGCCCCAAACCAGGAAAAAAATAATCCAGGCTCTGGCACAATACGGAATGGTACATCGTTACCGCCCCTCTTGACAAACCAGCAAAGGCTCTGTGATCCCGGCTCTTGGAAAATCCCTTATCATCTGCCGATTTTGCATATGTAGAATAAGAGGATTCAATCTCAGGCATCAGATCATTTCGCAGCTCCTTTGCAAAAAGAATAGGTCAGCTGATCCAGATCATCTGCACAGTCATCTTCCACATAAAAAGGTTGGTGTCACCACGATCAGTGGCTCAATATCTCCATCTGCGATCATGTTATCCAGCATGGTTTTATTATATGGATTTGTTTTCAGCCAGTATTTTTCATCATCACCAGTTCCATGCATCAGATACAGAATATTATACTCTTTTTTCCTTACTGTAACCATATGGAAGATATACATAAGCTGAGGTCTGACTTTTTCACGCTTCTTCCATCAGTGGCATAAGCCCTGGTATCGTATACAACTTCTTCCACGGTTCCAGCCTGTTCTGGTTCTTCCCCATCATATTTCGACGGAACTGCCCATAACTCATCCCGAGCCTGTCCCTGCGCTTCATGTCCTGCATCATACCTTACTTTCCAAAAATCCCAGAAATCCTGCCAGTATCAGAACTGCTGCCGCAAGCGGTAAAACTGCCACACGCCCCATAGGGATTTTTTTCCAGATCATCACCGTTGTCCCCAGGCTTCCTCCCAGCGTGGCTACAATAGCCTCTGCCAGAAATAACCAGTTAAAATAATATGTACTGGTAGAAAAATTGGTATTAAAATACAGAACAAAAGCCGTCACTGCAATCAGCAGATATAAAAATGGCATTCTGCTTTTCCATGCCATATACGCCACCAGCATAAAAACCACCGCGATCATACTGAATGTAATAAATGCTGTCCTATCTCCCAAAATTGCAAAAAAACCGGACAATATCAATTCCGGAAAGTAGCACCAGAACAACTACGGGAATCTGGCTGATCCGGTTCCACATTTTTTCATCTGCTGTCTTCTCAATTTTTCTGCCTCATCATTTTCCCACTCCTACATTTTCTCCAGATACTTTACCACATTTCATGGATCATTTCCTGCAAAAAATCCGCAATTTGCAGCTCAGAAACCGCAGACTGCATAACAATAAAATTTTTCACAGATAAAGATAACAGATTTCTTTTTATTTTTCAGCATTCTGGCAAATGTAGGCACCTTTTAGGGCAAAAAAATACCGGAAACAGCTCTCCAAATCCTAACATTCAAAGAACCATTCCCGGTTTTAGAAGGAATTTCAATTATAGAATTTGCAGCCTCGCTGCGCGCCCCAGATCACTCTTTCACCGCACCGGAAGTCATACCGCCCACAATATATTTCTGTCCGATCATATACACGATTACAACCGGAATACAGGTAAGTACAATATCCGCAAAAAATATAATTCCAATAGCTTTTTATTCTTTCCAAAGAACTGATAAACTGCCATGGTCATCGGGAACATTTTTGCTCTTGCTTGACAGATACAACGGAGTCGAGGAAATCGCTCCACACACCCATAAACTGCAGGATAAAACAGGTTACCATAGTAGGCTTCAGAAGCGGCATGATGATCTTGAAAAACAGGCTGATAGGACCTGCGCCATCAATAACTGCTGCCTCGTCCAGTTCCACCGGAACGGAAACCACAAAGTTGCGGATAGTAAACACACAGAACGGAATCATGGCGCTTGTAAACACCATAATAATTCCCTGTCGCGTATCGTTCAGATGAAGAGTGCTTAATACTCTCACCAATGTTACATAGTTAACCGGGAAAAACAGTCCGCAAAGTACGAAATAATATAAAAATACATTTAATCTGGTACGCTTGCGGCACATTACAAAAAGGCAGCCATTGCACAGAGCACAACCCCCAAAGTGGTTGCGACCAGTGCGTAAAGTAAACTGTTTGAAAATCCCTGGATCAGGGTTTCCTTTGTCAATAACCTCGGTATAATTGGAAAACAGCCATTCCTTCGGCAGGGCAAGACTCATTCGGGAAGCCTCGCCTTTACTCTTGAAAGAGTTTATAACTACCATATAAAAAGGCAGGATAACGGTCGGGCACAGCAGGATGCAGACCAGATGTTTCAGCAGATTCTGAACTTTTTTCTTTGTCATTGCTGTACCTCCTGTTTTCCTAAAGTTTTAACAATTACAACACCAGCAATTGCTGTGATCAGAAGCAGAATACTGTTCAAAGCAGAAGACATACCGTACTGACCTCTGGAATAAAGCTGGAATGCATAGGTGGTAAGAACCTCTGTTGCATGTCCAGGGCCACCGTTTGTCAGAACGTAAACAATATCAAATACCTTCAGACCGTAGGTAATACCAAATACCAGGTTGATCATAATGGCGCCGCTGAGCATTGGAAGTGTCACATAGCGAAGTCTCTGCCAGAAGTTTGCCCCATCGATCTCAGCTGCCTCATAGTAGGATCTCGGAATGGTATTCAGACCGGCAAGGAAAATCGTCATTACATAACCAATACCTCTCCATGCATCCACACCATAAATGGATTTCCATACAACGCCAAGATCCGAAAGCCATTTCTGTTTCAGATACCAAGATGCAGTGCATCCAGGATTGCATTAAGAAGACCGTTGTTATAGTTTAAGATAGACTTAAAAACAAGACCGATAATAACAAAAATGGAAGAATGGACGGCAGATACAAAAGTGTTCTGTAAAGTCCTTTTCCCTTCAGTCCTTCCTGAAGCATGATGGCAATCAGAAGTGCCGGGATCAGCTTCACAATATTGGAAATAATGGTAAATTTTAATGTATTTCCAATACCGCTTAAATAATCCTTATTTGATGTAAAAAATCTCTTTAAAATTGTCCAGTCCCACAAAATGGACACCATTTAATACACTTCTTGAATTCCAGTCATGTGAATGAATATGCAACACCCATTATACTGGGAAGCAGGAAAAAGATAATGTACAAAGCCAGCGGCAGTATCAGAAACCACTGTGGATAAATTTTCTTCTTATTCAAAGGCGATACCTCCCCTCTATCAAACAGTGCAAGAAGGAATCACTCCTTCGCACTGAAGATATACCCTTATTAAATATCTTATGCTTAAATAATTATGTCAATTTCTTACCGGAAATACTTTATTTAGTTCCAGTTTGCATCTCCAACTGTCTTGGCAGCCTCTGCACGGTTGGTGTCCATATTTGCAAGAACGTCATTTGCTTCCATTTCGCCCTGGCAGAATGCAACCATGTCCTGACCAAACTGCATCCAGTAATCGTTTGTATATTTTGTGCCGGTCTGCAGAACAGATACGCTCTTCTTACTGTCATCTACTGTTGCAAGGAACTCTTCTTCCTCTGGCAGCCAGTGTTGCTCAATTGCATCATCGTTCATATCAACGTTTGTGTATGCAGGAGAGTTGTCAAGGATTTCCTGAAGACTCTCTGTGGTTGTAACAAAATTGAAGAATTCTTTTACAAGATCCTCATGCTCTGTTCCCTTGTAACCAAACATGGTAGGTCCAGCCGGGTTGGTCGGATACCAGGTGTTATCGCCAAGTGGGATCAGGAACATACCAAACTCATCCTCTGTGCCTGTGTCATCTTTGATCTGCTGAATGTAACTGGAGTTTGCCATAGCCATTGCAATGTTTCTGTCGCCAAATTCATTTTTCGTCGTTGGTGCTGTCAGTTCCAATCCAGTCCTCTCCGAAATATCCTGCATCGGAAAGCTCTTTGAACTCGTTCAGAACCTCAAGCATTTTTCTCATTGTCAGCAAATGTAGCCTTGATTTGTATTCAAAGCATCGTAAAGTCCTGGTGTAGCTTCTTCGTAAACACCACCGATCTGGAAGAATGCCAGCTGATGCTGCCATCCATCAGCACCTGGCATAAACCATGGAGTAATTTCCCTGTTCTGCGATCTTAGCGCAAAGGTCTTTCAGCTCTGCATAAGTAGATGGTATCTCCCAACCATTCTCTTCGAACAATGTTTTGTTATAAACCATTACATATTCTGGTGAATTGTGCCAGATCTGAAGTCCGTATAATTTATCATTGTATACACAGGATGTTTTTCTTGCTTCCGGCATAAGATCTTCCCAGGAAGCTCCTGTGAAATCAATACAGTATTTCTCTGGATCAACGATTGTAGACTCGATTGCAAATGGGTTAGACTGAATCCAGAAAATATCTGCGCAGGAATCAGTAGCCAGTTTGGACTGAAGCAGGTCAGAATACTGGTCAGCCGGAATAGTCTGAAGGTCAACTGTTACACCATAAGTATCTTCAAAACGCTCGATTGTTGCATCATATCTGTTATCCATCCAGCCTGCTGATACCAGAATACTCAGCTCCTCACCGGAAAAATCTGCAGTCTCCTCTGCAAATACGGTAAGTCCGCTTGTCATGGACGCGATCATTGCTGCTGCACAAGCCACTGCTACAAAACTCTTTCTTTTCATTTACATATCCTCCTTTTTAATAAAATGGCATTTACCTCATTCAGGAATCTCCGCTGATTCCTCTGTTCTTTTGATGATATTATTTTATCAGCCAGATGCTTTTTTAATCCATGGATATTCTTACTTTCAATTTGTACTTTTTTTTCACCACATATTATACTTTTTTCACATAAGCTTATGTTTCTTCAAAAGTCACCCGAAATTCTTATATATATTTTCTCTGTTTTCGAGCATTTATTTGTACTTTTTAAACAAATATGATATACTGATTTTTTAATGTTTCACACATGGATTTCTGCATCTGCTTTCATAATATAGTCAGCAGCGCGGGCAAAACAATTACAGGAGGTATCGCCAGATGAAATCACGCAGTTTACAATCCAAGCTTTTTTTTGCCTATATCAGTCTGGCCTGCCTGATTCTTTTTTTTTTTTTTTGTTTTTTTTTCTATGCTTTTTTTCCAGACAGCTCAAGCAAAGTCAGATCAGTGCCATGAACACTCTCAATTCCAGCTTTCAGACTCAGGTAGATTCCGCGATCCGCAATCTGGATGCAGTATCTGTAAACATTAACTACAGCAATCAGTCAAAAACCATTCTGGACAATTCCTTCAACTTAAATATTTCCAGCAACATGCTTTCTGCCATGTCTGATTTGTTTATTTCCCTTTCCGGAACCGAGCTGAAGGCAGATCAGGTAAATCTCTATGATTTTTTCCGGATATGTTCTGGGAAGCCGGCATCTCAACTATAGTCAAAAAAGACGGATGGCTCAAAGGATGAGTGGATTGAGGTCGCCCGTGAACTGGAGGGAAAAAAAGTCCTTACTCCACCCTACTGTACCAGAGAATATACAAAAACAGCCACCTATGACCAGTGGTTTATTTCCCTGTACCGATCCTTTAATAATCAATATAAACGTGGCGTGGGTGTGATTGAAACAGCCAAGCAGTGCAAATCTGTTTTTAAAAAGTATCATCACTTATAAAAAAAAAAGAACCATGAAGATGCTGCCAGCATCTATGTTTTTTTTGACAGCAATGGCGATCTGATCTATCCCTACGATATTTCCCAGGAATACAAAGCAGCACTTCAGCCCTACTATGAACTTACCAAGGGAGATGATTCAGCCCTCACTTTTATCAGTCCTCTTACAGGAAAAACAGAGTATGCAGCAGAGGCCGTATCCTCTTATACCGGCTATACCTATCTTACAATTCAGCCGGAATCTGTAGTTCTGGCTCCGGTTTACAATCTGCTTCGTATTCTTGCGGCAATTGTTGCGCTGTTTCTGACAGTCTCCATCTTTATTTCCTACCGGCTTTCCCGTTCAGTCGTAAAACCGGTAAAAGCATCTGAAGCATATTATTCAGCGCATGGAGCTTGATACACTTGGACAGGAAAAGGTAACTGCATATCCGGTTTCCGTTAATGAACTGGAAGAGCTTTCTACCAGGCCTTTCAGCTGATGAGCGACAATCTGAAGGATTCCATGGAGCAGCTGAATCAAGCTAAGGAGCAGGAAATGAAAGCCAGAAGCATGGCTTTGCAGACACAGATCAATCCTCATTTTTTACTACAATACCTTGTCCAGCATTATAGTTCTGGCAGAGAACGGAGATTCTGAGACCGTGGTAAAAATGTGCCGGAATCTTTCCCGGATCATGCGTTATATTACCAATACCACAGAGACAACGGTCACTTTAAAGGATGAACTGGATTATGTCCAGAAATATCTCTACTGCATGAAGGTCCGCTACCAGTCCAGTCTGAATTACAGCATCCATGTAGATGAAAGCCTTCTTTCCCCCAACCAGTCCCCCAAGCTGATCATCCAGCCTATTGTGGAAAATGCCATTCGCTATGGTTCGAACTGTGCACCGCCATGGAACATTTCGATCACCAGCGTGGTCACGGAAGGAAGCTGGCAGATTGAAGTAACGGATTCCGGGCCTGGCTTTACAGAGGAAGCCAAAGAGAGGATCACTGCCAACATTATGAAAGCCATTCAGAATCCGGGACTTCCGGAACTAAAAATAAATGGGCTGGGAACTATAAATGTGTATCTCAGATGGAAAATATTCTGTAAAGGGAGACATTATTTTCAGATATGGAAATACCGCTGATGGGCACGGAATCGTGTCTATTGGACGGTATTTTTCCAAGACAGCTAAATCAGCAGATGAAACTGACTGCATAAGTGAATAAGCAAGGAGGAATCAAAACAGTATGACGTACACTGTCATCGTTGCGGAGGATGAAAGAACTTCTGCTCACAAATCTTGTCCAGAAAATCCAGAAAGCGGATCCGGATTTTCTGGTGGCAGGAACTGCACAAACAGGCGATCAGGCTCTGGCTCTGGTAGAAAAGCTCAGCCCCTGATCTTGTAATTACGGATATCCGTATGCCTGTGATGGATGGAATCACCCTGCTCACAAAAGTAAGGGAAGGCAGTTTCCATTTACTAAATTTATTATCACCAGTGGATTTTCAGATTTCGAATATGCAAAAAAGGCCATCACTTTAAAAGGTTTCTGATTATCTGCTGAAGCCAGTTGATTCAGAGGAGCTTAAAGAAGCTCTCTCCAAGATCAAACAGGAATTTCAGATTGCCGGAAATGATTACGAAGAGGTGTTTAATGCCCGGACTGCTGCCATGACACCAACTCAGATCGCCACATTACTGAAAGATTTCATTGTAAAAAACTACAGCGAGGACATTAATCTGAACCTGATCGCAGATAACATGAACTACAGTCCCAGCTACCTGACCAAAATTTTCTGCCAGGGTCTACGGTTGTACCCCCGTCCAAATATCTGATCACCCTGCGCATGAGCCACGCCCAGCGTCTTCTGGTCCATGAGCCTGGTCTGTCCGTGAAACAGATCGGGGAAATGTGCGGCTATCATGACCAGGGATATTTCAGCAGAATTTTTTAAAAAATACACAGGGAAAAGTCCTCTGGAATTCCGGGGATAAAACAGGCTGTCGGGATAAAAAATCATAGTATCCTGCCACCCTACTTATTTCAATACGAACAGCAAAACCTGTTCTCTTTCTGTAATTCAATACTCGGGTATTCCCCAAAAAACACCTCTTCCCGTCCACCTTCGTATTTCACTATAACACTTTTTTCGGGCAGGGGTTTTCCGCGCGGCAAGACATTCCCCTTTGTGGCTTAGCACGAGTGACCTTTTCTATCCCCATCCTTAAGGGATGCACTTACCTCAAAGCCACCCCCCATGCGCGAAAATTCACGAAAGAAGCATTTGGATGTTTTTTTTCTTGGCCATACAGGAAAAATGCGGATGACGTCTTCATAGCTTTGAAGCATCATTTCACGAAATTGCATCCGGAATAGTGTTCAACTGCTCAATTTCCATGCGGATTTTCTTTCAGAAAGCCGTTTGGAATTCCACGATGAATAATCATATCCCTCATTTCATTCACAGATAATATCCGGGTCGTAGCCTGTACGGACAGCTGCAGTAAAAAACAGGCAGCTCAGATTAGACGCATTAAATGCCCCTGCTTTATAAAAATGGGCATGCTTTACAACTGTTGCTTTTTTTTTTTTTTCATCAGCAGCTCTCAAGAGCCTTTTATACTCCAGCTCGCCCAGCTTGTTCTCCACCAGGCTGTGAATATGCCTTTGCTTTCTCGCCACTTCCAGCTCTTTTGATCACTTCAAGACCCACCATTCCCTGGATAAATATGTAATTATATTTCAGGAAAATGGAAGGACCACTTTCCGCCAACACCCTCATCATAATAAATTTTTTATCCAGCATTTCCTGGGAAATCCTCTCCAGCTTCACATCCCTTTTTTCCACAATGTAGGATTGTCCTCGAATTTCCCGAATGGTTCCCTTTGGATATGGTGCCAGATTTTCGGCAATTCCTGCCCACTTCGTTCGTTTTTCTTCATCCAGTTCCAATGCCTCACTGATTTTTTGGAAGCCTGGTAAAAAAAATGTTTTCAGATACCCCAGAGGTATTTACAGGATCCTCCGGCACACCATTTTTTATTTCGATATTTTACGCCTGTATGCTCATGGTAAACATGCCCGAAGAACAGATCCAAACTCGCAGCCACTCCTTCTGAGATAATGAAACTCTTCCAGGCATACTCTTGTATCTCGGATTACAGCGATAGATCATATTTAGTGCACCGTGAAGTGCCGGTGATTTCATATGCAGGACGATACTCACTGACCACCCCATGCGAGGACCAAGTCCAAGCGGATAATAAAGGCGCCTTCATGATGAAGAAGGCGCTTACACATCTCGTCTGAAATCTCCATTAATTTCAGATAAGGTGCATCATGTGGATCGGACTGTTCAAAGTGCCCGGAAACCATCGGGTTCGGGTAAAGGTGACTGATGGTTATAATTGATCTTGTAATTTCCATTCCACGCAGGGCGGTCAAAAGTACTGATTCCAAGAATATTTCCGGCGGATAATCCGGATCCCGTGACAAACTTGCCAGCATATACTTTGACAGATAATATCTGCTCGATCACCGGATCGTCCAGAGAGATTTCCGACATGCTCCAGAATCTTTTCCACCATGCCAGATGACGGGTGCGGGAGATTTTCCACATCTTCTGCGAGTTATCCACCTTGTTCTTGAAAAGCATATTCATAAGGTCTGCTGCATTTCCCAGGAACACTGCCAAAAATAAAAGTTGCCCTCTCACCGGCTTTTATTCTTCTTCTGGTGCTTCTGTCACGTAAGTCATAAGCATTTCCGAATTCTCTGATTTTTCAGCGGACACATTGTTTTCGCCTTTTTTTTTTCAGAAATCCCCTGCGAATCCAACCTTCGTCGGCATGTCCACATGATCGGAAAACTGCCTGTAGCCACTTGCAATACCACCTCCGGTTTTTCTTCACCTGCAGCGGCCGTCCTGTCACAAGCCCCACAAACATTCCATTTTTGAATTTTCTC
>VOFJ01002302.1_pt1 | contig 76604 bp, 114 predicted proteins | sample 5384081 | NCBI WGS metagenome assembly VOFJ01 (sample SAMN12384729, study PRJNA508395) | human gut metagenome | isolation source: healthy gut I | host: Homo sapiens | reverse complement strand
CATGGAGGAAAAACGCCATCCGGGAAGGCTTTGCTCACCTCAAACCGTCAACTGAATATGATGCGCTGTACAACGCAGCACGCTGCCGGGAACGCGCCGATTGGATGGTCGGCATCAACGCTTCCCGGCTTTTTTTTCGTGCCTGTACGGTCAGCCTTTGGCGGTGGGGCGTGTTATGACCCCAGTACTTGCCATGACGGTGGTGGTGCGGGAAGCTGCCATTGCCGCCTTTGTGCCGGAGAAAAAATTCTACACGGTTGCCCTTACCCTTGCGGACGGCGGCACCGCATCCAGCAAGCGGTTTGCCCAGAAAGCGGATGCCGAACTGCTGCTTTCCAAATGTCGAAAGGAGGGGCGCGTTACGGTACAGAAGATGGAGCGCAAGGAGAAATCCGAAAGCCCACCGCAGCTCTACGACCTTACCGCATTGCAGAGGGATGCAAACCGTCTGCTGGGATTTACGGCACAGCAGACCTTGGATTATGCCCAAAGTCTTTACGAAAAACGGCTCATCACCTACCCCCGCACGGACAGCCGATTTTTGACGGAAGATATTGCGGCATCCCTGCCGGGACTGGTGACGGACACGGGCAGGGCGTTTGCCGTGGAAGAACAGCTTCCTATCCATGTGCAGCAGGTCATCAATGGCAGCAAAGTCACCGACCACCATGCGCTGCTGCCCACGAAAAAAGCATGGCGAAAGCAGACCTTGCTGCCCTCCCTGCCGGGGAGCGGAATATCCTGCGCGGCTGATTGCCGCACGGCTGCTCTGTGCCGTGGGTGAGCCTTACTGCTATGCAGAAACCACCTTGACTACCATCTGCGCAGGCGAAGAATTTACCGCCAAAGGCAAAGTTGCGCTGTCCGAGGGATGGAAAACTGTGGAGCGGAAAATGCTGGGCGAACTGCTGGGCAAGCAGAAAGAACAGGCTGTTTTGCCCGATGTTCAGGAGCAGAGCCAGTGTAGCGTTGCCGGTGCCGAACTGAAAGAGGGTCAAACGTCCCCGCCGAAACACTTTACCGAGGACCTTCTACTTCATGCGATGGAAACCGCTAGTGCAGACAGTATGCCGGAGTGTGTGGAACGTCAGGGCATCGGCACCCCGGCAACGAGAGCCGCCACCATCGAAAAACTGGTGCAGAAGGGTTTTCTGGAGCGCAAGGGCACCAAGAAAACCAAGGTACTGCTGCCTACCGACAAGGGCAAAAGCCCTTATTACGGTGATGCCCGAAGAAATCCAATCCCCCGGAAATGACCGCCGATTGGGAAACAAAACTGCTGCAAATCGAACGTGGCGAAATGGAGCCGAGTGAATTTATGACCGAGATCAATACGATGATTACCGAACTGGTAAAGAACACGGAAATGAAAAAAAAAGGAGTGAATGCGCTTATGAAAAACAAAATCATTGGTGTCTGCCCGAATTGCGGTGCAAATGTTGTAGAGCGTGAAAAAGGCTGGTTCTGTGAATCCAACCCTTGCCGTTTCGTGCTGTGGAAGGACAATGCGTTCTTTAAGCGTCTGGGCAAGCGTGTGGATGGCCGAATGGCGGACAAGCTGCTGCGGGATGGCCGTGTCCGGCTGAAGGACTGCAAGAGCGCCAAGGGCAAGACCTACAACGCCACCGTGCTGCTGGGCACCGAACCCGATGGCCGCAGCAAGTTTTCTCTGGAATTTGAAGGTGGCTGCTGATGGAGCAGAAAAAAGAAAAAGCCGTCTACCTGATTAACGATGAACGCTATCTCCACCTCCGGGAAAACGGTGCAGGCGTCGGCTTTGCGACCTACAACAAGGTGACCGGTGAGCCGCTGGAAAGCGGGCAAATTTCGGAAAAGAACCTGCCGCCCGATGGCGAAACGCTATCTGCCGCCCGGAACTGGTATCTGTTTGAGCTTTCGGACGATGACCGCAAGGTCATCCAACAGGAAAGCGTAAAGATCCTCGAAAACATCCCACAGGCAGGTATCGGCAGACGGCGCATCTGGGAGCCGGAAACGCTGCCGAGGGATATTCGTCTCATCAACAGCCACTATGATGACCTCTATCGCATTCCAGATGGCGGCGTGATTCAGGTGGATTACCCGGATGGGCGCAGTTTTACGGCACGGGTGGAACATCTGGATGATTATCACTTTGACATGGGCGGTCTGGGCAATGTGTTCCACATCTGCCAGTTTGCCGAAATCATGGAACGAAACCATGCCGACTTCTACCCGGAAATTCAGACACAGGACGAGCAGGCCGCGTGGGAACTGGGCGGCAAGGGCTACCTTGCTATCCAGTCTTGTGAGGACGGCTGGGACTACACCATTTACCACAGCGATTTTTCCGTGATGGACGGCGGGCAGTTGGATGCCACGGAACTGACTATTCAGGAAGCCCGTGAGCAGATTCTGGAAGCGCACCACATGGAAAAGGGGGCGGCGGCTGTTGCAGGACTACGATGCCGTCATGGACAAAGTTGCGGAAGCAGAGGAACTGAGCGCAGACCACCGCCCTTCCACACTGGAAAAGCTGGCAGCACTGGCAAGTGATACGTCTGCGCCAAAATCGTCTGCACGGTCTACGCCAGAACTGTGAGGTGGACAATGCAGCAAAAATGGAACCAGAATTTTGACGGCGAACTCATGCCGGACATCCCGCAGAAATTTCTGAACGCAGGATGCGATGTTTATATGGTGATGCAGCTGCGGCATGACGAAAAAAAAATCCTTGATGAAAGATTTGCTTCTATGCGGGAGTTGAATCGTCGAGGCAAAACGCCCGACCCGGAGCATTACGAGGTCACCTACTATGCTGATCTGCCCGCCATGTGGCAGGATGTGCCGAACAACGAGGTTTTGGAAGAACTGTTTCAGATGTTCAACCTCTCCCGTCCGCAGGATTTTGAGGGGCACAGCCTGTCGGTCAGCGATGTAATCGCACTCAAACGCAATGGCGAGGTGTCTGTGCATTATGTGGACAGCATCGGCTTCAAAGATTTACAAGGGTTTCTGGATAAAAAGCCGGAACGTGCTTCGGTGCTGATGAATCTCAAGGAAAAGTGCGATGCCCCGGAGTGCAACCCCATCGTCTGCCGGAAAGCGAGGGCTGAACATGAACTTTAACCATGAAGAACTCCTGCTGATGATGCTCTACAACACCGGCACCCGGCTAGGGCTGGTGCACGAACTGCTGCTCATGCAGTGCTACCTGATGCCCGATGAAACTGCTCTGCGGGAACTATCGGTGGGGTTATCGAAAAAGCTGAAACTGGTGACCGATGCGGAGTTTGGCGAGCTGGAATTTCCCCCGACTGACTATTGCCGCCTGCGGGCGGCGTACATAAAGTATTTTGTTCTTCCAAAAGATATGCTATAATCAAATCAGACAAAAATCCTTTCTTCAAGCGATTTCTCCGCAAATTTCCTGTGGCTCTGCTCGTATCAAAAATAAGGGACCGATTTTTAATTGTCAGAACGTAGGAACCATTATGGCAATCTTTGAAAAGACCATCCGAAACAAGAATTTTGACAAACTGCTTCGGAAACTGGAACAGGAAATTCCGGACAGCAGCTGGTCGGCCAATCTGGAAGCGGGCAGCGACTTCAAAGAGGGCAATGCACGGTGCAGCGTTCGTGTATTTGAGCGGTACAGCATGATGGGCGGCAACCGCCTGAGCCTAACACTGACCATGTTCCAGAATGCGGACAGTCCGATTCGGCTGTCTGCCATCACCGCAGGAGGCAGCCAAGCGGTGTTCTTCAAGGTGAACACCCTCGGAGAAGAATCTTTTCTGGACGATGTAAAGGACCTGCTGGAAGAAATTTTGGAGGAATAAGATGTTTTTTGGATGGTTTGACGCTATATTCAGCTTCATTTTCCCAATCCTGTTCCTGCTTTTTATTGGAATGTTTTTCTTTGCTCTAATTTCAAATCTCCGCACATGGAACAAAAACAACCACTCGCCGCGGCTTACCGTTCCGGCAACAGTGGTAGCAAAGCGCACCGATGTTTCGCATTCCAGCAGTGCCAATGCCGGAGATATGTCCGGTGCGCACGGATACGACACTAGCACATTTACATCGTACTATGTCACCTTTCAGGTGGAGAGCGGTGACCGGATGGAATTTGAAGTGGACGGAAGCGATTATGGTCTGCTCGTGCAGGGCGACATCGGAAAGCTGAGTTTTCAGGGCACCCGCTATCTTGGGTTTGAGCGGAGCTAAGTGTTTCTTACATTATATAGTATGGAGTGCTGTATGAACGATTTGTTTATCCAAGGGCTGACCATCGACTGGAACAGAGTTCGCCCATACAATTATGTTCGTCAGATTCCTGCCATCAGTGGAATCGACACTTTTACATTCCATAAGCCCATTACGTTCTTTGTTGGCGAAAATGGAAGTGGAAAATCTACGCTTCTGGAAGCAATCGCTGTTGCTTACGGCTTCAACGCAGAGGGTGGAACGAAGAACTATTCATTTTCCACATACAACTCCCATTCGGAACTATGTGAGGCTATGACGATTTCCAAAGGGGTATCGCAGACCAAAGTTCGGGTATTTTCTCCGAGCAGAGAGTTTCTATAATGTAGCCACCAAGGAAATCGACTATTCCGATGACGATCATCCCTCCAAAGGCTATCACCAAAAATCACACGGTGAAAGTTTCCTCGCCATTGCGCAGGACTACATGGGTGCAGATGGAGTCTATATTTTTGACGAGCCGGAAGCCGCTTTATCCCCGCAGCGGCGGCAGCTCACGTTACTGATCAACATTTATCGGTGTGCCCAAGAAGGGGCGCAATTCATTATCGTATCACATTCACCCATTCTCCTCGGAATGCCTGATGCTGAAATTTTTAGCTTCGACAATGGCACGATTCATCCTTGTCAGTATGAAGATACGGACAGCTACGTTATCACCAAAACATTTGTAAATAATCGGCAGCATTTTTTGAACCAGCTTCTGAACGAAGAGCCGTAATGCCGGGAAAGGACATTCCATATGAGTGATTCTACGTTGAAAGAACTTTGGCAGCAGGTCGCTGAAAAGAAAAGCTGCGAAGCAAAACAGAAAGAACTGACCGCCCAGAGAGATACGCTTGCTGACCGCCTGAAAAAGCTGGAAAAATCCAAGCTGGCAGAGCAGGCTGATGTGGACCGTCTGGAGGGACACAGCCTTGCCGCATTTTTCTATCAGGTGATTGGAAAAATGGATGAGAAGCTGGACAAAGAACGGCAGGAAGCCTATGCAGCCCGCGTCAAGTACGATGCGGCTCTCCATGATCTTTCTTCCGTTGATGCCGACTTGAAGCAGATTCAAAATAGACTGGCACGGCTGTCCGATTGCGAAAGTCAGTATCAAGCTGCTCTTTCCGAAAAAATCAAAGGCATCAAAGTCTCTGCCCACCCTGCCGCACAGCAGATTGCGGAAAGCGAAAGCCGCATTGCCGCACTGAAAGTTCAAAAGCGGGAGCTGCTGGAAGCCATCAACGCAGGAAAGACTGCCTTGCATACGGTCAACGAAGTTCTCGAAACCCTCGACAATGCCGAGGGCTGGAGTACATGGGACGTGATGGGCGGTGGTTTGGGGGCCGGATCTCGCCAAGTATGAGGAACTGGACGATGCACAGGAACAAATCGAACAGCTCCAAGTGGAACTGCGGCGGTTCAAAACTGAGCTTGCTGATGTTGAGATCACCGCAGACCTTCAGGTTACGGTGGACAGCTTTCTGAAATTTGCAGATTTCTTCTTTGACTTTGGCCTCTTTGCAGACTGGGCAGTTCTGGATCACATCAATCAGGCACAGAGCCGTGTAGAAAACACCAAGGATCAAATCAAGCGGGTCCTTGCACTTCTGAAAAAAGATGCGCGAAGATGTTGACGTCCAAATCGCTGACGAAAAAGAAAAGCAGGAGCAGCTTGCAGTGGAAACTGAGCTGTAAGTTTGAAGAGTCCGCTTATGTGATATGATTCGATAAAACCGAATTTGCAGGAGGTGTTTCGATGAAAACAAGAAGGTTTGCTTTATGTCTGGCAACGGTTTTTCTGGTGGCGATTTATATCAATATTCAGAGAAGCCATACTTTCACCCTTTCAAACGATGAAGGCACCATAAAGACAGAACAAATACAGCCACTTTGGGGAACTGTAAAAGTGAGCGGTGATTGTGATACTGAGGTGGTCTTTACCGATGTAGAGACTGGAGAAAAATACAGAATCGGATATATTACACAGGGCGTAACGGAAAGAATCAAAAACTCGAAAGAGGCAAATGGTATAAGGTGGCGGGCGGAGGCAACCTTACACTGAATCCGGTAAACATTCGAGTCGAATAAATGTAAGTTCCTTGCGGGCAGCTATGAAAGCTGAAGCTGAGAAGAGAGTTTTGAATATTCACATATGAAGGAGTACAGTTCTATGAATTACGGATGGGCAACTGTTTTCACTTTAGCGGCATGGTTTGCAGGGCTTGTGATTGATGTAAATGTGCGGGTCGGCGACCTCGGTTTACGAACCGTGCTTCCCGTCATCGTGATGGGCTGCTGCATCATGAAATTCATAAAGGACAACAATATTCAATAATCGATTTTTATTACATCCCTTGCGGGCGACCCTCAAAACGGTTGCCCGCTATTTTTATACCCTAAAATCTGAAGAAGGAGGCCAAAATGCCAAGCAAAACCGAAGAATATCTCGCCCTTGCCAAGCGCACGGCGAACGGTCTGACCCGGTATTGGGAAAGCTGGACAGACTATTCTGACCACGGCATCCCGGTTGTACAAGTATCCCTTTGCGGATCAGCTTATGATCTACGCCCAGCGGCCCGATGCCACCGCCTGCGCCGAATTTGACATTTGGCGCAACCGGATGAACCGCTATGTCAGGCGTGGCTCTAAGGGCATCGCTTTGCTGGACGAATCCAGCGGATTCCCGCGCCTGCACTACGTCTTTGACGTAAGCGACACCGGGGTGCGCCGCAATTCCCGTGACCCGGAGGTGTGGCAGCTCGGTCCCGATTTGGTGCAGCCGGTTTCAGAAATGCTCGCCGCCACCTACGGCATCAGCGGAGAACGTGTCAGCCAGCAGCTTGCAGATGTTGCCGGGAAACTGGTGGCGGATTACTGGGACAACAACGGTGGCGATATCCACGCCATCGTTGACGGTTCGCTGCTAATGGATTATGATGAAGCCGGGGTGGAGATGCAGTTCAAGTCCGCCGCCGCCATCAGCGTCACCTACACGCTGCTGGAACGCTGCGGATTTGAGCCAGCCGGGTGGTTCGACAAGGACGATTTTCGGGCAATCTACAATTTCTCAACCCCAGACAGTGTCTACGCCCTCGGTGCAGCCGTCAGCGACATGAGCCGGGAGGTGCTGCGCAACATCGAGCGCACCGTAAAAACAACCATTCGCCGCCGCAATGCAGAAAGGAGCCAATATGAATACGAACAGCAGGAACGTGACCTACTCGACCGTCGGGGATTACCAGCTCCCGAACCTGACCCTGAACCAGCCCCGGAAGCCGCTGGGCAAGTACGGCAGGATGCGCCTGAACTTTCTGAAACAGCAGCACCCGGTTCTGTACCACACGATGCTCCTGAACGGGAGCCTGTACCCGACCCCTGACCGAACTGGAGCAGACCGCAGCAGCGATGAAGAAGCAACTGATGGCCGATCTGCTGGCGAAGAACCCGGCCCCGGACAAGGAAGAGAAGAATCAGATGGCGTGGGTACAGCACATGAACAGCCTACAGGAGCAGAGGTCGAGGAAGCGATTCGGACGGAACTGATCTACAGCTAAGTTTTCTGGATGCCGTCATCCCCACCGAAGCCCAGCAAATTGAACATATCGACCGAGCGGAGAGCGAAAAATCGCCCTCCGCTTTTGTTTTGTCGCAGGCTGAAATTGAGAATGAACTGCGCAAGCATGGTTCCGGTTTTCAGGATGGCAAGCAGCGGATCATCGAACTGTACCAGACACAGCCCGACCGCAAACTCCGCGCTAAAGCATTGGCGAAAGAGTACGGCATCGGCGGACATTCGCAGGATTTTCTGGATGGCAGCAGCGGTTTTGTAAATCATGATGGAAAAGGACTTGAATTTGACCACTACCCGGATCATCAAAAGGTTACGTTAAGCTGGACACAGGTCGAGAAATACATCGACCTGATGATTCAGTCTGACCGCTACCTGACCGATAAGGAAAAAAGAGCATCGTGCCGCCGTGCAGGAAGCGGAACGACAGCTCCCAATGCTGGATGGGTGATGCCGCTGCCGAATACAATGCTCTGAAAGAGCAGTACCCCAATACCCTGATTGGCTTTGAACTGGGCGGATATTTTCTGTTCTATGACAAAGATGCAATCACTGTAAAGGAAGTTTTTCGTTCTAATTTGCTGTCACAGGAAAATGCGCTGGGAAAAGTCAAAGTGACCGGCTTTTTGCGCAGAGAGTGGGTAGCAAAATCGCAGAAGCTGTGGGCCGAGGGCAACAGCATCTATCTAGCCGGACAGGGCGGAGATGGTACCCACCATCAGACAAAATATCTGCGAGAGGAAGATTATCTGCCGATCGGCATCATCATCAAGCTAGATGGCCGGGATTTCCGTGTGGATCACGTCAACTTCATGTTCAAATCCGTCAGCTTGCAGGACATGGACTTGACCAACAGCGGACAGCCCATCTTCCGGGTTGAACGGTTGCCCAATATCCGGGAACTGTATGAACAGCAGCAGGATGAAATTATTGACGTTTCTCCTGGGAAAAGGCTGTTGATTACAAGGTCGGTGACGAAGTTGTTGTTGACCTTCCCACCCGAACCATCGAAGGCAAAATCGGCTATGTTGGCGAAACCGATGTGCGCATTGACACCAGCGCGCATGGGCAGTCGTGGGATAACGAGGTACTCAACAAGCAGCAATTCGAGGACGGTCTGCGGCGGGATGAACCTACACCTGATGAGGAACTGGACAAGTTGCCTATCTCTGTGGAGGTCAATGGCGAGTGGCAGACCTTTCCGGATGCCGCTGCCTTGGATAAAGCTCTGAATGCTGAACCTGCGCCGGAGCCTGCCGGGAACTTCCACATCACGGATGATGATTTGGGTATTGGAGGTCCTAAGCAGAAGTACGCGCGGAACATTGAAGCCATCCGCACCCTGTTCAAGCTGGAACAGGAGCATCGTGGTGCTACCGCTGAGGAACAGCAGGTGCTTTCGCAGTATGTAGGCTGGGGCGGTCTTGCAGATGTCTTTGACCCCCCCAACAAGGAAAACTGGTCTGCCGAGTACACCCAACTGAAAGGGTTGCTCACCGAAGAGGAGTATGCCGCCGCCCGCGCTTCCACTCTGAATGCCCACTATACCTCTCCGGTGGTAATTTGCGCCATCTATGATGCTGTGGAAAAGATGGGCTTCCAGTCTGGCAACATTTTGGAGCCGTCCATGGGTGTGGGCAACTTCTTCGGAATGCTGCCGGACAGCATGGCAGATAGTCGGCTGTACGGCGTGGAACTGGATTCCATCACCGGGCGTATTGCGAAAAAACTGTACCCGCAGGCTGACATTACCGTGGCTGGCTTTGAAACCACCGACAGGCGTGACTTTTATGATCTTGCCGTGGGAAACGTACCTTTCGGTCAGTACAAGGTCAACGATAAGGCGTACAACAAGTTGGGATTTAGTATCCACAACTACTTTTTCGCCAAGGCCATCGACCAGGTGCGTCCGGGCGGCATTGTGGCGTTTGTGACTTCTCGTTATACCATGGACAGCAAGGACAGCACCGCCCGCAAACACATGGCAGAGCGTGCCGATTTGCTGGGTGCCATCCGTCTGCCGAATAATGCGTTTAAGGCGAACGCAGGCACCGATGTCGTTTCGGACATCCTCTTCCTGCAAAAGCGCGACCGCCCCATCGACCATGAGCCGGATTGGGTGCAGCTGGGCAAGACCGAAGATGGTTTTGCCATCAACCAGTATTTCGTAGACCACCCGGAGATGGTGCTGGGACAGCTGACACTGGAAAGCACCCAGTACGGTCACGACCTGACCGTTGCACCCATTGAGGGTGCAGTGCTGGCAGACCAGCTTGCAGAAGCGGTACAGCATATTGAGGGCAATTACACTGCGGTGGAGATTGCTGCCCCGGACGTCCGCAGATGCGGAAGCACAGCGCAAAACGCTGCCCGCAGACCCGACTGTGAAGAATTTTAGCTATACGGTTGTTGATGGCGAGATATACTACCGAGAGAACTCTATATCATGACGCAGATTGAACTGTCCGACAACGCCAAAGGCCGTGTAGCTGGTATGGTGGAGTTGCGGCAGATCGTCAACGAACTGATTCAGCAGCAGTTGAATGACTTCCCGGACGAGGACATTAAGGCATCGCAGGCCAAGTTGAATGCCGCCTATGATGCCTTTACTGCAAAAATACGGGCTGATTAACGACAAGAAAAACGCACGCCTGTTCGATGATGACAGTTCCTACTATCTGCTCTGCTCACTGGAGAATCTGGACGAGAATAAAAAAAATCTCAAGTCCAAGGCAGATATGTTCACCAAGCGGACGATTCGGCCAGAGCGTGTTGTCACCAGCGTGGATACCCCCAGTGAAGCACTGGCAGTGTCCATCGGGGGAGCATGGCAAGGTTGATCTGCCTTATATGGCAGAACTGCTGGGCACACCCGGCGAGTACGGGCGCATCACCACCGAACTCTCCGGCGTGATCTTCAAGGACCCTGCCGCCGACCCTACCGACCGACCCCGAAGCGGGCTGGCAGATGGCAGACGAGTACCTGTCTGGCGATGTTCGGGCAAAGCTGCGGATGGCGCAGTTCGCCGCCGAAACCAACCCGGAGTTTGCCGTCAACGTGGATGCACTGACCAAGGCACAGCCCAAAGATCTGGAGGCATCTGAAATTGATGTGCGTTTGGGTGCCACTTGGCTTGCCCCCTCCATCGTGCAGCAGTTTATGATGGAAACTTTTCAGCCGCCCTATCGTATCCGCTACAACAATGCCATCACCGTTCGCTACTCCCCTTACACTTCCGAATGGCGAATCAGCAATAAATCTGCTACCGGCTTCGGTGACATTATGGCCACTGAAACCTACGGTACCCGCCGAGCCAACGCTTACAAGATTTTTGGAGGATACCTTGAATTTGCGTGACAGCCGCGTTTATGATACCATCGAGGAGGATGGCAAGGAAAAACGTGTGCTGAACCAGAACGAAACCACTCTCGCCCAGCAGAAACAGCCAGGCCATCAAGGACGCTTTTGCTGGATGGGTCTGGAAAGACCCGCAGCGGCGCACTCTGCTGGTGAAAAAGTACAATGAGCTTTTTAACAGCACCCGGCCCCGCGAGTATGACGGTTCCCACATTCATTTTGTGGGCATGAACCCGGAGATCAATTTGCGAGAGCATCAGCGCAATGCGGTTGCCCATGTGCTGTATGGGTACAACACCCTTTTGGCGCACGAAGTCGGTGCCGGCAAGAGTTTTGAGATGGCGGCTTCCGCTATGGAACTGAAACGTCTGGGCTTGTGCCAGAAAAGTCTCTTTGTCGTGCCAAACCATTTGACGGAACAATGGGCCAGCGAATTTTTACGCCTGTACCCCAATGCAAAGCTGCTGGTCACCAGCAAAAAAAGATTTTGAGCCCAGTAATCGAAAAAAAAAATTCTGTGCGAGAATTGCGACCGGTGATTATGATGCGGTTATCATCGGACACAGCCAGTTTGAAAAGATACCCTTGTCCCGCAGAACGACAGGAGCGTCTGATTCAGGAACAGATGGATGAAATCGAGGAGGCCATCGAAGAAGCGAAAGCGCAGGTTGGCGAGCATTTCACGGTAAAGCAGTTGGAAAAGCTGCGAAAGTCTTTGAAACAGAAATTGAAAAGCTGCAAGGCACAGACCGTAAAGATGATGTGGTTACGTTTGAACAATTGGGCGTAGACAGGTTGTTTGTGGACGAGAGCCAAGCGTTTAAGAACCTCTACTTGTACACGAAAATGCGTAATGTCGCAGGTTTGAGCACGAGCGAGGCGCAAAAATCCAGCGATATGTTCGGCAAGTGCCGCTATCTGGATGAAATCACCGGAGGTCGTGGCGTGATTTTTGCAACGGGTACGCCCCTGAGTAACAGCATGACCGAGATGTACACCCTCATGCGCTATCTCCAGTACAACACCTTGCAACAGAAAGGGTTGACCCATTTTGATGCGTGGGCATCCACCTTCGGTGAGACGACCACGGGCCATTGAACTTGCGCCAGAAGGCACCGGATACCGTGCACGCACTCGTTTTGCGAAGTTCTTCAACTTACCTGAACTGATGGCGATGTTCAAAGAAGCAGCAGATATCAAGACCAGCGACCAGCTTCATCTCCCGGTGCCTGATGCAAAATTTGAGACGGTGGTGGTCAAACCTTCGGAAATCCAACAGGATATGGTGCAGGCGTTGAGCGAACGTGCAGCCGAAGTCCACAGCGGTTCTGTTGACCCCTCTGTGGATAATATGTTGAAAATCACGTCGGATGGCCGCAAAATCGGTCTTGACCAGCGGTTGATGAACTCGGCTCTGCCTGATGACCCTAACAGCAAACTGAACGCCTGCGTCAACAACGTCCTGCGCATCTGGAACGACACCAAGGAGCAGAAGCTGACCCAGTTGATTTTCTGCGATATGTCTACTCCCAAGGGGGACGGTTCGTTCAACGTCTATGATGATATTCGCACCAAGCTGCTCAGCGCCGGTGTGCCCGAACAGGAGATCGAGTTCATCCACAACGCAGATACGGAAAACAAGAAAGCAGAACTTTTCTCCAAGGTACGCAGCGGACAGGTGCGTGTGCTGCTGGGCAGCACTGCCAAAATGGGGGCAGGCACCAACGTCCAGACGCTGCTCGTAGCGGTGCATCATCTGGATGTAGGCTGGCGTCCGTCTGATATGACCCAGCGCAATGGCAGAATCATCCGTCAAGGCAATCAAAACAAACAAGTGTACGTCTATAATTACGTCACGGAATCGACATTTGACGCCTACCTCTATCAGACCCTTGAGAATAAACAGAAGTTTATCTCGCAGATCATGACGAGCAAATCGCCTATGCGATCTTGCGATGATATTGACGAACAGGCTTTATCTTACGCAGAAATCAAGGCTCTGTGTGCAGGCGACCCTCGCATCCGGGAAAAGATAGACTTGGACGTGCAGGTAGCAAAATTGAAGGTGCTGCGCGGAGACTTCCAGAATCCAGAAATATCGTCTGGAGGACAAGCTGCTCAAAACTTTCCCGGAGGAGATTCAGAAACAGAAAACCCGCATTGCTGCTTTTACAACAGGATTCACAGATTGCAGCAGCACACCCGCAGGACAAAGAAAACTTCTGCGGCATGACCATCAAGGGCATGGTGTACGATGACAAAAAGGCTGCAGGCGAACGGCTGCTGCTGGCTCGGCAGGAGATGCCTAATGCTGATATGATGCTGCTGGGCACCTACCGTGGCTTTGAACTGAACATTCGATTCGACAGCTTCAAAAATGAGCATCAGGCCGTACTCCGGGCAGAGTTGAGATACCCGGTGTCGCTGGGCGATGATGCGCGCGGCAATATCACTCGTCTGGACAATGCCATCGACAATTTTGCTGACCGTATTGCAGATGCCGAAAATGCTCTGCAAAACCTTGAACAGCAGAAGCAGGCCGCAGAGGTCGAAGTGGCAAAGCCCTTTGCACAGGAGGAAGAACTGGCCGAAAAGTCTGCCCGCCTTGCTGAATTGAACGCCTTGCTGAACATCGACCGTGACCGCAGTTCCTCGCAGGATGCTCCTGAAGAAACCAAGGAAGAGGAATCTCCTGCGGCTCGTCCGTCCGTGCTTGCTGCGCTGGAGGAAAAGGCTAACCAGCCGGAGCCAGTCAAACCGTTCCGCAGCTATTATGACAAGGATGGTGATGCACGATGAAAGAAAAAAGCGGGATGAAACCATCATCCTGCGTCTGAGCAAAACTGAAAAAGAACCGCATCTATGAAAAAAATGTTCAGCATGGGCATCCGTAGCCTGAGTGCCTATATCCGCAAAATGGCATTGGATGGCTACTGCCTGAATCTCGACCTTCCGCAGCTGCGGCGCATGGCTTATTTGCTCCAGAATTGCAGCAACAACTTGAATCAGGTAGCAAAACGCGTCAACGAAAAGCGGCAAGATCTATGCTGCCGACCTTGCCGATCTACGCACCCGGCTGGATGAACTGATTGATATCGGCAAGCAGATTCTTTCCAAGCTGGCAGAGCTATAAAAATTCCCGCAGTTGGAGGACTGCGGGTGTACATATAATGCTTGACATCCTTGCAACGTAGTAGTCGATACCTTTATAATAAGGGCGAACAGAAAGGAAGTGCTTGATATGATGTCTATGCTGAAGAAAATTGTTCTTTTCCCCCGATTCTCTCTTTGTGGCGTTTCTAGCTCTGATGGCAAGGTGGCTGCTAACCCTGTCCAGCTATGTAGTTGCGCCGCTGATGCTCTACATCTTCGGCTGCGGCATCTACACTGCTTACCGTCAGACTTGGAATCAGTTCCTTATCTTGCTGGTAGCCGAATTCCTCTGCTTTGTCCTCTTTTTTTCGGCGCAACTGCCATCACCGAGGGCATCGGGCGGTTCAGTGAGTGGTTGGCCGAACTGTAAGGAGCATTTTTCAACCTTTTGCCGCCTTCGGGCGGCTTTTTTTTTTTTATGGGGGGTGATTTAGGATGGCTGCAACACGTTTGATCGCGCTGCACAAAAACAAAAGGGCAAGTCGGTTGCGGCCTGCCTGAAAAGCCGCACGGACTATGCGCAGAATCCTGACAAAACACAGCATGGCGAACTGGTCAGCAGCTATGAATGCAGCCCCTTGACCGCAGACGAAGAATTTATGCTCTCCAAACGCCAGTATGAGTTGATGACTGGTCGCAGGCAGAAAAGCGATGTGATCGCCTATCAGATTCGTCAATCGTTCAAACCCGGCGAGATCACCGCCGAAGAAGCCAACAAGGTGGGCTACGAACTGGCAATGCGTTTCACCAAAGGCAAGTATGCGTTTATTGTCGCAACGCATACCGACCGAGAACACATTCACAATCACATTATTTACAACTCCACTGCGTTGGACAGCATCCGGAAATTCCGGGATTTTTTATTGTCCGGGCTGGCTGTGCAACGGTTGAGCGATTTGATTTGTTGGAACATCAGCTTTCCGTCATTGAGATAAAGAACCCTATCGGGAGCGGCAGAAGCGCACACTCTACCCGCCCAAAGAAAGCAATCGTGACCGTCTATGTGGCGTGATTGACACTGTTCTGGCGGAAAAAACCCAAAGACTACGAAGATTTTCTGCAAAACTGGAGCAGCAGGGTTACGAGGTCAAGCGTGGAAAATACACCTCCGTCAAAGGCGCACGGCAGAAGCGATTCATCCGGTTCCGCACTTTGGGCGCAGGATATAGTGAAGAAGAACTGAAAGCTGTTATCTCTGGGGAAGCCGAACACCATCCCCGGCAGAAGCAGAAGCGCATCGTACCGGAACAAAAGTTTCAGATGCTGGTGGACATTCAGGCAAAGCTGGCCGAGGGAAAGAGCATGGGGTATGCTCGCTGGGCAAAGCGATATAATCTGAAAGAAATGTCCAAGACGCTGATTTTCTTACAGGAGCATAAAATCGGCAGCATTAAAGAAATGCAGGAACGTGTGGATGCAGCAACTGCTCGCTCGCTATCACGAGTTGGGCGATTCCATTAAAGCTGCAGAAGCGCGCATGACCGAGATTGCCGTTCTGCGGACGCACATCGTTAATTACGCCCGGACACGTCCGGTTTATGATGCCTACCGCAAAGCCGGGTACAGTAAGAGATTTCTGGAAGCCCACCGGGAAGAAATCACGCTGCATAAGGCTGCAAAAAAGCTGCTTTTGATGAAGCTGGATTGAAAAAGCTGCCAAAGACTAAGGACTTGAGCATCGAATACGCTGAACTTCTGAAAAAAGAAGAAAGAAGCATACCCAGACTACCGGAAGGCACAAGATGAGATGCAGGAGTTGATGAAAGCTCAGAAAAATGTAGAGATGTTTTTTGCAGAGGAAAAAGACACAGCCGAAAAAAGAGCCAACACGATAAACGAAATCCGCCGAGGATTCTTCCCGTTTTTTTTCGGGAGGATTCCTCGGCGGATTTTTGCTTTTGAAAACTGATTTCTAAGAATGTGAATTCAAAATACCAAAATTATTCAGTCAAGCCAAAAAGGTAAACCACACAAATGCAGCAGTTGCACATATCATCAGAACCAGTAGTATCGTACTTGCAAGTTTCTTCTCAATGGAAACTTTCTGATTTTCGCATAGGACAATCTGCTGAAGATTGTGAAATTCGGCTTCGCTGACATTTCCATTTAATGCTTTCCATGCAGTGCAGCGATCTGTAACCAGCAAAAAATCGGACAGCATTTCCATAAAGATGACAGCGAAAAATGCCAGAGAAAAGAACCACATCCCATTCCATTGAAGTTCTGTCAACACCCTCTGAAGGCTTGAAGGCTTTAATGACACTAACGAAATAATGTAAATCAACGTGTTGCAGAATTCTCTTGCTAATGGCCCTTTTTGTTTAAGAAAATCCATTTTCAACCCTTTCCTTACAAACGGAGTGACTTAACCACCAATAGCCTGATAGTAATCCGTTTTAGAACGAATCAAAGAACCGTTTAACTTGTATTCTTTGACAGTTTGATGGTAGCAATTTTCGAAATATGTGACTTATTGCTGCTGATTAGCTCCATCCTGTAAGCACCCCAAAAGATGTACGTAAAAAGCCTCTTGCCTGCATATTTAAGAGAAAGCGGATATGCTCTTTTACCATTGATTTGAATGTAGCCATTTTCAGAAACCGTTATGCGAATATCTGGCATTCCGTCCATTGTTTCACCAAAAGCTATCGTGAGTTCATTGAGTGCACCGCTATCACCAGAACCACCAGCATAATCAGTGACAAAATATGTCTGCTCAAAAGTTTTGGCAATATCTATATATGTCAGGTCATCCTTTTCAAATAGCCAAGACTGGTCAATTTGAGCACCATTAGTGTCTACTGTAAGATGGTATGCTGATACTATCCTGCATTGTTTCAATGGACGTTCTATTATTACAAAGTGAGTGACTTTTTATACAAATCAGTATAATCGCCAAAATCAAGGTCACAGTCATTGTGATTGCGCTTTTTGCTTTTTTCTCATCATAAATAGACAATACACCTCCAAATTTCTTGCTCCTAATAGGAGCTTTTGCTTAGTCAACGTAGCTTGCCTTATGTTTGTGACAGCTTTTTTGACCAAAAATCTCTGCTTTTTCGTTATGTTTGTATACTTGTAAAAAAAAACCCATACCATTTGTGAATCTCAACAAATAGCATGGAGTTTCATATTAAAATAAATACGTTTTCAGCAATTTTCATAATCTCATCTCGTGAAATGTTTCCCATAATCGTGTTTGAAACGCCTCCTCGCTCCCAGCTTAAAATATAAACGGTGTCTCCGTTTTCGCTTGCACTCGTTCCCAAAGTTGCATCTGCGTCTCCAACTTTTACATTCTCATAAGTTGTATGCTCATTATCAAACGAGGACTGCTGCCCCGGCTGTATAATGGAGCAGCGAACAGTATATCCCTTGCCGCTTTCTTTTGACGAGTAAACGTGCAAAAAGTTTTCTGCTCTTTCAAATTCCTGCTCACGATTTCGTTCAAATCCATCCAGCACATAATGGTCGCTGTACCCATTCGGGAGCTGTTCCAACGGCTCGCCATCCACCTGATATGTCAGCTGCATCTCAACAGGCAGGAACTTCTGAATCATCGTATAGACTGCCTTGCGGAAGTCTGCGCTTACTGCAAGCGCGCCGAGAGTTAAAATTACCAGCGTCATGGCTGCAACAAGCACTCGTTTCAGCACAGGGCGGCGTTTATGCAACGTCGCTTGCAGGCGAGTATCCCATCGGGAAGTGTCAGGGTAGCGTTCTTTAAGCTGCGCCGGAGTTGGTAGCTCGTTCAGTTCTTTCTGTGCATCTGCACGGAGTGCCATCATCAAGGCTGCATCAAAAGAGATCTCTGTCCGCTCACTCACGGCTGTTCAACTCCTTCCACAATAGTTTTCTTCCACGGAAAAGCCGCATCCGAACCACATCATCCGTCAGTCCAAGCGATTCGGCAATCTCCCGGTTGGTGTAGCCCATTGCCAAAAGGCGAAGAGGATCACGGTACATCGATTTCATCTGTCTAATCAGTTCTGTCAGATGTTGGATGTTATCAGTACTGACTGCTGCATCATCCGGCACCGGGGCTCCATCTGGTGCGTCCGGGATTTCTTCCAGCAGTTCTTCCCGCTGCTTGCGAAGCATATCGTATGCACGGCTTCTACTACAACTAACGAGATAAGCTGCGAGTTCGTGACAGTTTTCTCGATGAATTTTAGAAAAATTTTTTTAGCGACGTATAAAAACACCTCTTGCAGCACATCCTCTGCCAGATATGAATCGCCCATAATTTTGTAAGCGGTATGGTAGACCAGCCGCTTGTAGGTATTATATACATCTATAAATTGTTCTTCTTTGCTTTGATCGTCAAGAACAGCTAAGTACAGGGAAAGCAACACAATCACCTCCAACGGATTCGCATGGATTGGATGTAGTGTACCATGAACCAGCGAAAATGTCGAATGTTTTTCCGTTCTAAACGAAGAACAGCCAGCATCATGACCTTACTTACCGTTGAGGCCGTTGCTGGCTGTTCGTTTGGTTTGAGATGTTTCCATCAAAATTGCAGAGTGCAAATGTCTTGAAGCTCTACCTTATATAAATAGAAGCGTTTTGAAAAAAACGCGCAGCCTGCATCGGAACGGTGCAGAATGAAGGGGATTGGGCACAGCCCAACAAGCATTTTGCAACGCAAAAATGGCGTTTGTATAGACAAAAGCCCTGCTTGCCACTTAGCGACAGCCCTTAACTTTCTTAATGCCCTCGGCTGTGGCTTCTATTACAACAAGCTCTTTTTCATTCATAGAATTTAGGAGCACATCAATGTGCTTTCTGCAAGAACTTGACCTTGCCCATCCGTCCGCATGAATAAACTGGTCAACTGAAACGTCAAACATGGTAATGAGTTTAACAAAAAGGTCGAAGCTGGGATACTGACCTTTGTTCTCAATATTCATAATGGTACGGGGGAGTCACGGTCTACTAATTCCGCAACATAGGCTTGTGTCCAGCCCTTTTCTTCTCTGGCCCGTTTGAGAGCCGCCCCGAGGCCGTGGAAGTCAAACCTTCTTTCATTTTGGTTCATTCTCATATCACCCTATATCATTGTACATTTCTGGTTGGATTATGAGAATGTAATGGAATTTTACATAAAGTAGTATTTCATTTCATCAATATGCAGCCTCCAACTTGTACTATTCGAGGTAAAGAACTATAATGTACTCTGTGGAGGTGCGAAATGGACTATATGACATTGAAAGAGGCCGCCGAAAAGTGGGGCGTGACACCTCGTAGAGCAAATTATTATTACGCTGGTGGGCGTATCCCCGGCGCCGTGAAAATGGCCGGTGTTTGGCTGCTCCCCAAGGAAATAGCCAAACCCGCAGATAGACGATATAAAAAAAGCAGGTGAAAAACGAAAATGAAAATTCTGTTGGTTGAGGATGATTTGGAAATCAGCAAGTTATTAGGGCTGAATTTTTACAGGAAAATGGATATGAAGTTTTTTGCCAATATGACGGGCTTCATGTATTGGATTGCCTGCGAGAAAATAAGATCGACTTGATTTTGCTTGATATTATGCTTCCATATCGAAATGGTGATACCGTACTTACAGCAGTAAGAGAATGTTCTACGGTTCCAATCATTGTTATTTCTGCCAAAGGAACAACACAAAACAAAGTAGATTTACTGCGCCTCGGTGCAGATGATTATATTACAAAACCGTTTGATATGGAGGAAGTTCTGGCTAGAATTGAAAGTAATCTCCGTCGAGTTCAATTTCAAAAAAGATAATCCTACCCATTTACGTCATGGCGATTTGGTTTTGGATTTGAACGATAATACCGCCTTTTTTTGCAAGGCAGCGAATTGACTTTGACGGCAAAAAGAATTTGCAATTTTAGAGTTTCTGATGAAATACCCGGATAAAATATTCTCAAAAGCAAATTTATTTCAAAGTGTTTGGAACGCCGAGTATATCAGTGAGGATAACACATTAAATGTTCACATAAGCAATCTTCGTAACAAATTAAAAGCCGTTTGCCCGGACAAGGACTTTATTGATACTGTTTGGGGTATTGGGTACCGTTTACACAAAGCCAGAGATTAAACCTCTGGCTTTAGATATTCTTTAGAGTTTTCTGTTTGGATTTAAGAAATTCTTTACGATTGCCTCTTACAATCAAAGATAAAGGAGGCTGACGATATGAGTCCTATTATTTTAGAAGCACACGACTTGACAAAAAAAATATCGGCATACTGTTGCCTTAGATCATATTGACTTGCAAATTGAGAAAGGGAAAATCTACGGTTTTATCGGTCAGAACGGAGCAGGTAAAACTACTTTTCTGCGATTGGTTACAGGGCTGGCATTCCCGACCAGCGGTACTTTAGGCTTATGGGGAAAGAGTTCGGCAAAAGATTTGCAGGAACAGAGAAAGCGGATTGGCTGCATGATTGAAACACCCTGCACTATTTCCGGCCATGACAGCTTATCAAAATATGGAGATACAACGCATCCAACGCGGCATCCCCGATAAAACAGTGATTGAAAAGACTTTGAATATGGTTGGCTTAAAGGACACTGGAAAAAAAGAGTGTTCGCAATTTTTCTTTGGGTATGAGGCAACGGCTGGGAATTGCAATCGCTCTCTTGAACACGCCAGAATTTTTAATTCTCGATGAACCGATCAACGGACTTGACCCTGCCGGGATTGTCGAAGTCAGAAATTTGCTGAAATCCTTGAACAAGGAATATGGAATGACAATTTTGGTGTCCAGCCATATTTTGGAAGAATTATACCAAACTGCAACAGAATTTATTTTAATTGACAAAGGAAAAATCATTGAAGAAATCTCCGATCAAGAATTGAATGAACGGTGTAAACGGCATATTGCAATCAAGGCTACCGACCCGCAAAAAGGCGCTGCTTGTATTGGAAGAAAAACTTCATACAGAAAATTTTCAAGTTGATGCCGGATGGGACAATTCGCCTGTACGATTATCTTGATGATTTGGAAAAAGTCGCGGCTGTTTTGTCGGATGCGCATATCCTCGTTACAGGGCTTTCTGTATCCGGCGATACATTGGAAGATTACTTTTTAAGTAAGATAGGAGGTTCAGAAAATGTTAAATCTCCTAAATACTGAGTTTTATAAACTGTTTCATAGCCGGTACTTTTGGGGGATTGTGGCGTTTAATCTTTTTTTTGAGCAGTGTGCTGCTGTTAGACAGTATTGGAGAAACATCCAGTCTATTCTTTGCATCACTATATAATGTGCCTATTCTCTTTTTTTTCTGGCAATCGTCTTTTCTGCGTTGTTTGTTGGAAATGACTTTGGACAAAGAACGCTGCAATCATATATCATTGCAGGCCATAACCGAGGACAGATATTACTTGCAAAACTGATCGCCTATCAAAATAGCCTGCATAACGATTTTAGCTTTACCATTACTGGGTACATGGATTGATTGGTAGGCTTTGCTTCAAAGAAAGTTTCGTGAGTGTTAGCGGCAATCTCTATACCGTTTTGGCAGTTGTAGTTTCTTTATTTGCAATGTGCCTGTTGCCGTTTTTCTTTGCGCTTCTGTTTCGTGATATAGGAAAAACTTTAGCTGTCCCGATGGTTCTCTTTTTTCCTGATGATATTCTTGATGAATGGAGATCAAGCACTCTTTATTTCGCGAATATTGCCAATGGGACAGCTCCGACTGATTGCATTGCAGCAATTTACCCCATCTATGGTGCAATTTGTTTTCACAGATTTTTTGTGGATATTTATTTTATATTTTGGCGCTTATTTGGGATTTAAGCATTCCGATTTGAAGTGACAGGGAAGTGTCGAAATGAGCAATCTATTAAAAATGGAAAAATATCAATTATCACATAATATCTTTTATTGGTGTGGCATGGTAGGCATCTTTCTAATTGGCTTTTTACGGCAGAAACTTATGTCCCCGGAGGTTATGGGAACAACCGGCGGGGCGGCTACTTCCCTTGCGGATATTTTTAACGGAATGGTTTATGACTCTACATTTCTTCTCATTCTGATGTCCAGTATTTTAGCTTTGATTTTAGGACAGGAGTTTTCTTATCGGACAGTAGATCTTGAAATAACTGCGGGCCATTCCAGAAAATCAATCTTCTTTTCAAAGGTAATCACATATTTGATTGCGTTTAACGTCATGGCTCTTGTTTATCCCATTGCCGGGTGTATAAGAGAATTTTTCAGATTTGGATTTATTGACGGAGGAAACTTTATTTATCAGGCTGCTAAGGCGGTTCTATACTCTTTACTTTTTTTGAACAGTGCTACTTTTTTTTTTTTGCAATCTGGATTTGCTTTTCACTGCGTAATTCTGCAAAAAAAGCGATTGCTGTTACAGCCGTTACAACGTTTGTACTTAGTCTTTATCTGGGTTTTGGAATGATGTTGAAATTTCCAGTAGCTTTTTGCCAACTTATCAAATAAGGGAGGCAGTTACCAGCACAGCAATCTTCCAACCATTCCCGATTTTGATTGGAATTGTTTGGGTTGTTACGTTGTTGATTTTATCATGGTGCAGCTTTCGAAAATGTGAATTAAAATAGATTTCAATTAGAAAACGGAAAGAAGGAGGTGTCTAAAATAGAGCTACTGCTATTGATTGTATTTTTTGCTGTTGCTTATCTTGCTATTCAAATATCTTCAAACAAAACGGCAAATCCGCAATCTATCAAAACAGATAGCTGAATTGGTAAATGGCAAATCCGAGAAAATGCTGGACATCTCTTTAATTGACAAAGATTTGGAACAACTGGCAGGAATACTAAACCAGTATAACGATAATCAAAGGCAGTTGATTGCCAGTACGCTTCGCCACGAAAACTATCTGAAAGAGTCGATTGCAAATATTTCACATGATCTACGGACACCATTGACCGTTATACTCGGACATTTACAGCTATTAAGAAAAGAAACTCTGACAGACAAGCAGGAACAGCGAATAGAAACCATTTTTCACAAAGCAGAAAGAATGAAAGAATTGGTACAGACTTTTTATGACCTGTCTATTTTGGATGCCGAGCAGATAACACCCCGGCGAGAAGATTTTAACCTGTCTAATTTGCTGATAAATCTTATTACAGAGAATGCTCCTGCATTGGAAGCAAAAAAAAATATATCCCCTGAAATTGATTTGCCACCCCATTCTGTCTATCTCAATTCTGATTACAGCATGGTGGAAAGGATTTTACAAAATCTACTGACAAATGCGATACGTTATTCATCCGGCGACATAAAAATGGGCTTAAAGCAGACAAGGAAAAATAGGGCTATTTTCACGATTGAAAATCCGATAGATAGCAAAACTGAAATAAATCCCGCCCGCCTCTTTGAACGATTTTATACAGGGGACGCATCCAGACACAACAGTGGTACAGGAATAGGACTTGCGGTTGTAAAGTTACTGACGGATAAACTAGGCGGCAATGTTTCTGCTGAAATTAAATCCAATGTATTGACTGTGACACTCGAAATCCATTAATTTTTCATTCATCTGCCGGACGACGGCAAAAGAAAAAAAAAGCCGTCGTATGGCGGAAAACAATATTCCCTACAAGGTGCGGGCGGCACTGCTTCTGGTGACGCTGAATACACCAATGCCTACCGGAGCAGTGACTCAATCCTTGTGGTACATTGCAGTTCGTTCCGGGGACGTCCACCGGGTGCGGCACTATCTTCGCACAGAAAGGGATACCTAAGATGGAGCAGTTATCGGCACGGCTGCTGTTAACGGCTGGCATCCTGCTGCTGATCGCAGGGGTGATTTTTGCCATTCTCCAAGTATGGCCCTATACCGGCCTTCTCTGGGCAGGTGCGTTTGGATGCCTGATGGCAGCTCTGAACTTTCGGGATTCCAAAAACAACGGCGGCTAAAGCATACTGCATTGTAGTGTACGATCAATGCGGATAAATGCGAGCTATACCCGATTTTCCATATCGAGTGACATAGATTTGGCTTTGGGGGAGGATTGTCTATTGTATGCAAAAAATTGAAGTTGTTGTTCGCATCACGAAGGATCACTGCCCACCGCAAGAGCAGACGATTTTTGAATGGTTCGATTTGATGCGGAATCCCACAGACGCTCTGAGCCGTCCCGATCTGGAAATCAACTTGGAACACCACCGTGTTTTCAAACACGGAACAGGAGGTGTACATGAGTCGTTATGAATACGGTGTTTTGAGTTTGATGGCACAGCATCCGGGCAAACTGTTTACAAAGGAGCAGATCTTTGAAGCAGTCTGGCATAAGGACAGCGAAAGCTATTTGAGAGCCGTCACCAGCACGATCGGTCGAATCCGCCAGAAAATAGAGGATGACAAAGATCACCCCCGTTATATTAAAACGGTTTCCAACATTGGATATCAATTTGTCCCATCATCGGAATCGGTGCGATTGAATCGCAATCTGTGTAAATAAAAAAAGCCATACCGTGAGATCCTAGTAGGATTCTTCGGTATGGCTTTTATCGTTTTCTGTGCTGTACAAAATCGGCATCCTTGCATAGATGACCAAGAATATTCTAAAATAGAGATGACTTAATTCAGGAGGTCAAACCATGCAAACATTTGAAGAAGTATTGACCCACTTCCATAGCTTTTTAGAGTCTGCGACCTATTTGGACGTTGTTCCATGCCGCTGGGGATATGTAAGGCTTTTCAATGAGGGCGACCCTATCAATTTCAATGCAATTCTTTGCCGCACACCACAAGAACTATATACGGCATTGGCAAATGATTTGTAAACAGAGATTCAGGTCAGCTTGGGAATCGACTGAATTGGTATAAAATTGGTTTGCTTTTTGGGTTCGTTTTGGTATAGTGACTTTGAAAAATATGCTATACTGTACCACAAGCAAAACATTTTCAGGGATTTTCAATTTTACTGTAAAACTCTGTCAGGTGCTTTGCCAGTGTGCGGATCGAGTCCATTAAGGTTTCTCGCACCGCTTCTGGACAGGAAAGATAGATTCGGTTGAACTCTTTTAATTCTACTTCCGTCTTGTCCATCCCCGGAGTAATCAGTGCATCAAGCGAAATCGGCAGAACGCGAGCAATCGCCAAAAAGAATTTCGTAAGATGGATTCATGCTGCCTTTTTCAATGTTGGCAATATGCTTTGTTGAAACATGGCAACGTTCAGCAAGCTGTTCTTGTGTTAAACCTGCCAGCTTGCGCTCCGTGCGAACCTTTTCTCCAAGTACTTTTCAAGTCGGAATTCGGCATCATCGTTCACCTCAATAGTATTGTATCGTTCTGGTGAATGACGCGGTATAACCTTGTATTTCCTGTGAGTAGGAAGTATAGTGCCGATTTTTGCGTTTCCCGGTCGAGTTATAAAAAACGGTAACTCGTCCGGGCGATTTCATGCGCTATCAATCACAGTTGCCGTTTGTGGCGGTAACTGTCATTTTTTTTTTATTCGGGTAACGCATCAAAAAAGCCTGTCTGCTGCCGTAAGCCAGACCGCCCCGAAGCAAGGCACAATCGTTCCGTTCCACCACCCACAATCGTGCCGATGTGTTATATTGCGCCAGCTTCCCGCCATGGGAGGCTGGCGTTTTTGCGCTTTTGGAGCCAAAGTGCCGCAGTCCGCCGTTTCTCCTATAATACCGCAGCAAACTTTATATTTGGGAGGGAAAGTCATGCTCGATCATAAGAAGAAAGCAATTACGGAACACTGGCAGTTTTGCCCCAAGTGCAACCTAAAACTTTATCGAATGACCGCCGACTGCACTGGATTCATCCACATAAAATGCTGGCGTTGCTGGGAAATGTTATGGCTCAACCTTTCCATTCGAGCCAAGTAAGCATTGGTTTCATAAGAATCGGGTGCAAAGCACTCTGAATATGGACTGTTCGCACCGAGCAACGGGCCGTCACCTCCGGGTGATGTATGAAACGTAGCACCAAATAGCCGGGCAGCAGCTTGACTGAAAGATCTTCAATCTTTCGGTCGGCTGTTGTCCGGCTATTTTTTATAGCTTTCAGATGGCCTGCTCCCGAAAAGGAGCAGGTTTTATGTTTGCCCTCTTTTCATGGCTGCCCCAGATGGCGAAATATCCGTAGTGTTTCCAAATTTTCGACATTTCACGTTTTATCGAAAATTTGGAGGTTACACATGGGCTTTAATTATGGTTTGGAAAACGAAGAACTTTGACCGTCAGTGGGCTATCATGCGCAAGCAGTATGAGGACGCTGGCATGAGCATTGAAGTGATTCAGGCAATGTATGAGTATGACTGGTCTGTTTTCAATGCTACGCGTTCTTACCAGAAACCACACACAGGAAATCGCTGCCCCGTCCTTTGAGCAGGGCGAAGAAGCCTTCTTTGCCCCTTATGAACAAGTATCAGGGGAAGCCATTTCTATTACCGAACACTACCGTGAAACCAAGAGCCGCTTCACATGGATCGGCGAGATTGAGGACGAGCCGGCTGCTGTCTGCGCTTGAAAATTTGTCGGATGCAGACCTCAATCTCGTCACCATGTACGCCTATGAGGGCTACCACCGTCACTGAAATTTCTAAAGTTTTAGGCGTCGCGCAGCCTACTAAATCAAAATCAAGCGAATTACTAAATTTTTTTGAAAAACTTCAATTTCAATGCTATGGATTGACCCTTCTCGATGCCTACCAAGTGAGAGGGCAATTCACCAGACGGCACAAGCCGCAGAGTGAAACGTCCGAACAGCCGTTCCTTGAAAACTGAATAGTTCCTTCATCTGGTACTCCGATAATGATACTTCCGTAATTCGCGGCCCGGTCACAAAGCAGACGGGGTGGCTGAAATGCCAATGAAGCGGTACAAGTCCGCTGCCAGATGTTTATGCCCCACTCGCAGGGAGCCGAGGGCGAATATGCGAGACCTTAACTTATTAAATCAGGCGTGGCCGAATGCTGTTTTCGGTCTTCGTCCACGCCTGTTCTTTTTTTACTTATTCCATATATCCACATTTTTGTCCTACATAGGAGGTTTTATGAACGAGAACGACCGTACCATCTTAGAGCAAGCGATCTACGAGGAAATGGAACTGACCCCGGAAATGATCCGTTCCATCCGCACGCTCTGCGGTGTCTGCCTTTGCAGTTTTGTAGAATCCAAAGCGTTCAAAATCGCCATTGTTCCCAGCGCAGACCGGAGCATGGACACTTGCACTGTCTGCCAGACCCGGCGCGGTCATGACTACGTTGTGATGAACCGCTGAACAAACACACCGCACACTGCCAAGGAGGTGCAGCGGGCGGTGTACATATTGTAAAAAGGAGGGCAGCTTTTGATTCAAAACTGGAAATTCCAGCGTGGAGACATTTTCTTCACCCGTTTCGACAACGCCATCGGTTCAGAGCAAAGCGGGAATCGTCCCGGCAGTCGTTCTCCAGAACGATGTGGGAAATTTTTACTCGCCTACGCTGATCGTAGCCACATTGACAAGCAAGGCGGCAAAAAAGTATACCCAGCCGACACACTGCCTGCTAGTGAACGATTTTCTCTCCGTTCCGTCCATCGTTCAGGCAGAGCAGATTTTTACCATAGACAAAAAGCAGGGTGCTGAAATTCCTCGGACACCTCACCCCGGAGGAAATGGACCGGGTGGATGATGCTGTCCGCGCCAGCCTTGCTCTGAACCCGATGGGGAGCATTCAGCGGCTTCCACCCATCATCCGCTCTACGGCGGCTTACGCACCGCCTGAGGTGGTTGACGGTAAGCCGCCCCTCTATCCCTACACACCCATCAAATCGTCCTTTGAGGACGCCGGGAGCGTTGAGGACATGATGCTGTACACCGAACTGGAAGCTGCGGTACACGCAATGATCCAGCGGCTGGAATATAGCTTCACGTTCAACCCCAGCCTGCTCACCATCCCAAAGCGTAAGCAGCAGGTTGCTGAAATTCTGAAAGAAGCCGAAAACGTACATCTGGAGGATCAAGGAGGAAATGCGATGCGCCTGAAAGACAACACCAATCCCTTCATCCATGTCAACCCGCCGTACCAGCTCATGGTCATCCACAGCAGCAAGCTGGTCTATCCCCGCGAACTGTATCAGCGCGGTGTGGAGCGCAAGCGTGTGGAACTGATTGCCGCCCACTTCAACGAATATGTGGCAAATGAGCCGAAGGTCAGTTTCCGTAACGGTCAGTTCATCGTAACGGATGGGCAGCACACCATCGAGGGGCGCATCCTCCGCAACGGCGGCAAGGATCTGCCGATCCTCTGCAAGGTGTACACGGGCATGACCGTGGAGCAGGAAGCCCTGCTCTTTGCCGAGCAGAACGGCTTTTCCGCTCCGCTGACGGCTGGCATCAAGCTCCGCGCCAAGGTCGTAGGCGGCGATGCTATTTCCAAGGCTTTCCTCGCAGCCACCAACCGGGTGGGATTTGAGCCTCAATTATGACAGCCAGCAGCTGACCGATTACCGCATCGGCTGCGTTGGTACGGCTTTCCGGCTCTACAAGCAGATGGGCGAACCGCTCTACTGTGAAACGATGCGACTGATCGTGGCAGCATGGGAGGGCAAGCCCGATTCGTTCCGGGCATCTGTTCTGAAAGGCATGATGCACTTTGTGGAGCTGTACCACGGCGAGTTCAGTGAAGAACGGCTGCTCCGTGCGCTGCGCAACATCCTCCCGGTCGATATTTACCGCATCGGGCAGGACGACCCCGCAAAGCTGCGCGGATGGAAAAAAATACGTTTTTCCCCATCTACACCGCCTACAACGGCAAGTGCAGAAAAGACGCACTGCCGATGAAATTTTGATATTCACAGGCATACCTCGTATAATAAAATAGTAGTATTTATAGACCGCTCTCCAGCGGAATGCTACAATAGTTTCAGGGTGCTGTGGATTGGTGAGGCGTTACTACCGCAAAGACGGTTTTTGAAAGGCTCCAACCACAGCTTCTTTGTTGAAAATGTTAATTAGTTAGATACCGCCAGACGGTTTATGTGGAACGAGGTTACAAGAGCAAAGAAGTCTGTGGTCCTGAACAGCATCGAAATAAATACGCCGGAGGTATCAAAATGGTTTGTGTGGGAATTGACGTTGCCAAGGACAAGCACGACTGCTGTATTCTCGACTCGGACGGAACGATTCGTGCCGACTGCATTACCATCCCCAATAACATGGATGGCTTCAAGCAGCTGCTTCAGACGATTCGAGACTGTACCAAAAAAAGTCAGACAAAATAAAAAAAGTAGGGCTTGAGGCTACCGGACACTACAGCTACAACATTCTTGGATTTCTGCTTGACAAAGGCCTGGACACCTACGTCATCAATCCGCTGCACACCAACCTCTACCGAAAAAGCCTGAGCCTTCGTAAAACCAAAACCGATCGTGTGGATGCAAGAACGATTGCAACTATGCTATTGTCCGATGTAGACCTCAAGTCCTACACGGATATAGCATACCATAACGAAGAGCTAAAGTCACTAACAAGATACCGATTTGATAAGGTTCGTGAAAGAGCCAAGCTGAAGCAGTCAGTGTCCAGACTGGTCACGATTCTGTTTCCAGAACTGGAGAAGCTCGTTCCCTCTCTCCATATTGCTTCGGTTTATGCGCTCCTCAGTGAATATCCCGGTGCAAAACAGATTTCAGAAATTCATCTCACCAAGCTGACAAACCTTCTTGCGACAGCATCCAAGGGTCGTTATGGCAAAGATAAGGCTATCCAGATTCGAGATGCTGCCAGAACTTCCATTGGTTCCGTTATGCCTGCTAAATTTCTGGAACTGAAGCATACCATTAAACTCATTCGGGAACTCACCTCCGAGATTGATGAAATTGAAGTTTCTATTCAGAAAATCATGGATGAACTGAATCCACCGATTCTTTCTATTCCCGGTGTCGGTATCCAGTCAGCAGCCATGATTCTGGCTGAAATCGGTGATTTTTCCAACTTTGAATCTCCTGACAAAATTCTTGCTTACGCTGGCTGCTCTCCATCTACATACCAGTCCGGAAAACTTACGAACTGCTATGCTCACATGGAGAAGCGTGGTTCTCGTTATTTGCGATATGCCCTCTACAACGCAACCAAGTACGTCTGCCACTGGAATCCCTCTTTGCTGAATATCTTGCCAAGAAACGTGCTGAAGGAAAGCACTACAATGTTGCCTTATCCCATGCCACGAAGAAACTTGTGCGGCTAATCTATGCCTTGCAGAAATCTGGCAAAAGCATATCTTGTAGCTGCCTGATTCTCTCCAGAGCCTGAGCCAAATCCAAGAACAACTTAGCTGGCGCAGCGAACCCTTGACAAACCGAAGCATTCAAATGCTATTCTGTTTCTGCGAGGGTTGGCCGGGCTTGCTTTTTATTCTCTCCGTCGCCCTCGCTGCATTGATTATGGCATTTCAATGCTGTTTGTCAGGGGCAGCGGTCGGCAGACGGATTTTTTCATTTTGGGGCTTGACTTTTTAATAGTTAGTCTCCCATATACACAAGGGGCATCCGCAAACCGCAGATGCCCCTTGTTACATATCAAAGTGCAATATATAGTGTTTCTGTATTTATTCAACACAACATATAGAGAAAAAAGAGGTATTCTATGCGCTCTCAGTTCACTTCGTATGAGCAGCTTCCCATCACGCTGACAGCCGATCATGTCGCTGCTGCGCTGGGCATCTCCCGCGCCAACGCTTACATCCTGCTCCGTTCGGACGGCTTTCCCACGCTCCACATCGGTAAGCGGATGGTCGTACCCAAAGACCGTTTTCTTCAGTGGATCACGGACAGCGTAAATGGCTGATTTGACATCCTTGATTCAAGAGGTTTCTTTTTCTATACTATTCCCGAAACGACTTGACATCAGGAAGGAGGCAATATGCCAAGCAAACGTTCACACGGCGAGGGTACGCTTCGCCACCGCAGCGATGGTCGCTGGGAATTACGTATGATGGACGGCTACCAGAAAGATGGTTCGCTGCGCTTCAAGACCTTCTATGGCAAGACCCAGAAGGAGGTCAAGCTCAAACTGAAAGAGTATCAGGATGCGCTTATCAGCGGTGTCCAGCTGGACACGATTCTGTACTTCGAGGATTGGGCAGATACATGGTTCGAGGGTCACAAGGATAATATCGCTCCCACGACACAGGAAAGCTATAAATACTGCCTGAAAATGCTCAAAGAGGGATTTTACCATCGCCCCTTGACCGTCATACGCCCCATCGACATCGAAAACTTTCTGAAAGGGATGCGGCGTGATGGCCGCTCGGATTCTTACATCAGCAAGGCACGAGGGATGCTCTACCAGATCTTTCAAAAGGCAGAAGCCAATGACCTTGTGCGCCGCAACCCGGTCCGGCTTGCTGAAAAGATGCGGGCAACCGGAACCGCAAAGCGCAAGGAAGCCTTTACCACAGCGGAAGTCGCACACCTGATGAAGGTGCTGCCCGATGACCGCATGGGCTTGAGCATTCGGCTTTTGCTCGGCACTGGGATGAGAATGCAGGAACTTCTGGCTTTGGAGCCGCAGTTTATTGAAGAAGATGGCTCTGTCATTCACATCCGGCAGGCAGTAAAGGTCGTAAAAGGTACGGTCAGCATCGGCAGTCCGAAATCCAAAGACAGTATCCGGGATATTCCGGTGCCGCTGAATGTCCGCCCGTGTGCCATCAAGCTGCGGGATACCACCGACCAGTTCATCTGGGAAAGCCCCAAGACCGGCTTGCCCTGCAATCCCACCCATTTCCGGGATGTGTTCCGCAAATCTCTAGAAGAAGCGGGCGATGTCCGCTTGCTCACGCCGCACAGCTGCCGCCACACCTATGTGTCGCAGATGCAGGCGTTGGGTGTGGACATTCAGACCATCCAGAGCATCGTAGGCCATGCCGATACCGAAATGACTGAGCATTATCTCCATGTTCAGGAATCCATTCGGCAGAGTGCGATCCAGTTGTTCAGCGAGGCATTTTCGGCCTGAAAATTGGACGGAACGGCACTAATTAGACCAGATAAAAATCGTTGGCATTGTGGTCAAAATTGTGGTCAAAACCAAATGAGGTCAGCCTACAAACAAAAAAAAATCCAACAATTTCTAACGTGAAATCGTTGGATTTATGGTCCGAGTGGCGAGAATCGAACTCACGGCCTCTTGAACCCCATTCAAGCGCGCTACCAAAACTGCGCTACACCCGGACATCTGATCGAGCTTGTCGCTCGCAGCTCAATCAGTATACCCGAAGAATGGTGTTTTGTCAAGCACTATTTTCAAATTTCTTCTTCATTTTCGGCAATGGCCGTTGTGCTGCCCACCGGCTGCGGAAACTCCACCGTGGCCAGCGCCACAGCGAACACGCTCTGCGCACCGGCATCCAGCAGAGCCTGCGCGCAGGCCGAGGCCGTAGCTCCGGTGGTCAGGACATCGTCCACCAGAAGGATGCGCTTTCCCTCCACAGCCTCCGGCCGGGCCACCCGGAAGGCACCCGCCACATTGGCCAGCCGCTCGTCAAGGGAAAGTCCCTCCTGCCGCCGGGTGGAGCGGGCACGGGTCAGCGCGTCCGTGACCACCGGCACGCCCACCGCCCGGGCAAGGGGCTGTGCCATCCGCTCCGGCACATTGTAGCCGCGCTTTTTGCTGGAGGCCGGTACCGGAAGGATGCAGTCGTAACCCCTGTCAAGGCCCGGCACCGGTTCGGGCAGGGGCTCAGAGCCGCACATTCTGATCTCGCTGCCAAAGAGCAGGCGGGCCATCTCCACGCCCAGCTCCACGGCCGTCCACGGCTCGCCCTGATATTTCGCCCGCAGCACCGCGCGGCGGACAAGGCCGGTGTATCGGTAGGGCGCGGCTGCCCCATCCAGCCGCCCCAGGTAGTGCTCGGAGCCGCGCAGCCGCATGGAGGGTGCACGGCGCAGCTCTGCCAGCCCATCGGCGCAGTCCGGGCAGGCAGGCTGGTTCCCCAGCACCCGATCACAAAAAGGGCAGCGGCGCGGGTAAAGCACCCAGCGCAGCTGCCGCAGTGTGCGGCTCAGGCCGCTGTAATAAAGCATCAGTCGTTCTTGACCGCAATGATGACGCGGACCTTTTTTCGGCAGCGCAGCCGAAGTTATCGTACCAGCCGGTCAGATGGTAGCCATCCGCATCCACCTGAGCCAGCTTGGTGGGGTAATATTGACCCTTGTACCACAGGTAGACCTGCGTGTCGTCGGCCATCTCGTAGCGTTCATTGCCCGAGAGCACCGAGGCCGCGCCGACCTTGTCAATCTTCAGGGGCATCAGCTGCATCATGGCCTTGACAGAGCCGGTGGTCTCCCGCCGCACGGCAATGCCGCCCGCCAGCACCGGATACTTGATGGCCGTGGTGTAGCTGGCCGCCGCGCCGTTGACGTAGCAGATATAGGTTGCACCGCCGCCGATGAAGTTCAGGATCTGCTTGAAGGGGGTTGGCCCGTGATCTCCGCGATCTGTTTGAAGCCAATGCTCAGCAGCGAACCGGTGTTGCTGGTCAGCTTCTGCCAGGCCGAGGTCAGGATATCGCCGGAGACGATGCCCCACAAGATCTCGCTGGTGGTGGGCACCAGCAGGTTGGACAGGCGGTCTGCCGCCGTGGTACCGGTCACAGTGGTGGTGGTACCCGAGGCAGAGCCGGAGCTGTCGGTGCCGCCCGTGGTCGATCCGGTGGTGGTGCCTGTCGTGGTCGTGGTGCCGGAGGCGGAGTCTCCCGCCACAATGCCGGTGACGAGGCTCTTCAGGTCAGAATAATTCATGGCCAGATTTTTCACATCGTCCAGCACGCCGTAGCTCCACAGGTCGCCGGTCACATCGTTCAGGATGAGCCGGTCGATCTGTCCGGCATCGTTGACGGTATAGTAGCGAACATCGAGGTCACTCAGTGTTACCCCCCGATAGGCGGCTGGGACGAACCGTCCCAGCCACACCCTCCGAAGTTGTATCCAGAATCTCTACATCGTTGGCCAGGGCGGCAGCGCCCAGCGCAGTGGCACTGGTATTGATGGTGCCGTTGACGCGGCGGTCCTCGATGTGTTCCACGCTCTCGCCCCCTCTGGGGTGACCTTGATCTCTACCAGCCACCCCTGCGGAAAGTTCAGGCTCTTGTCCACGTTCACAGTGCGGGCAATGCCATCGGTGCACATGACGGAGACTTTCTGCAGAACATCCGCGCCGTTCTCTTCCACCAGACTGCGGGTGGCGGTCTGCACGACACCGTAGAACACGCTGTCGGCCTCTTCACCGGTGACGATGCCGGCCACCTCATTGTTCATGCCCAGCAGCAGGGTGACCACCTGGCCCACACCGCCGCCGTTTAGGGAGGACACCTGCGAGGCCACCGCAGAGGAACCCAGCGTATAGCTGGTGCCTGCCACCGTTACACTGGTGGGGGCGCTGGCGCTGGGGGAAACTGCCGTGATGCGGCCGGCCGCGCGGCGGGGTGTAGACCCACAATGTCTGTAAACTCTCACTGTAATAATACACATCGTATTTGTTCAGCTCCGCAGATTCCGACGCTTTATCGTTGCGGTATACCATCTTGGGAACAAAGGGCAGCTGGACCGTATCGCCCGCCACAAAGGGGCCCTTCAGGCTGCTCATCATGACGCTGGAGGTATCCACCTGGCCATTGGAGACCGTGAAGCCCAGCGAGGTGCCGTAGGCGCTGCCGCTGGCGGAGTTGGCTGTCAGGGCGTTGTAGAGCAGCAGGGCGCACTCCTCGTAGTTGAGCACCTCGCCCTGGCTGCGGTCCACCTGATTGCGCAGGCCCAGCTCGCTGGCCTTGTTGAGCTGGGCGTTGGGGAACGCGCCGCTCAGGTCGGTCATCTTATAGCCCATCAGCTTGAGGATGGCTGTGACCGCCTCCTCCAGTGTCACGGCGTTGTCGGGCCGGAAAGAGCCGTCGGTGTAGCCGTTCATCCAGCCGTTCTGCACCGCAATGCGGACATAGGGTGCATAGGGCAAAGTGCCGGGCAGGTCGGTGAACAAGGTGCCCACCGTGCCCTGAGAGCCCACGCTCTCGCGGTAGGTGGAGTAGGACACCAGCATCCGGGCCAGTGCACCGCGGGTGACCACAGCGTTCAGAGCAGCCTGCTGGCTGCTGTCCATCGCGTTCAGCGTGATGGACAGCTGGACCGCCGTGTTGGCGTTGCCCGCTGCCGATGCCGGCAGCACCAGCATCGACACGGCAATGCTTACCGCCAGCAGAAATGCAAGGATTCGCTTTTTCATGGAAAATCCTCCTTAAAATAGTTTCTAATGTATTCCGGGTTGCGGCTCCCAGCATCTGCTTCGTGCAAAGCCTTGCACTTGCATCCTGCTGGCCGCGGCCCCAACAACTCCTCCCTTCATCCGCCACTGGCGGCGGTCGTCGTTGTTGCCCCTATTAGGGGAGCTCCGCAAGGCACTGGCAAAGCCAGACCGAAGCGGTGAGAGGTTTAATCATATCTCAGCGCTTCAATGGGGTTGAGCCTTGCGGCGCGCTTGGCGGGCAGATAGCCGAACAGCACGCCGATGCCCACCGAGATGCCAAAGGCCACCACGACGGAGTTGAACGAGGGGCTGACGGTCACATCAATGTCGCTGGAGATCATGGGCAGGATGCGGTTTGCCGCCATGGACACGATATAGCCAAGGACGATGCCCAGCACACCGCCCAGTGCGGAGGTGGTGGCAGCTTCCACCACGAACTGCGACAGGATCACCCGCTCCTTGGCACCCAGTGCCTTGCGGATGCCGATCTCCCGGGTGCGCTCGGTCACCGACACCAGCATGATGTTCATAATGCCGATGCCGCCCACCAGCAGCGAGATGCTGGCAATGCCGGTAAGGATGATGATGACCATGTTGATCATCTCGTTCATCTCCTCCAGCCACTCGCTGGCGCTGTAGATGTAATAAGCGTTGTCGCTCTTGAGCAGGTCGTACAGGCCGCACTTTCCACCACCGCCTTGGCCTCGTTGGCCCGGCTCTCGTCCTTCATAATTGCAACAAAGTTTTTGTTGCACTGGACTGGTTGGAGAGCCGCATGGCCGTGGTGTAGGGCAGATAGACGCAGTCATCGTCGGAACCCTGCTGCATGTTCTTGTCCGTCACCTTGGCGTTCAGCACGCCCACGATCCGGAACTTGTAGGCTCCCAGCTTGATGGTCTGGCCCACCGCGTTGCCGCCGTAGGCCGCCCGGTTGAGGTAATCACCAATGATGCAGACCTGCTTGTTGTCCTTGATGTCCATGTACTGCAGGCCGCGCCCCTGGGCGAGGGTATAGTTTTTCATCTCGGCGTAGTGCTCGTCCACACCGTAAACACTGGTGCCGTAGCGGTAGGTCGTGGTGCCCACCTTGGGGGTGTTGTTGCTGAAATCGATCTGGGGCGAGACTGCGGAGATGAGCTCCTTGTTCTTATCCGCGATCTTATACACATCCTCCACCGAGGCGGTTGGCGGGAGCCGTAGCCCCAGACCTGAATGGACAGGGCATTCGTGCCCAGCGCCGAAAAGCTGTCCCGCATGCTCTGGGTCATGCCGTTGCCCAGACCCACGATGACGATGACCGCCATGACACCGATGATGATGCCCAGCATGGTCAAAAAGGTGCGGAGCTTGTTGCTCCACACGTTCTGGAGGGCCTGACGGAAGGTCTCAATGATCATTTGTTCCCCTCCTGTTCTGCCGGTTCAAAGTTCAGCGTCGGCTGGACGATGGCTTCCGGCGCGCGGGAGTCGCCATCGTAGACCACCTGACCATCCTCCAGCCGGATGATGCGGTCGGCCTGCACGGCGATGGAGTTGTCATGGGTGATGAGCACCACCGTATGGCCCTGTCCATGCAGGTCCTGCAGCATTCCCAGCACCTCGCGGCCGGTGTGGCTGTCCAGCGCGCCGGTGGGCTCATCTGCCAGAATGATCGCCGGGTTGCGCACCAGCGCCCGCGCGATGGATACGCGCTGCTGCTGGCCGCCCGAAAGCTGGTTGGGCTTGTTTTTCAGCTTATCGCCCAGCCCCACCCTGCTCCAGCACCTCGCGGGCCCGGCGGTGGCGCTCGGCGCGGGGGATGCCCGCATAGACCAGCGGCACCTCCACGTTTTCCAGTAAGTTTAATTTGGGCAGAAGATTATACTGCTGGAAGATGAACCCCAGCATCTCGTTGCGGATGGAGGCCAACTCGTTCCGGCTCATCTTGCCCACATCCCGACCGTTCAGCCGGTAGGTGCCCGCCGTGGGCACATCCAGACAGCCGATGATGTTCATGGCGGTGGATTTGCCGGAGCCGGACTGGCCCACAATGGCTACAAACTCGCCTTTTTCTATTTTCATGGTGATGTGGTCGGCCGCTTTTACCGTGGTGTCGCCCATCTGGTAATACTTGCAGACCGCGTCAAATTCGATCAGAGCACTCATTCCATCCTCCCATCAGAATATCATCATGCTGCTGCTGCCGTCGTCATAGTAGCTGTCGCTGCTGACCGAGTTGGGGTCGTAACCAATGGTGTCCCCCTCCTGGATGCCGCTGACGATCTGGGTGTAATCATCATCGCTGACACCGGTCTTGACGGCCACATAGACAAAGCCCTCGGGTGCCTCCATGGTGGTATCCGCCTTGGAAGCGCTGGGGGAATCCTTGGTCACCAGCACATAGCCGCCGCGCACGATGGCCGCATTGGGCACGGTCAGGGCATTGGCAGCCTCCTCAGCCACCACGATCTCGGCGTTGGCGTTCATTCCAGGGCGCAGGCCGTCGGTGTCGTCGATGCGGATGGTCACCGGGTAGGTAGTGGTACCGCCGTTGGAAGCGCCCTTCATGGAGACGCGGGTCACAGTGCCCACATAGTTCTTATCCTGCACGGCATCGGCTGTGATCTGCACTTTCTGGCCCACAGACAGGGAGCTGATCTGCAGTTCGTCCACGTTGATGACCATTTCCAGATAGCTCAGGTCGTAGATGACGCAGAGGGTATCGCCGGATTTGACCGCATCGCCCACCTTGGCATCCTTTTCAATGATGGTGCCGCTGATGGGAGAGGTGACGGTATAGTTGGCCATGGTATCCTGCAGGTTCTGCAGGGAGATCTCAGCGCTGCGCAAGGTCTCAGAGGCAGACTGGATGCTCTCGGTCAGGTCATCGCCGCTCAGCTCGATCAGGATATCGTTCTTGGCAACGGTCTGGCCCTCCTGCACATGGATGGAGGTCACAGTGCCTGCAGCCTGTGCGGTCAGGGTCCGCTCGGCCTGATAGCCGAAGACGGCGGAGCCGATGGAGCTGACGCCGTTGATGGAGGCGGTGGCTGCCTGTGCAGTGGTCAGGCCGCCCGCGTTGCGCACAGCAATGGTCACGGTACGGGTCAGCAGGTTGCCGATGCTCAGGGCATCGGTTCCGGTCACGCTGGTCACGGTGCCGTCCAGCTGCTCAAAGGTACCGCCCAGCGTCACCTGGGCGGTCTGGCCCACGCTGAAATTTGCGGCATCGGCGGCGGGGAATTCCAGCGTCAGCAGCATTTTGGAGCTGTCGCGGATGATGGCGACCTCCTGCCCGCTGGTCACCTCGTCGCCCTTGGCGACCTTCAGGGTGCTCACGGTGCCATCCACTTCGGCACGCACATACTGGCGGTCCACCACCTTGTCATAGCTGCGCTGTGCCTGCTGCATGGCGATCTCGGCCTTTTCAAAATTGGTGGAAGCGTCCGAGCTGTCCAGCGTGTAGAGGACGGTCCCCTCATCCAGCACGTCGCCCTCCTCAAACTCGCCGGTGAGCACCTTGCCTTCCACCAGAGATTTCACGGTGTAGGTGTTGGCAGGGTTCAGGGTACCGGTGCCGCTCAGGGTGTTGGAGACATCCCGCACTTCAGGGCTGGCTTCCAGATAGCTGGGGTCCACGGCTGTGGTGCTGGCGCTCTTTGGCTTGAGCAAAAACACACCGCCCGCGATCACCACACAGACCACCGGCACGAGCCATTTCCAGTTCTTCTGCAAAAACAGCACCGGGGCCTTGGTTGTCTGTGCCGCAGGCGTTTCCGCACCCGGGTTCTCCGCGCCGTCCTTCTTCTTATTCCAGATCATCATGTTCCTCCTATCAGATTCAGGCTCACCGGGGGCGGCCTGTCAGATTCCTTTCCTATGTATAGATGTAGTGTATCGCATTTTACCCGGATACACAAGCGTCCAAATTTCGTTTGAACGCTTTTCAGCAAATTTTCACAGATTGTAAACCTTTGTGCAAATCGCAAGTTGACCTGTCCGCCGCTTTCTGGTTTAATCGGGACGTTGTTTGTACCAAACCAGAGGAGGATTTTTTCTATGAATCAGACCAGTAAGTTCTCGGTGCGCGATATCTGCTACGCGGGCCTGTTTGCCGCCGTCATCGCCGTGATGGCACAGATCTCCATCCCCATGCCGCTTGGTGTGCCCATGACCATGCAGACCTTCGCCATCACGCTGGCGGCCGTGGTGCTGGGCTCCAAGCTGTCCGCCATTGCCACACTCGTTTACCTGCTGCTGGGCGCTGTGGGCGTGCCGGTGCTGGCCAACTTCTCCGGCGGCATCGACAAGTTTGTCGGCCCCACCGGCGGCTTCCCTGATCTCCTTCCCCCATCATGGCCTACATCATCGGCCTGGGCGTGGAGCACCGCAATGCCTTTAAGGGCGCGTTCCCTCTGGCCGTTGTCGTGGGCACCGTGGTCAACTATATCGTCGGTGTGATTCTGTTCGTCATCGTGGCCCACAGCACCGTGGCCGTGGCTATTTCCGCCTGCGTTCTTCCCTTCATCCCCACCGCCATCATCAAGGCTGTGCTGGCCTGCGTGCTGGGCCTGAACATCCGGAAGCGGATCCCGGGGGTAAAAAGGCATGAGCATCGTACTGCGCCCGCATCACCTGCTCTGCACCCAGGGCTATTCCGGCCATGGCTACAGCGAAGCCTTTGTGGAGCACATGAACGATGTCGTTCACCAGCTGCGGGAGGTGCCCGGGACGAAGATCCAGCTCACCTTCTCCACCGACACCCTTTGTTCCTGCTGCCCCAACAAGCTGGGCGAAGACCTGTGCGACACCCAGGAAAAGAGTAAAGCGGTACGACCGCAAGACCGTGGAATACTTTGGCCTGGAAGAAAAGGAATACGACTATCAGGCCCTCATCCGGGAGATCGATGCCAAAGCCACCCCCGAGATGCTGGCCGATATCTGCCGGGATTGCTGCTGGTTCCCCATCAGCGCCTGCTGCAAGAATATCTGCGAGGGCAAATACGTGAAATAACATTTTTCCCCCCTATGCAAACAGGCCGCCGTGCAGGATCATCTCCTGCACGGCGGCCTTGTTGTTTTATTCTGTTTCTGCGGCCTGCACCGTTACATAGACCCCGGCGGGGACACAGGCGGCCCAGGCATCCTGCTCGCTCAGCCAGCCGAATTGCTCACAGACATGGTCCGGGCACTGACTGTCCTAAAACGCGATGGCACCATCTTTCACCTGCAGATGCACGATGTAATCGCCCACATCATACAGATAATCGTGGTCCTCGTCCAGCGGGATCGTTTCGGTGATGCCGTCGCCGAAATCGACCACAGCCACCAGCGGCTCCGCTTTGGGGGCGTTGGCGCGGTACAGCACGAACAGGAGTGCTGCCGCGGCCAGCACCACGGCCGCAAAGATCAGGTTTTTCTGCCAGCCTTTCAGGCGTCTCATGCAGCGTACTTGCTTGCAGCTGCACCTGCAATGCGGCCAAAGACAGTAAAGTCAGCCACGGCATTGCCGCCCAGGCGGTTTGCACCGTGGACACCACCGGTCACCTCACCTGCTGCGAACAGGCCGGGGATGACCTCGCCGTTCTCGTTCAGGACTTCGGTGTTGGTGTTGATCTTCAGGCCGCCCATGGTGTGGTGCACACCTGCGGTGACCTTGATAGCATAGTAGGGAGCAGTATCCAGAGCCTTTGCAAAGCTGGTGCGGCCAAAGTCGGGGTCGTTCTTGGCGGCAACGTAGCCGTTCCAAGTGTTCATGGTCTCGGCAAAAGCAGCCTCGTCAACGCCCATAGCCTTGCCAGTTCCTCATAGGTCTCACCGGTCACGGTGTAGCCCTTCTTGATGTAGCCCTGAATGACGCTGGAGGCATCCACCATAGCCTGATCCACCACCAGCCAGCTGTAGCTGCCGGTCTGAGCGATCTCGGCAGCGGAAACCACATCACGGGTACCGACTTCGTCGATGAAGCGCTTGCCCTCGGCATTGATCAGCACAGCGCCGTCGCCGCGCAGACCCTCGGTGATCAGGGCAGCGGTGTTGGCCTCAACGGTGGGGTGGATCTGGATCTGGTCCATATCCACGGTGTCAGCGCCGACAGCGGTAGCCATCTCAATGCCCTGACCCTGTGCGCCTGCGGCATTGGTGGTCATAAAGCCCTTCAGCTCGGGCTTGTACTCGACGACCATGTCCAGATTTGCGCCGAAGCCGCCGGTGGTCAGCACCACAGCCTTGGCATTCACGGTGACGGTCTCGCCGGTGGAACCGGTGGCCTTCACGCCCACAGCAGCGCCGTTGGCATCGGTCAGGATCTCGGTGGCGGTGGTGTTCAGCAGGGTCTGCACGCCGGCCTTGTCGCAGTTCTCCTGCAGCAGGGGGATCATGTAGGAACCCACGGAAAGAGGTCTTGCCCTCAGCGTCCACCGGGCGATGGATACGCTTGACGGATGCGCCGCCGAAGCTGGAAACGCTGTGCAGAGTGATGCCGTGCTCGTCCAGCCAGTCGATGGCATCAGCGCTGTTAGAGCACAGAGTCTCGACCAGCTCGGGGTCGTTGATGCCCTTGCCGCCGATCATGGTATCCAGCTCCATCAGCTCAACGGTGTCAAAGTAGCCCTTGTGGGTCTTGGCCTGAGGCAGCCCACTGCTCGGAGACGGTCTTTGCCAGAGCGGTGATGGTCTCGTTGTCAGCGTACTTTTCAGCAGCAGCCTTCAGGGTCTTTTCGACACCGGCGGACTCGCCGAACTCGTTCTCATCCTGATACACGGTCTTGCCGGCGTTCATGCCGCCGGTAGCGCGGACGGAGTTGCCGCCCACCATGGGCTGGCTCTCCAGGATGACGACGCTCTTGCCCTCGCCGGCAGCGGTGATGGCGGCAGTCATGCCTGCGCCGCCTGCACCCACGATGGCAATGTCTGCATCAATGGTGGAGTCCTCGGCCTTGTTTTCCTCGGCCTTGACCTCGGTCTTGTAGTCATCAGCGTTCAGGCCGGCTGCGACCAGAGCGGCAGCAGCAGCCTCCTTGATGGCATTGGAGGTGATGGTTGCGGTAGACACGCCGTCCACGGCAATGCTGCCGCTCTCGGCAATGGCGCCGGGCAGCTGCTCCAGAGCCATGGTGCCGATGCCGGGGGTCTCGTCCTTGCCCTCGGCGGTGCAGCCGGTGATCTTGCCGTCGGCCAGGGTCAGGGTAACGGTAACATCGCCGCCCATGCCCTTGGCTGTACCGGTGAACTCGCCGGACACGCCTGCGGTGGAGGAGGCAGACTTGCTGCCGCAGCCGTAGCCCAACAGGCTGACGCTTACAACAGCCGCCATGGCCAGCGCAGCCACGCTCTTGCGGATCTGATTCTTTTTCATTGTTTCTTCCTTCTTATTTTCGGGTTGCTTGTGTTCGGATATCTATCAGCAAAAAAGGGGGAGCTGCTCATTCGGAAAGCAGCTCCCCCTCGCTGAAACTTAGGAAAGACTTAGGCGTTGGCCTGAGCTGCAGCAACAGCGCAGGCAACGGTAGCGCCCACCATGGGGTTGTTGCCCATGCCGATCAGGCCCATCATCTCAACGTGTGCGGGCACGGAGGAGGAACCTGCGAACTGAGCATCACCATGGACGCGGCCCAGAGAGTCGGTCAGGCCATAGCTTGCGGGGCCTGCAGCCACGTTATCGGGATGCAGGGTACGGCCGGTGCCGCCGCCGGAAGCGACGGAGAAGTACTTCTTGCCGTTCTCGATAGCCCACTTCTTGTAGGTGCCGGCAACCAGATGCTGGAAGCGGACGGGGTTGGTGGAGTTGCCGGTGATGGAGCACTGCACGTCCTCCTTCTTCATAATGGCAACGCCTTCCATAACGTCGTTAGCGCCGTAGCACTTGACAGCAGCGCGCTCACCCTCGGAGAAGGGGATCTCCTTGACGACGGTCAGGGTCTGGGTGGGGATATCGTACTCGGTCTGCACATAGGTGAAGCCGTTGATACGGGAAATGATGTAAGCTGCATCCTTGCCCAAGCCGTTCAGGATGACGCGCAGGGGGGTCTTGCGGACCTTGTTTGCGGTGCGTGCGATGCCGATGGCACCCTCAGCAGCGGCGAAGGACTCGTGGCCTGCCAGGAAAGCGAAGCAGGTGGTGTCCTCGCTCAGCAGACGAGCGCCCAGGTTGCCGTGACCCAGACCGACCTGACGCTGCTCAGCGACAGAGCCGGGGATGGTGAATGCTTCCAGACCTTCGCCGATGGCAGCAGCGCACTCGGCAGCATCGGTCAGGCCGCGCTTGACGGCGATAGCAGTGCCCAGGGTGTATGCCCAGACAGCGTTATCAAAGCAGATGGGCTGAACGCCGCGCACGATCTTGTCGCAGTCGATGCCCTTAGTGAGGAGCATCTCGTTGCAAGCGTCCAGAGACTCCAGGCCGTTGGCCTTCAGGCATGCCTCGATTTTAGGCATGCGGCGATCCATAGATTCAAAAGTTGCCATGAGTTGTTCCTCCTCTCTTATTCCTCACGCGGGTCAATGTACTTGACAGCACCCTGCTCCTTGCTGAAGCGGCCGTAAGTACCCACGTTCTTCTCGTAAGCCTCGTTGGGGGTCTTGCCGTGACGGATGTCCTCCATCATCTTGCCCAGCTTAACGAACTGATAGCCGATGACCTCATCGTTAGCATCCAGAGCCAGCTTGTTGATGTAGCCCTCGGTCAGCTCCAGGTAACGGACACCCTTGGCCTTGGTGGAGAAGATGGTGCCGGTCATGGAGCGCAGGCCCTTGCCCAGGTCATCCAGACCTGCGCCGATGGGCAGACCGTCCTCAGAGAAAGCGGTCTGGCTGCGGCCGTAGACAATCTGCAGGAACAGCTCACGCATAGCCACGTTGATGGCATCGCAGACGAGGTCGGTGTTCAGAGCTTCCAGAATGGTCTTGCCGGGCAGGATCTCGCCAGCCATAGCAGCGGAATGGGTCATGCCGGAGCAGCCGATGGTCTCCACCAGAGCCTCCTCGATGACGCCGTTCTTGATGTTCAGAGACAGCTTGCAGGTACCCTGCTGAGGTGCGCACCAGCCCACACCATGGGTGTAGCCGCTGATGTCCTTGATCTCATAGGCCTTGACCCATGCGCCCTCTTCGGGGATGGGAGCCGGACCATGCTTAGGACCTTTGGTGATCGGGCACATATTCTGTACTTGCTGCGAATAGGTCATAATCATACTCTCCTTTTGACAAATGTCGCTTTGGCAGCACAAAACCGCCGCCGCGCCCTGCCGGCACAGCTGCTGCTCCATACTGCTTGCATCCGAACCGGGTGCGCTGCTCTCTTTCAGCGCCTGCACCGGTACTACCACGCATGATTTTATTATAGAGAAAACGGACGAATTTTGCAAGTCATTTCCTGCAAAAAGTACAGTCGGCTTTTACGGTCATGCAGAGCTAACTGGCATTTCCACCGCTTTACACAAATCAGTCGTCAAGTTTTTGTCAATTCTGCCGTAAGCACCGGCAAACTTTTTGCACCCTTTTCTTTTTGCGCGTTTCAGCGCGGGTCTTTCTGCACCGGATGCAGCGCCCAGATGGCTGCAAAACCCGCCGCCGCACCGGCCATGGCAAGCAGGTGCCGCCCGTTCTCCAGCGCCAGCAAGTTGGCTGCAAAGGGGAACGCAAGACTGCCCACGCTCTGCCCCAGCGCCAGAAAGCCGTAGTTCACCCCCGCGTGGGGCAGGCCGAACAGGTCGGTGGAAAGGGCGGGCAGCACCGCAGCCAGCGCCGAGTAGCAGAAGGTGAGCCCAGCGTAGCACACCACCACCCACCAGCCCCGCGCCGCCCAGAACGCCGCCGACAGCCCAAGCGAAGCCGCAAACAGCCCAAGGTCGGTGGCGCGGCGGCCGATCCGGGTCGCTGAGCATGGGCATCAGCAAGCGGCCCGCAGCGCTGCCCACGCTGCCCAGTACGACACTCCACAGGGCAGCGCCCTCGTCCAGGCCCCGCTCCATGCCCAGCTTTAGGATGATGGGACTGAACAGAAGCACCGCCGGAGTGGAAAAGCAGACCGCTCCGCACACAACCAGTACTGCTTTGTTCTGAGCATCTGCCACGGAGAAAGGTCGAGGGCCGGGGTGCCTTTTCCCCTGCCCTGCTCCTGGCTTCTGCTTTGCCGGAGGCGGGTCGGTGAGCAGGGCACTGCCCATAAGGCAGACCGGCAGGGTCAGTGCCCCCAGCGCCCAGAACGCGCCCCGGATCCCCTGCACCGGCCCGAAGCCCTTGAGCGCCGTTCGGACAAATCCGGTCAGGAACGCGCCGCTCAGGCCCACCGCTCCGCCAATGACGCCCGTCGCAAGGCCCTTGCGCCCCGCGTACCACTTTTGGGCGCAGGACTGGATAGAGGGGTACAGAAAAGGCTGTGCCCAGCCCCGCCGGAATGCTGAACACTGCCCAGAACCATACCCCCTTCTCTCCGGGCAGGAGGGCCGCCGCAAAGAACCCGCCGCAGAGCAGGCCGGTGCCCCACAGCGCCGCGCAGCGCGGGCCTTTTTTGTCCTGCAAAAAACCGCCGATGACGCATCCCACCCCGAACGCTGCAATCAGGATGCCGAACGCATAGCCAGCGCCGTCCTCGGTCAGGCTGAACTCGTCCATCACCGGCTGCTGAAACACGCCCCACGCCGCAGGCAGGCCCGTCAGGATCTGAATGGCCGCCCCCGCCGCCAGGATCGCCCACAGGGGTGGCGCGCTGTAAACTGTTTCATCTGTTTTATCACCTCGTTCTGTCAGTGTGCCCTTTTTCATTGACAAAACGGCATGATTCTTTATAATTATAGATACGTTATATCAATATCCTCTAGTCTCGCTTCGCTGGTAAGTAGGGGGAGCCTCTGGCGAAACCGGAAACCCCTTTTGCCAAGGCCTCCCCTATCAGGGGAGGTGGCACGCCGTACAGGCGTGACGGAGGGGTTTAACTTTCAGAAAGAGGAACCAACTATGAAATCACAGGCTTTGAAGGGTATGCGGGACCTGCTGCCCGCTGAACAGACCCTGCGCGACTACATCCAGGGCAAGATTCTGGAGACCTACCGCGCTTCCGGCTTTGAGCGGATCTCCACCCCCATGCTGGAGGATATGGAAAATCTGGACAAATCCGACGGCGGCGACAACCTGAACCTGATCTTCAAGGTGCTCAAGCGCGGTGATAAGCTGACCGCTGCCCTGAACACCGGCGACCCCAAGCAGCTGTCCGACATGGGTCTGCGCTACGACCTGACCCTGCCCCTGAGCCGCTTCTACGCCGCCAACAAGGACAAGCTCCCCCACCCCTTCAAGGTGATCCAGACCGACCGCGTGTTCCGCGCTGAGCGCCCGCAGAAGGGCCGTCTGCGGGAGTTCGTGCAGTGCGACATCGACATTCTGGGCGACGCTTCCCCCAACGCCGAGGTGGAGCTGATCGACGTGACCACCCGCGCTCTGCTGAACATCGGCTTTACCGGCTTCACCGTCAACATCAACGACCGCCGCATCCTGCGCGGGATGCTGGAGAGCATGGGCTTTGCCGCCGACACGCTGGATTCCGTCTGCATCACCTTCGACAAGATGGATAAGATCGGTGCCGAGGGCGTGAAGGCCGAGCTGACCGAGAAGCAGCTGCCCGAAAACGCCATCCAAGCACTGGCCGATTTCATCGCCGCCGGCGAGGTCACGCTGGACGCCGTGGCTGCCCGCTGCGCAGACCCCGCCATCGCCGACGACCTCAAGTATGTTCTGGCTACCGCCAACGCGCTGGCTGCGGCCGCTATCAGGTGGCCTACTGCCCCAGCCTGGTGCGCGGCCAGGGCTACTACACCGGCATGGTGTTCGAGGTGACCTGCCCGCAGTTCAGCGGCGCCGTTGCCGGCGGCGGCCGCTACGACAACATGGTGGGCAAGTTCCTTGGCACGCAGGTGCCTGCAGTCGGCTTTTCCATCGGCTTCGAGCGCGTCTGCGGCATCCTGCTGGAGCAGGGTTATCAGATTCCCGGCGCCAAAGCAGAAGATCGTCCTGCTCTACAACAACGATGTGGACTTCCCCGCCGTGCTGGCCAAAGCCGCACAGCTGCGCGACACCTACAACGTCACCGTTCTGCCTCAGGCCAAGAAGCTGGGCAAGCAGTTGGGCCAGCTGGAGGCTTGCCGGTTTCGCCGGTGCCGCCTTTATGGACAAGGATGAGGTAAAGATCTTCGCACAGCAGTAATGGGCGGGCGGCGGGAAGTTTCCCAAAGCAAGTGTCCGCTGGGGTGGGACCCTGTTGCCGCAGGCAATAGGGCGGGCGATGGAATGGCCCGTTTCACTTGCGCGGGAAAGCTTCCCGCCGCCCTTTTGCAACAGCATATATAACAAAGCCCTCTCAGCCGATTGGCCGGGAGGGCTTTGTTTTGTGCGGATCAATTACAGGTTGTACAGTTCCGTATACTTTTTGGTCAGATAATCCAGATAGTAGTGTGCATTGAAGGTGCCGCAGGCATTTCTGACGACCTCAGCAGGCTCCAGCAGGTGGCCGTACTGGTGCACCTTTTCCCGCAGCCAGCCGGTGACAGCGGAGAGATCCCCGTGAGCCACGCCGCCGTATACATCGAATTCCTGCTCCATGTTATGGAGCATCTGAGCGCCGTAGGCATTGCCCAGAGCGTAAGACGGGAAGTAGCCGAAGGAACCGCCCGACCAGTGGCTGTCCTGCAGGCAGCCCTCGCGGTCATTGGGAACCTCCACGCCCAGATACTCCTTGTACAGCTCTGCCCACGCGGCAGGGACTTCCTTTGCCGTCAGGGTGCCCGCAATGAGCTGCTTCTCGATCTCGTACCGCACCATAACGTGCGGGCAGTAGGTCAGCTCATCGGACTCGGTGCGGATGAGGCTGGGCTCCACCTTGTTCACGGCGCGGTAGAACTGCTCCGCAGTCACATTTCCCAGCTGTGCGGGGAAGAATTCCTGCACCTTGGGATAGATGGCCCCGATAAAGGCGCGGGAACGGCCGATGAGGTTCTCGTAGAAGCGGGACTGGCTCTCGTGCACACCCATGGACACACCGCCGGTCGCAGGTGTACTGCAGGTCATCCCGGATGCCCAGCTCGTACAGGGCATGGCCGCCCTCGTGGAGAATGGAATACATCGAGGAGGCCACATTGTGCAGGTCGTAGTTGGTGGTGATGCGGACATCCTTGTTGTTGAACTCCAGCGTAAAGGGGTGTTCGGTCTCGCCCAGACCGCAGTGGCCGCGGTCCAGGCCCATGACCTCCATGAGATAGTCCGCAAACGCCTTCTGCTGCTCGACCGGATATTCCAGATGCAGGAAGCTGTCATCGATCTGGGGCTTCTCGCCGATGGCCCGGATGAGGGGCACCAGCCCCTTGCGCAGGGTGTCAAAGAACACGTCCAGCTGTTGGGTGTCCACGCCCCGCTCATACTCGTTCAGCAGGGCATCATAGGGCGCTTTTTCCGCATCGTAATAGCCCGCGAACTTCCGGTTATACTCCACCAGCTCCTGCAGGATGGGGCAGAAGGAGGCAAAGTCGTTTTCTTCCTTGGCCTTGTGCCGACATCACTGGCGCGGTTGGTCAGCTCGCTGTATGCCATATACTCCTCGGCGGGGATGCGGGTGAGCTGCCGGCAGCTGCGGCGCAGCTCCTCCCACCTCGCGGCGGTGGAGGGTGTCCAGCGTCTCCCGCCGGGCATAGAGCTCCTCCACCAGTGCAAGGGTCTCGGGGGCGGTCATCAGCTTCTGCAGTTCACCGGCCAGAATGCTCAGGGCCACACCCCGGCCCTCGGCCGTGTTCTTGGGGGCCACGGTCACAGCGTCCAGATACAGGCTGTTGGAGGCGCAGTTGTAGGCGTACAGCTTCTTCTGCAGGGTCTCCAGCGCCCGCAGCTTCTCATTTTGTTCCATTGGGTGTTTCTCCTTTTTTTCAGTTTTTGGTGGGAAATGCCGGGTCATTCCAGAAAAAGCGCTTCCGGGCCACCGGGTCCGGGTCCGGGATCTCAAACGTATAGCGCTCCGTTGCATTGATGACCGTGGTCTGGCCGTGGGTGCACACCCGAGGCAGATTGGCATTATAGCTCAGGTGGACATGCCCGTGCACGAACCACTTGGGCTGGTACTCCTCCAGCAGGTCGTTGAAGCAGGCAAAGCCCTTGTGGGCCCGGTCATTGCCATCGTTCAGGCCAGCCGCCGGGGAATGGGTCAGCAGCAGGTCGATGCCGCCCGCCCGGTGGGCCTTGAACCAGAGCCGCCGCATCCGGCGGCGCATTTCCTGCGTGTACTGGAAGGTCTCCTCGCGGTTGTAGCGGATGCTGCCGCCCAGCCCCATGATGCGCAGCCCTTTCCAGACATACACCTGATCGTCCACACAGATGCAGCCGCCCGGCTCGCCCTCTGTGCGGTAGGAGCCATCGTGGTTGCCATGGACATACAAAATGGGGGCCGCTGTAAAATTTGTTATATATTCGAGGTATTTTTTTGGCAGATCCCCGCAGGAGAGGATCGAGATCGACCCCGGCCAGGCGTTCCCGGGTGCAATAGTCCCACAGCGCCTTGGAGGGGGTATCGGAAATTGCAAGTATCTTCACGTCCGCAACACTCCGTTCTGTTGAGCTTTTTACAGCGTCGTCTCTTTCAGGCTGCTCAGGCCGTTGATCTCCAGCAGGCCCAGCGTTCTGACATCCAGCTGATCGTACCGGGGCAGGCTGCCCTCCACGCACTCGCCCAGCCAGTCCATCTCCATCAGTTCCTTGGGGGTGTAGGTGTCTGCAGTGGGTGCCTTGGGGATATGCCCCTGCGCAAAGATGCCCGCAGGGAAGATGGGGAACTCGTTGGCCGCAAGGTTCTTTTCCAGCAGATCGAGCAGCTGCTGCGTGCCCTTGGGCAGGGTCTCGTAGTAATCCAGCCGCTCCGCGTCACTGCGGAAGCCCCACCAGTAGTTGATGGCCTTGCCGCTGGAACCGCTGTCCCAGGTGCCCTCGAAGATGGAGCGGATGATGCCGATATAGAACACTTCCCACTTCCAGACCGGCAGCGCCACCGGCTGGATGCTGCCATCCGGCATCCGGCGGCACAGGCCGTATTCCCTGGCGCTGCCGGTGGGCTCAAAGGGGCTGCAGGCGTAGAACAGCTCGATATCCGGGCAGTCGGAGAAAATCCAGCGGTTTCCCCGGCTCCTGCAGGCAGGCCCAGCGCAGCAGGATATGGCTGTTGGGCCGCACGGTGCGCAGGCCCCGGGCAAAGGCGTTGACGGCCGCAGGCACACCATAAACGGGGTTGGCCGCCACATAGCCCACCCGGTCGGTCAGATTCAGGATACCCGCCAGCATTCCCAGCAGGTAGTTGGCCTCATAGGTGCGGGGGGTAATAGGTGCGCACCAACGGATGGGGCGCGTTCAGGCAGCAGTTCAGGAACCGGGTCTTGGGGTGCTGGGCCGCCACCTTGAGGCAGGCGGGCCGCATCCGGATGCTGGTGGTGAACACCACGTCCGCATTGTCGTGGGCCACCTCTTCCATGATCTGCTCCGCGTCCACCTCGGGGGAGACATTTTCCCGGTTGGTGATGACGAGCCGGTCCGGGAATGCCTTTTTCAGGGCCTCGATCCCCTTTTCGTGGCCCCGCACCCAGGCGCTGTTTTTAGCATTGTACTCGTGCAGGAACACCACCTTGAGCTGGCTGGGCTTGCTGAAGATGTTCAGCTTGTTCAGCAGCGGCTCACTGCCGGGCTTTGGCTCCAGCGAAAGCTCCACGGCGTGGGGCTCCGTCAGGATCTTGATCTCATCCCACAGCTTGGCCAGGTTTTCCCGCACCTGGCTGGGGGTGGACTGGCAGGCATCCGAATACCGGTAGACCGAGAGGTACACCAGCAGCGCGTCGCCCGGAGTCAGCTCCAGGGCGGAGCCGCCCAGCGCATAGAACTGCTGGCTGAACATGGTATACAGGGCCGAGAAGTTCAGCCGGTCGTCATCCGACCATACCTCGCTGGCGGCCTTGCAGACCAGCGTCTGCAGCTTTGCATAGCCGCCCAGCCGGGAGAACTGGACATTGTTGATCTTGCTCAGCTTATAAAAAAATCGAGAAACTCGTAGTAGATCTTGTTTTCCAGCGTGTCGTTCCGGGCCGGAACAAGCCGGGTGACCGTGCCCGGAATGGTTGACCGCCTCGTAGTATTTGAGGACAGACACCCGCTTGTTGCCCTCCTGCACATAGAATTTGTTCAGGTATTCGTAGGCAATGATGGGGGGGTGTGGATGCCCTCCTCCCAGATGGGCCTCACAGAGATTCGACCACTTGATGGCAAACTCGGTGTCCTCTTCCAGCAGGGGCATAAAGTTGGCCGCAAAGGCCGTGTGCCGTCCGCTGGTCTTGGTACCCACGATGCTCTCGGCCGGGATATCCACCAGCCCCAGCGGCTCCTGGGCAACGATGTTCACCCCGTTCAGGATATCATCCAGCACCGCAAGGTACGGCGACTGGTCGCGCGCCACACAGGCACGGTAGGCACGCTGGCCCGCGCGCAGGGCGCTTCTATAATCTTCTATCATGGCCATAGCAGAACTCCCTTCTTCAATGGCTCCTGTTTTCCTTTCCCGGCCCGTGCCGCCGTGTTTGCGGCACAGGTCTAAGAACAGTATAACATGAAATTCGGATTTATGGGAGACTTTCTCCGGCAAAGGTGTTGATTTACAGAATTTTTTCAGGTACGATAAATAGGAAACCATATTTGTGAGGTACATTTTCATGCAGACTGAACAGCTGCCCCGCCTGGAAGCGGGGGAATACCCCGGCGGCATCTGGTACTACGAGCCCCACACCTACCTGCCCTATCGCTATGTGCTGGGCCGGGTGGGCAGGCACCCGCTGGTGTGCATCGGCATCAACCCCAGCACCGCCCAGCCCGGTGCGCTGGACCCCACCCTGAAGAGTGTGGAGCGTCTGGCCAACGCCAACGGTTTTGACAGCTGGATCATGTTCAACGTATATCCCCAGCGCGCCACCGACCCCAACGACATGGACCGGGTGCCGGACCGCGCCCTCTGCGACGAGAACCTGCGCTGGCTGCGGGCCGTTCTGGCCGAGACCGAGCCCACCATGTGGGCCGCATGGGGTACCCTGATCGAAAAGCGGGACTACCTGCCCGGCCTGATGCGGGAGATGGTGGCCCTGACAAGAGAGCGGGACATCCCGTGGGTCACCTTTGGCAAGCGGAGCAAAAAGGGCCATCCCCATCACCCGCTCTACCTGCGCAAAGATTCCACACCCGAGCCGTTTGATGTTGAAAACTATCTGGACACCTGTTTTTGAGGGAGGGATACCATGACCCCGGAACGCTACCAGGCCCTGCTGCGCTGGCTGGAGGCCCGCCCCGCCCTGAAAAAGCTGGTGATCGCCCTGAACCGCTGGCTGCCTGCCGTGCCCTTTGCCTGCTACCCTTTGCTGCTGGTGCTGCTGAATGTCCGGTGGTTCCGGCTGCTCTCCGCAAACCGCGCCGCCGCTCTGGATTTTATGCAGCTCATCGCCCGGGCAGTCTTTGTGCCGGCCTTCGTCTTTCTGGGCGGCACGCTCCTGCGGGCCAGGCTGAACTTTCCCCGCCCGTATGAGCAACCCGGCTTCACGCCGCTGGTGCCCAAAGAGACCCACGGCAAGTCCCTTCCCCTCCCGCCACGCCCTGAGCGCCGCCGTGCTGGCCGCTGTGTGGTGCTACTTCTACCCCGCCGCCGGGGCCTGCATGGTGGTGGTGGCCCTGCTCATCTGCGCCCTGCGGGTGCTTGCCGGGGCGCACTATGTCCGGGATGTGGCCGCCGGTGCCCTGCTCGGCTTTGCCCTTGGGGCCGCCGGAATGTGGCTGCTGTGACCCCAAAATGTCCCCTGCGCCGGAAAATCCAAAAAAATTTGAAATTCCGCTTGACAGAAGCCTATGCGTATGGTATTATACTTCTCGCAGCGTGTGCCGAACGCACACTGCCGCCAGATAAGTACCCCATGGGATAACAACGTGCGCCCGTAGCTCAGGTGGATAGAGCAACTGCCTTCTAAGCAGTGGGCCGGGGGTTCGAGTCCCTTCGGGCGCATATTATGTGGTGCCTTTAGCGTAGTCGGTTAACGCGCCAGATTGTGGATCTGGAGACCGTGGGTTCGAGTCCCACAAGGCACCCTGCTAGAGATCAGACCGGAAGCCGAAAGGTTTCCGGTCTGATTTTTTGCTTTTCCGGCCCATTTTAACACGTATTTCCGTTATTTTTCCGATTTCTGCCGAAAAGTACAACTTTTTTTGAAATTGCGCTTGACAATTCCGGATTCCATGGTATAATAACTAACGTTCCGAGCCGAACGGCCCACGAACAAAACAGAATATGCGGATATGGCGGAATTGGCAGACGCGTTAGATTCAGGTTCTAATCGGGGCAACTCGGTGGAGGTTCAAGTCCTCTTATCCGCACCAAACAAGAAGGATCCGAACCGTTTCTCGAAAGAGAAGGGTTCGGATCTTTTGTTTTTGGCGGCGTGCCCCGCCGCACAACAAAAGCATCCGCAGCGCATGGCCGGGCTGTTTCAGCTCAGGCGCAGTGCGCTGCGGATGCTTATTTTTTAGGCCGCGCCCCCTCCCCCAAAGGGAGAGGTCACACTGCGCCTAGGTTTTGGTTTTCGCAAAACCTTATCAAAAGGCCGCTATGAGCTCCCCCTTCGGGGGAGCTGGCATTGCGAAGCAATGACTGAGAGGGTTTGTTTTGTTACCCCACCAGCTGCTGATAGGCATTCAGGGTCTTGTAGGCCGGGTCGGAGTTGTCGGGGGCAAAGCGGCCGCCCAGCTTCTGGTCCATCAGGCCGTGCTCCACGCACCACTGCGCCGCCTTGGCGGTGTCCGGGTCTGCAACGTCCTTGAAGGCCGGGGCTTCGGCAGGCTCAGGACGGCCTGCGGTGTTCCACAGCAGCAGGGCAGTCTGGGCACGGTTCTCCGGCATGGCCATGCCCTCCGGCAGCAGGGCTTTCAGCTGCTGTGTGACAATGCCTGAACCCGCAGCACAGTCAAAAAGGGGGAACTTTGATGCACTTTTTTGCCCGGCACCGTGAGAATATCCGCCAGAGCCCCATGAGCTGCCGGCTGCTGTGGGCCTGCCTGCTGCTGGCTGCACTGCTGTTGCTGACCTTTGGCGCGGCGCTGTTCCTGTTTGCCAGCCTGCACAACACCAAAAAGGACACCACCCGCAGCCTGGAGATCCAGTATTCGGTGTTCCAGAACGATATGGAGCGCTATTTTGACCAGCTGGCGGTCATGGGCGTGAACCTCTCTGAGGATATGGGCGCTCTGGTGGACCGGCAGCTTGCCAGCCGGGAGATGACCTTTGCCCAGCTGAACGACTCCCCCGAGGTGCTGAACGCGCTGGAGGAGAAAATGATCGAGCCGCTGTGCCGCCGTCTGCGCCAGACCGGCTGTTCCGGTGCTTTTGTGCTGCTGGATGCCACCGTCAACACCCGCATGGAGGGGGCAGAGCATTCCCGCGCCGGGCTGTATGTGCAGAAAGCGGTGCCGACACCCCCACCGTGCCCCTGCTGCTGTACCGGGGCAGTGCGGAGGTGGGCAAGGCCCACAGCGTGATGCCCCACCGCAAGTGGCGCATGGAGTTCCAGACCGACCAGTTCCCGGACTACGACCTCTGGATGACCCCCGGCAGCGCCCCGCTGTACCAGTCTTACACGCTGACCGAGCGGTTCGAGCTGCCCGGCACCTCGGAGGAGGTGCAGTTGTTTTTGCTGCCCCTGCGGGGGCGGGACGGCACGATGTACGGGCTGTGCGGCTTTGAGATCAGCGAGAGCTACTTCAAGCAGAACTTTGCCCAGCCCACCGGCTTTGACCGGCTGAGCTGCCTGCTGGCCCCGGCAGACAGCGGGCTGAACGCCAGCGCCGCCCTCAGCAGCGGCACCACCGACGGCTACTTCCATACCCCCCGGGACATGCTGGTGCTGCGCAGCATGGGCGGCAGCCTGACCCAATTGATCGGCTCCGACAGCGCCTATGCGGGCATCTCCCAGCTGTGCCGCCTGAGCGAGAGCCAGTCCTACCGGCTGGCGGTGTGCATCCCCATGGCGGACTACCGCAGACTGGTCTTTTCCGGCAATCTGCAGATGCTGCTCATCGGCCTGTTCATCGCCTTTTTCGTGGTGTTCTGCTGCATGAACTTCCACCGGCGCATCCTCTCGCCGGCGTTCCGGCAGTTCGAGGAGGACCGGCGGGAGTCCCGGCGGCGGATGGACGAGCTGCAGCTGGAACGCCAGCAGATGCAGACTGAGCTGTCCCGGCTGGCGGACGTGTGCCGCAACGAGTCGGTGCCCGATGCCTTCCAGACCTTTGTTGCGGGCATCCCCACCCTGACCAAGACCGAACGCCGCATCTTTGACGGCTACGCCGCCGGGCTGCGCACCCGGGAGATCGCGCAGCAGCTGGACATCAAGGACAGCACCCTGCGCTTCCACAACAAGAACATCTACGAAAAGCTGGGGGTCAGCTCCCTCAAGCAGCTGCAGCAGTTTGCCGCGATCCTGAATTCCGGCGGCAACAGCGCCCCCGACTCCGCCCCGGACGAAAGCGGCCCCAAAAAGGCCCGCTGAACTGCGCTCCCGCGCCCCAGCTTTCGCTGAAAAGATGCAAAAAGAGCCGCCGCACCTCACACAGGTGCAGCGGCTCTTTTACATTGGGTAGCTTGAGCGAGCGACAACCACCAGCTCTGCTGGTGGAATAAAAACGGCTTTAGCCCTAGACAAAGAGAAACCTCCCCCCGTAGAATAGAGTGTGGGTTTGCCAACCACATTCTAGGAACAGGGAGGTTTATCTTTGAAATGAAAGATAACAAAGACGTAGATAGTTTAAGCCATACCACGTGGAGATGTCAATACCATGTAGTGTTTGCACCGAAATATCGGAGAATGGTAATTTACGGTCAGATCAAAAAGGATATAGGGCAGATACTGCGCCAGTTGTGCGAACAAAAAGGTATTGAAATCATTGAAGCGGAGGCCTGCCCTGACCATATCCATATGCTGATAAGTTTTCCACCGAAGTACAGCATTTCCTACGTCATGGGATATCTCAAAGGAAAGAGCAGTCTCATAATTTTCGACAGACATGCAAATCTGAAGTATAAGTATGGCAATCGGCATTTCTGGGCCAGGGGATACTTCGTGGATACGGTAGGAAAGAACAAAAAAGAAAATCCAAGAGTACATTAAAAATCAACTGCAACAGGACCAGATTGCCGATCAGTTGAGCCTTAAGGAGTTCATGGACCCGTTTACGGGTAGCAAGGAAACTAAGGCGTAAATAAAAAGGGCCCCTTGAGGGGCCTGCCACGAGAGGAATGCAGTTGACAGACCCATTCGTGGCCCCTTAAGGGGCTTTGCTAGTATTATGCCCTTCTAGGGCTTACTCAAGCCACCGGCTCAGCCGGTGGTTTTGACTGATTCTAGGTTCCGGACGCTCCGAGGACGCTTCCGGCAGCTTAGTACAGCTTTGCGCCGGCGGAGCCCCGGCAGCCTTCTTTTTACTGCTCAATCGGCTTCATCGTGGGGATTGCTCTAACATATCCGGACGAAGCTCTATAAATTGCTTCAAATCGTTACGTTTTTTTTATTTTGCTTTTGGCTTCATTGTTGGGCAATAAACCTTCAAAAACAGGGGTGTTTTTTAGCGTACGATTGGTACAAGATTGGTACAGAAGTGGTACAAAGAGCTCATATTCTTTTGTATTAGTAGTTACGTATACTTGTCTGAAAAAAAAACGAAGTAGGAATATTGTTTTTTTACTTTAAAAGATGTCATGATTCCAACATCAATTGCTTCCTCTGAAGAAATTTCTTCTATGGAGGTATTTTTTATATGGATAGATTTAATATCGCCCCAATACAACACCCCCTCATTATTGCGTGCAATAATTTTTTTGCCCAACCTTAATAGTATGTTTCCCAGAGTTTATTCACAAAATATTATTTCCAAATGTTTCGATTGCATTTCCAAGATTTTCAACTTTGTTGTTTTTAATCATCAAGTTATAATAATTACTTAGAACCGACTCATAGATTGAATCAATGAAGAGTGAAATATACTCGATATATTGTTTCAATATATCGGTTGAAAGAATATCATCTTCTGTTTCGCCGTGTGCCACGATATTTCGTCTCTCAACAAGATCCTTTAAATATTCAAAATATTTCGACCGTGGAAATTGTTCCGATTTAGAATCATTGCCTAAAAATGCCCGTAGCTTTTCATTTTTAAGAATACTCTGATCAAAATTTTTAATTCCTGCATGATGTAAAAATTCTGTCATTGAGTCTTCTCTAAAATTGGAAGTATGCTGACGAAAAGCCTGAACGTTCAAGCTATAGGATTCTGATGTGTCATCAAAACATGAATAAAGCTTCTTTATAATTTCCTCCGGTTTAATTGAGTCAAATTTTGCAGAAGTTGTATTTAAAAGTTTAGCTGATAAGTTCAAATTGTTTTCTCGAATCTCTTCAGGGAGATCGCTATACGATGAAAGCTGACTAGATAGTGCATTGAGATATGCACAAACAATTCCCTCTAAAAAATTTTCAAAAAAAATTCCGTAGAGCCTAATAATTGTTAAGCTGTAATCGTATATTTTCTTTTCTCGGAAATCAATGTCAAATTTTGTATCAGCGGTCGGCTTTGAATATAAATATTGAAGGATAACAGAATTGAGCGTATCCAGATTGATTATATATTTTTTTTAACAAATCCAGCTTAGATTTGCTTTGTTCATATGTATTACGCATCGTTAATCCTCGATGTAATTTTTCATAAAATTTCTATAAAGCGCAATACGTTTTTCTATGTCACTCCGGTTAGAATTTCTTCCTTCAAATACACCATAGTTTTCTTGATAGAAGAGCTTAATGCCTTCTCGGATTTTCTTTGACTTATCTAAAAAGCTTCTCTTTTTTGAGGTGAAATTTCCGATAGAACAACCATCAGTGGATCGTATACTGTCGTTGTTGGACGTTCATACCATCCCCACTTTAGACCATTTTGGGTTTTTCGGCATCTCCACAAGTAAAATGCATACTTTCCAAATAGCTGAAATGCAAACGATATGGTGGTTTTCAAAAATGTTGGATTGAATTCACTCAACGTCTCAGATCCAAATTCATTTGCATAAATTAAATACTTATCAAGAAAGTCACTGAATTGGTTTTGGTATCCCTCTAAATTTCTCATTGCGAAAAAGCGAAGAACAAGCTCAACATCATACATGGAACGATAAAGGCGATTGTTTTCTAACTCTTTTTCAACGGTTTCAGAATCATAAGTAAAATCCTGCTCCTCCTCAAAGAGATCTAATGTTTCTATGTTTGGAATTCCGAATAGTGCGCATAGATATTTATCTCTCGATAGTTTGGTACATAATTGATTCATTGATCCATTATACAAGGCATTGCGAGTTTCTTGTGCCTCCAATTTTACACCACCGCTATTGATTCGCTCGAATACAAGTTGTTTCATTTCCTGCGCCTTTTCTGGCGTTTTTGCTGACTCCTGAAGCAAAATAATAGACGATAGGTACCTGCGATCAATTCCTTGCCGAACCATTTCGGGAAGTTCACTATATTTTTTTCCGTTTAGTTCAGGCCAAAGTTTTAGTCCAGTTAACGTAAACCTATCTGCATAAAAATCACAAATAGTTGAAAGTCTTTGCAAGCCGTCCATTACTTCATATTGGGAGAACTCCACCTCATACAGAAAAAATGGGTGGAATTGGGACGTTCATTATAAATGATTCAATAAGGCGCGATTTTTTTTTCGTTATCCCAACGATGCCTTCTCTGAAAGGTTGGCATCAGATTGTATTTGCCGCTAGACACCATGCCTGTAATGGTGTCTAGTGGATAACGGCCTGTTCTGTAACAATTCTTACTTCACCGGTAAGATATTTATCATTGATTTTTGTGTCAGATGCCGTAATGATCGGCACATCTTCTTTTGTCCATTGAATTTTTTCTCCTGGAAGAAGCATAAATAATCCCCCTTGGCAGTATATCGTTTTTTACAAATAACTATCTTATACTATCTATATAGTAGCATGAGAAGGCAGTCAAAACAAGACTTCTACCCCTTTAAAAATCTTATTTTGTTTCGGCATCTATGATGTTTTCCACTTCAAACCTTGCCTCATAAAACGGCCACGCCCACTTCGGCGCAATGCTGCTGCCTTCGTTAGCCAGCTTCTGCAATCTCCGTTTGCCTACCCTGCGATCAAGAACGGCGAGTGCATTGATGAAAGGCGAATCAGATTTCAGGCTAGCTTCAATGTCAGCGCTGAGGTACTCGCCAAGCAGCATCATGGCATCTTCCAGAAAAATTCTGCCCTGTTCCTGACGCTGGCAATTACGGATGTAGGAGCAAATGAACCCGGCAGCGGTTCGGATACTGGTAGAATTGACCGCAACTGCCCCATTGACAGAATCAGCTTTAAGGTATTTCATCATGATATTGCGGATTTCCGCTTCAGACATGTGGACGCAGTAGTTCGGATTTTTTGCAAGGCAGCTGCTGGCTCTAAAAATCGGTTTTTTATCCAACAGGATCTCAAGATAGCCTGTCCAATCATCGTCAGGGCGCGGTAACAGTGGAGTTGGTAAGTAATGCGGCCTTTCAGCTTATCGCAGAGCAGGTCTTCCAGCAGCTTTTTGGTATGCTTCCAATTTTTAGCCATGAGATTTCTCCTTCTGATTTTTCAGTAACTTATCCAATGTAGTTCGGGAGATGCCGAGACTCTTTGCCATTTGGACTTTACTAATTCTTCGAGCGCAGTAGTCAGAATAAGCAGCCTGCCACTCTTCTGGTGAAATGGCAACGGGTTGTCTGCCTTTATAAACACCCTTGCGTTTGTCAATGGCAATTCCTTCCCGTTGACGTGCCAACAGGTTCATCCGCTCAAATTCATTGATAGCGGCGATCATGGTCAGCATCAGTTTTCCAGTGGGCGTATGCGTGTCGATGTTTTCCTTATTGCTGACCAAGCGGATATTTTTTTTTTTTGCCTGCAAGGTCTCCACCAGCTTGAGTAGGTCAGCGGTACTGCGAGCTAGGCGGCCGAAATCATGAATGTAAATGGTGTCGCCCTCTCTAGCAAATTCGAGCATCGCCTGAAGTTGGGGACGGTTTGTATCTTTGCCCGATACCTTTTCCTTGAACCATTTGTCAATCTGGTGGATGCGTAGGGCTTCTACCTGTCGGGCCTCATTCTGTTCTATGGTCGAAACCCGAACGTAAGCTATGTTCATAGGTTTTCTCCTTCCCAAATGTCCATTTGGGTCTGACCCTGTGGACATTCTGTTCAACAATGCAAAAAAAAGAACCCTAACTGGACAGCTTTTCAAGCTGAAAGCTTTGTCCAGTTAGGGTACAGTCTATTTAGACGCAGTAACGGGTTTGAAAATCCCGTACAGTAGTGCAGAGTGTATGGTTGGCATCCAACGGAGAATAATTCCAGTCGTTTTCCTCGTCAATGTATCGCCGCCCATCATCAGGCAGTTCAAGCGGTTCTGCAAGGATAATGGTTCCCCAGTGGTTGACCATGATAAACGGTGCAATCTCACAGGGAATACCACGGCATTCACCATCGTGCCGCACATCGTAGGCATACAGACCAGCAGGAACAGAATCCCGCTTAATGCGGACACTGGTGAACAGCGCAGGTTTTCCGCAGACGGTGATTTCCTCATAGTGTTGGGTCATTGCATCAAAAGTCATAGAAAAGCCTCCTTAAAGTGCAACCAAAAATGAACGAAATTTTTTAGCGTAGTAGTCCATTTCATATGGTGGCAGCAAAGTCAGATTACCCTCATCGTCAGTCCCTGCGATAAAACCGGGGCCAGCAAGATAATCCGCGCCATCCCAGAGCAAGCGATTGGGAGTCAAGTTCAGCAGCTTGCCTTCATCGTTGCAGACCAAGGTGACTTCAGAACCGGTATCGGTCAGCGGAATGCATTCAATCAGCCCGCCAACAAAGTTCTGCATGGCTTCAAGAGTGTTGTCTAGTTCGATTTCTTTTGGCAGCTCCATCGGCAGGAGCGCAAGGACTTTGATTTTTGCTTCTTTCATTATTTTTCTCCAAATTAAAAAGCAGGACAATCCAAACGGACTGCCCTGCAAAAGAAAAGGAGAGCATCCAAAGATGCTCCCCCTAAGTCATATATGGTTTAGTTGATGCCAAACTCTTTCATCAGCTGAGTACGGTACTCCTCGTTCTCCGAGGCCTTTTTTGCATCCTCAATACGGTTCTGGCCGAATAGTTTTTTCATCAAAAGAGCAACTTTGCTTTCACCGCGATTTTCCACTTTATCAAGCACATCACACATATTGCGTGGGCCTCCAATGCAGTGTTTATTTTTTGCGTACCATGCAACGCTTTTTTTGAAGAATGCGATGCCCTAGCAGAGAACGTCATCGTAGTCGTCTCGGAAGTCTGCTGCATACATCCGGTCATTGATCTGCTGAATGGCAGTATCACAGGCATCCGGCAGAGCATCCAGAGTTTTGGCATACTTGGCCTCAAAAACCGCCACGCGGCCATTGCGGATATCTTTTACGATAACATCGCTGCGTCCCTCACCATGCTCTTTGTTGGATTCTACCACATAGCCAGCACCCGCGAAGATGCCTGCAAGGAAAGCGTGGTAAAAATCCTCCCGGTAGTCGTGGTAGCTGATGGTCATGCGCAGTAGCTTTGTCATCTCTTTTTTGTCAGAGCTTCGTTGTTTCCGTTCCAGACTGCATCAAACAAAGGGCTGCGGTTCCATGCCTTTGCACTGTCGTCAAACCACTTGCTTACAGTGGTTTCAAAAATTTCCCGGATCTCTGCATTGGGAATCATTAGTGCAGAGCAGCCATCCGGCAGGGAATCTGTTAAATCTTCATCCCGAACCTTAGTCAGATAGCCTGTCAGATACAATACACTCCAAAGATTTTCCTCGGAAGAGTGCAGATAATCATAGGTCAGATTTTCTTCAATGTGCTGGATAATGGAGCCGCCAGCCATCAGTGTTTCAAGCTTTGTGGTGATATTGTCACCTGCATAGTCGATGAACGAGCGGATGATAGCGTTATCACTGGTTTATTTTTCCAATAACTTTTGGGCTTCTGTGCTACACCGTACTGGAAATCTCGCAGATAACTGATAACATCCCACGGACAATAAATGTCTGCATCACCAAAGTGATAGCCGTCATACCATGCCTTAATTTCAGCAGACTGCGCTTCGAGATCGGAATCTTTCAGCATCGGATCTACGTCTGCCTGTGTAAAACCGAAGGATTCGCTCAGCCGTGGAGAAAGGATCGTGTCCGAAACAAAATTGTTCGTCCCGGTAAAGATGCTTTCTTTTGCAATTTTCAGGCAGCCGGTAATAACAGCAAAGTCAAGCGAAGTATTGTCTTTGAGCGTGGTGCTCATCATAGCCCGCATCACGTCCAGCATCTGCGAATAATATCCGTTGCTGCTGGCTTTTGCAATGGGAACATCATACTCATCCAGAATGACGACCGCCGACTTTTTGAAATGAATTTCCAGCATCCGGGTCAACAGCAAAAAGCAGCTTTTGGTTTCATCCATGGATGATGCAGTGCGTCCCAGAATCCGCTTAAAGATGCCTTTGTCATCGTCGGAAATAGCATCATCATCCAAAAGAAACTGATAATCCTGAAATGCAAATGCCAGTTTCATGCACAGCATTCCATAGGCACTTTCAAAGGTCAGACCGTCCGTATCCTTGAAAGAGAAAAATGACCACAGGACACTGGTTCATCCACTTTTTTTGCAAAGCTCTGTATTTTTGGAGATTGCCAATCCTTCAAACAGTTGCTTGCTGTCTTTGCGGATGTCCAGAAAATTTGCGAGAGTGCTCATACCGAGAGATTTTCCGAAACGACGAGGGCGAGTAATCAAGTTGACTTTAGGAATGCCGCCATCCAGAATCTCTGCAATCAGATTGGTCTTATCAATATAATAATATCCTTTGGTACGAATCTCTGAGAAATTTGAGATCCCAACAGGAAACTGCAAATCTGCCATGCAATGCTCCTTTCCGCTCACAGAGGAGAGCTTTCAGAACTTTACTACTGTAAGTGTACCATGAAATATAGAATCATACAAGAATCAAGTGACATCGAAATAGAGCAGTTTTATTATGCTACGTTCAATCTGGTTGCCTTATAGCAGTCAGCGCACATTCCCTCATGGGTGGCGGCAAACTCTGCCGCCTGCATGATGGAACCATCCTTCAGCTTGACCCTCTTAATAGGCTGGTTGCACCGGGCACAGATGCAGGGCACAGGCGGCTGTTCCGGCTTTTGGCTGGTGGATTTCGGTTTCGGCTGCTTTTTGCGGCTCTGCCTCCGGCTGCGGTGCAGCATCTTCCGGCAAATCCTCTCCGGCATAGACATACAGACCAAGGCCAAACATAGCAAGGTTCTTCACCAAGCACCGCATGATAGCCTTATTCACATCGAACATGGAGGCTGCTTCTACGGTGCGTTCTTCCATGCCGACTTTTTTCACGGCGGCGAGTCTGCGGATTGTAGTCCCATTTCGGAGTGGTGTAGGTGTAAGGGATGGCTTTCATCGCTTTATTTGCGCCATCCAGTACAGGCAGCCACATTTCGTGCGAAACGCCCTCAATCGTGACCGAGGTATACACCATGAAGCCGGTTATGGGGTCATAAACATAGGGTAGGCCGTTGAATTTCTTGACCTCATAGCTGGCAGCGGGATACAGTTTTTTCACCTCTGCCCAGGCATACGCCCAGCTTACATATTTCAGCTCGGTATTGCCGGACTTCTTGACTTCCAGATGATCTTTGAAGTCGATAGCAAATAATTTTACGAATGGATTTTCCGTAGCCATAATCAAACCTCCAAGAAAAAAGGCGGCAGAGCATTTACTCCCTGCCGCCAATTACAAATGTTATGCCGCATGAACGATGGTGAACCTGCGGCTGCTTACATTTCTGCTGTATTGGTTGAAAATGTCCGGCTGCTCTTTCCGCAGGCGTTGGGAATCCACACGCTTGCTTTCGGAGGATACCCACGACACCTTATAACCCGGTGCTGTGCCATAGGCAGCATCCTGCATTTGCAGCTTGACCTGTTGCTCGATGGCCGTTTTCTCCTGTTCCATCTGCTCGATTTGGTCAGAAAGCTCCTGCCGCTTATCCAGAAGTCCATGCAGGGCACTCAGGTCAGCGGTCTTATCCCGGTTGTCTACCTCATAAAGCTGGTTGATCTGCTGGGTGTCACAATCGCAACCGTTGGGTGCAGGGGGAATCTGGGGCACAACATGGTTCGTCCAGAAAAGCTCTTCCTTATCAATGAGATCGGAAAGCACTTGCTTATCTGTCACGATCTTGTGGATCACCAGCTCTCTGCCGAAAATCAGAGCCGCCACATACCAGCAGTCGAAACCGCTGACGGCTAAGTAGTGGTCAACCTGCGCCAGATAATGAGCCGGGATTTTCCCATCAGCCCACTTGTCCGCAGAAAAGGGCGAAACCGTTTTGCACTCCAATCCTGCTTTCTGCCCAACGATCAGGCGGTCGAAGTCTGCCAGAAGCCCAGCGGATGTTTCTCGCTCTCTGGTAGATAGCGTTTGCACGGCGCACCTTAAACCCTGTTTCTTCGGAGAACCGCTGTGCTACATAATCCTCCAAGTCACGACCCTGCCGCATGGCCTCGTTGTCGATATTTTCAGTGGTATCGCTGATTTTATCATGGTACACCTGAAATGCAGAGCGATAGGGATTCAGGCCAAGAATGGCACCAGCATCCGTGCCGGTAATGCCGCATTTGCGGTAACGGAGCCAATCTTCTTTGGGCAAATTCAATGTAGATACAAGTCGTTTCATGCAATGTTCAGCCTTTCTTTCATCTGCTCTTCTACGATAGAGAAAATCATATTCCACCAAGTCTTTGATAATGGTGGAAAACTCATCCACCAAGGTACGGTCATCGTCCAGCCACAGGGCATACAGGAAATCCAGAATATTTCGCTGCACTCGGAGATGGTTCCAGAAACGCTCGTCCATCTGCTTTTCGGTGTCCAGCGTAATCAAGGCACTGACGATGGTGCTTTTCATCGTGATCTCGTATGCTGTGGTGCAGGTAGGTTTTGGAAAATTGATTTCGATGCGGTCAAGGAACTCAGAAAATTCCCGGACAGCCCGGTTGCTCACATCGTTCATACGTCCTCCTTTTATGCTGCTGCCAGCACCATCTTGTAAGCCTTGTCGATCATGGGATTGCCCTCTGCGGTGCGCAGGAACAGATTTTCGTTGTAGTTGCGAGTTTTACGGATGGGGTCTGCATGGGTAGCAAAGTCCGAAACAGCGTTCACGAACCGCCAACCGTTCTTTCCGACCCACTCCAGATCGGGTGCATTATAATAGCGAGCCTTCAAATCTTCCTGCATACGCAGATTATTCCTCCGCTGGCCATCGGTCAGATCTTCAGTGGCAGGGGGAAAAACTCGTTGATGAACTCCTGCACCTTGCGGTCAGACAGCTTGATGGTGGTCAGCTCATGGATGCCCTTGCCCAGCTCACCCATGTAGCTGTTGGGCGAGCTGCAAGGTCTCACGGGCATCCTGCACCCGGAGCAGAACATTTTCGGTATGGCGAGCAGTCCAGATGCGCTTTGCAGTACCCAAGGCCAGATTCAGGGTGTTCTGGCAGACCACACGAACCGGGGTCATAGCGACCTTGACACCAGAACTGCCATCGTGGCTGTTGAAGAACACAAGATATGGGGTTACTTCATCACCGGCGATGATGTACTTCTCCGGCAGCTTTGCCAGCATCCAGACCTTCTTGCCGCCCTGCAAAGAACCAGCAGTTTCATAAGTAACGCCCTCACCCAGCAGGTCATCGGTGAACTGGAACGCTTCTTCGTTCTGCACAATGCGGTAGCGGTCAGATACCACGCCCAGAACAGCATCATCGGTGCTGCGGACATTGGCGCGATAGCCGGGAATCATAGCACCCGTGCCGGAATAGATGTTGCGGCTTTCTACCTGCCAATCCAGACCGGCCAGTTCCAATGCCTCATGGCTTGCAGGGGCATCCATCACAATACGGCCAAGGCCATGCCAAGGAGTCTCACGGACAGAGAACATGGTTTCAACATTTGCGGACATAGTAATTTCCTCGTATAATAAAATAGTAGTATTTATAGACCGCTCTCCAGCGGAATGCTACAATAGTTTCAGGGTGCTGTGGATTGGTGAGGCGTTACTACCGCAAAGACGGTTTTTGGGAGGCTCCAACCACAGCTTCTTTGTTGAAATGTTAATCAGTTAGATACCGCCAGACGGTTTATTTAGAACGAGGTTACAAGAGCAAAGAAGTCTGTGGTCCTGAACAGCATCGAAATAAATACGCCGGAGGTATCAAAATGGTTTGTGTTGGAATTGACGTTGCCAAGGATAAGCACGACTGCTGTATTCTCGACTCGGACGGAACGATTCGTGCCGACTGCATTACCATCCCCAATAACATGGATGGCTTCAAGCAGCTGCTTCAGACGATTCGAGACTGTACCAAAAAGTCAGACAAAATAAAAGTAGGACTTGAGGCTACCGGACATTACAGCTACAACATTCTTGGATTTCTTCTTGACAATGACCTGGCCGTCTATGTCATGAATCCTTTGCACACCAACCTGTACCGAAAAAGTCTCAGCCTTCGCAAAACCAAAACCGATCGTGTGGATGCAAGAACGATTGCAACTATGCTATTGTCCGATGTAGACCTCAAGTCCTACACGGATACAGCATACCATAACGAAGAGTTAAAGTCACTAACAAGATACCGATTCGATAAGGTTCGTGAAAGAGCCAAGCTGAAGCAGTCAGTGTCCAGACTGGTCACGATTCTGTTTCCAGAACTGGAGAAGCTCGTTCCCTCTCTCCATATTGCTTCGGTTTATGCGCTCCTCAGTGAATATCCCGGTGCAAAACAGATTTCAGAAATTCATCTCACCAAGCTGACAAACCTTCTTGCGACAGCATCCAAGGGTCGTTATGGCAAAGATAAGGCTATCCAGATTCGAGATGCTGCCAGAACTTCCATTGGTTCCGTTATGCCTGCTAAATTTCTGGAACTGAAGCATACCATTAAACTCATTCGGGAACTCACCTCCGAGATTGATGAAATTGAAGTTTCTATTCAGAAAATCATGGATGAACTGAATCCACCAATTCTCTCGATTCCCGGTGTCGGTATCCAGTCAGCAGCCATGATTCTTGCTGAAATCGGTGATTTTTCCAACTTTGAATCTCCTGACAAAATCCTTGCTTACGCTGGCTGCTCTCCATCTACATACCAGTCCGGAAAACTTACAAACTGTTACGCTCACATGGAGAAGCGTGGTTCTCGTTATTTGCGATATGCCCTCTACAACGCAACCAAGTACGTCTGCCACTGGAATCCCGTCTTTGCTGAATATCTTGCCAAGAAACGTGCTGAAGGAAAGCACTACAATGTTGCCTTATCCCATGCCACGAAGAAACTTGTGCGGCTAATCTATGCCTTGCAGAAATCTGGCAAAAGCATATATCTTGTAGCTGCCTGATTCTCTCCAGAGCCTGAGCCAAATCCAAGAACAACTTATCTGGCGCAGCGAACCCTTGACAAACCGAAGCATTCAAATGCTATTCTGTTTCTGCGAGGGTTGGCCGGGCTTGCTTTTGCTATTCTCTCCGTCGCCCTCGCTGCATTGATTATGGCATTTGAATGCTGTTTGTCAGGGGCAGCAGTCGGCAGACGGATTTTTTTTTCATTTTGGGGCTTGACTTTTAATAGTTAGTCTCCAAAATTTTTTGCAAAAAAAAAAGACCCAAGCGGGTCTTCTCGGCGTATACGCCGTCAACGCTCGTTGCCACGCTGACGTTTTTTCTGCCACGCATCCAAAAGCTGTATGATTTTTTTTTCTTCCATTTGCCGGGGCGTGTAACTGCGCGGAAAGTATTTGCGCAGGATGTCGTTTTTGATAGTTACTGTATCCAGTTCGCCTTTTCTTTTCTTCTCCCATAATGGCAACAACGGCATCAGAGGTGAATTCGACCTTTCTGTGCCAGTTCTTTGATGCGCTTTGCCTGTGAAACGGAAGGTGCGTTTTGGGTATCGTCCATCGCCTTTATCATTTCCTGCTGTTGCTCAGGCGAGAGGTAAGACAGCTCTACGGCAGGATTGAATGAAATCATTTTTTCGTCCACCATATTGAGCAGTTCAGGAATAAGGTTCGTAAGTCGGACATACCGCTGTACTTGTCTGCCGCTTTCATCGGTGGTTTTTCCTATCACGTCAGCAGCTTCCAACTTCCCGACAACTTGTCGGGAAGTTAAATCTGACCTAGCACCTTGATTTTTTAGAGCATCCAGCTTCATTTTGTATGCGAACGCTCTTTCGCTGGGTGAGATGTGTTGTCGCTGCAAGTTGGAATCAACCATCAAAATCGTAGCAGCATCATCATCCATGTCACGCACAATGACGGGCAGCGTTTCCAGACCAGCCATCTTTGCAGCGAACTGGCGGCGGTGGCCAGAGATAATCTCATATACCGTCACCATCCGGACGCGGTCTTGCGATAAGCGGTGCCAGCACACCAAACTGGGCAATGCTATCCACCGTCCGGGTCATGGCTTCATCGTCCACGACTTTGAAAGGATGGTTGGTGAACGGATGCAGCTCATCAATGGGAATCTGTTGCACCTGTTCGCTCTGCTCTTCCTGTCGCTTTTCCTCCGTAGAGAAAAGTTCATCTAGCCCTTTCAGAGCTAAGTTTCCGCTGTCTATCGGCATCGGCCAGCACCTCCTTCGTCAGAGATTTGTAGGCTTCTGCCACTTTTCCTTTTGGGTCATAGGCAAAAATGCTTTTTCCTGCCGCACTGATTTCAGCGGCACGGACAGACCGGGGAATCGTCTGCTCGAATACATTGATCTTCCGGCCATAGCCTTGCCGGATTAGATTGTCGATCTGCTTTCCATAGGTGGTGCGGCTGTCCGTCATGGTGAGCAAAATACCCTCGATTTTTAATTTTGGGTTTATCTGCCGCCCGCACTTTTTCCAATCGTCTGCAAGAGCTGTTCCAGTCCTTTGGCAGAGAGGTACTGCGCTTGCATCGGAATCAACGTGGTATCTGCCGCAGCCAGCGCATTGACGGTGAGCATTCCCAGCGAAGGAGTGCAGTCCAGTAGAATATAATCGTACTCGCGTTTGGCACTGTCCAACACCTGCTTTAGCATCTTTTCCCGGTTCATACTGTTGACAAGGGCAACTTCCATTCCCGCCAGCTCAATGTTGGCCGGGATAAGGTCAACACCCTCCGCATGGTGCAGGATGCCCTCACCGGGCTGGATGGGCTGGTCATTCATAGCTTTCTGCATGAGAGTGGATAGCGTAGTGGGCAGTTCATCCGGCTGCTGCCAGCCCATACTGATGGTGAGTGAGCCCTGCGGGTCAACATCCACCAGCAGAACTTTCTTCCCCTCCATAGCCAGACCGATGCCCCAATTTTCACAGGTGGTGGTTTTGGCCGTGCCGCCTTTTTTGGTTGACGATGGCGATTGTGGTTGCTTTCTTTGCGATAATATCACCTCCCCGGAGAGCCACGCGCAAAGTCGTGGTTCGTTTTGTTCTGATAGTAGAGATTCATGGTCGTAGGCGCATTGAATAATGCCGCCAGCAGATATTGCTTCATGTTCCGCACAGGGGAAGTGTTCTCTGCCAGACAGCCCAGCACGAAGCGGATATGGTCTGCGTTCAGCTTTTTCAACCGACTGCGCACTACTTCGACAGGCTTATCATCCCCGGCAATCCTCAACATCTTGCGTTTGGTGGAGCAAGTGTCCACAAGCAAGTCCACGATTTGATAAATGGCGTCCTCATCATCCGGGCAGAGCCGGAGCAGCAGTTCGACCTCCAATGCCTGATAAAAATAATCTTCAAGCTGTTCTCGCTGGGTCAGCCTGTCCGTTTCATCCGGGAGGAAAGGATGGTTCTTCTCTGTTTTATTCTTATCAGTCTTATTAGATTGCGATTTTGGCCGCACCTGAACTGCACTTTCGGCAGCACAAGAATTGCTGTTTGCACAATTCTGTATTTGCGCTTTTGGCAGTCCAGATGAAAAGTTCTTGACGTAGATCAAGCTGGGTCTGCCCAGCCCACGCCGTTTGCGTTCGATGAGGTCTGCCTGTTCTAGCTCCCGGAACAACTTGACCGCCTTGTGCTCGGCACAGCAGAGAGATTCCTGCACCTCCCGGACGGTGTAGATGATATACACACGCCCATGTTCATCCACCCAGCTATTCTTTGCAGACAGACTCATACGATCGAGCAGGATGCCGTACAGTGTCCGGGCATCCGTAGAGAGTTGCCGGAAACGGCTGTCCTGAAAGAGTGCTTTCGGTATGCGGAAGTAGGCGAACAGTTCACCTGACTGCCCATAGAAGTAGTCGAGCATCATTTGGTGTGGCCTCGGATTTTCAACTGTGAGTGTGTGATCATGTGCAAAACCTCCTTGTCTGATTTTTTGCAAAAAAAAAACGCACCTTCAATTTTGTGGAGACTGAAATTGCGCTATGTAAAACTAATTCAATTATTCACGAAAGGATTCCAGATATTCGTCCAGCACTTCTACGTTCACCAGTGCAATGCGTTTCAACCGGACGACAGCGTGAGCATCCTGTGCGACTTGTCGGAAAGAGTTTTTGCCCATCGAGTAGAGGACTGCCCCTTCCTCGTAGCGAACGTATTTCTTTTTTTCTTTCCAGCCAGCAGTTTTTCCAGTTCAGGAACTTCAACCGAGTTTCGCTTATGTGCCATGGTATTCTTCTCCTTTGTCAAGGTTATGTGGTATACTTGCATTATCAGGATATAGAAAAAGGACGCTCCACTTTCGGCTTTTGCCGATGGTGAAATGTCCTCTTGACTGTTTTCTCGTTTACAGTTTTCTGCTGGATGTGGAACTGGCGAAAATCCGTCACGCTCCGTTTGGGATTTTTGCCTTCTCCGACAAGCCCCCTAAGAAATCCGTCTGAACATTCAGGTTTTTTGGTACATTCAGGGTCGGATTTTCAGTTCGTGCGGACTGTCGGAGACACAAGGATTACCACGTAGCTTAGTTAGATTCCGGGCGCATCGTGGGGAACAGCAGAACATCGCGGATGGAGGCGCTGTCGGTGAGCAGCATGACCAGGCGATCCACACCGAAACCCAGGCCGCCCGTGGGGGGGCAGGCCGTACTCCAGAGCGTTGACATAATCGTAATCCACCTGAGCCTTGCAATCGGGCTCAATGGCCTTGCGCTCGGCGACCTGGCGCTCAAATCGGCCCTTCTGATCAATGGGGTCGTTCAGCTCGCTGAAGGCATTGCCGAACTCCGTAGCGGCAATAAAATACTCAAACCGCTCCGTAAACGCAGGGTCCTCCGGTTTGCGTTTGGCAAGCGGGCTGTTTTCCACTGGATAATCATAAATAAAGGTCGGCTGAATGAGGTTCTCCTCCACATAGGCATCAAACAGCTCCGCCAGAATGGCACCCTTGGTGGGAAACCTCGGGCAGCTCCACATGATGCTCCTTGGCAGAGGCAATGGCATCCTCGTCGGACTTCCAGTCGTTGAAGTCCACGCCGGAATACTTCTTGACAGCCTGCACCATGGTCAGGCGCTCCCAGTGGCCCATATCGATCTGCTTGCCCTGATAGGGAATGACCATGCTGCCGCAGATCTTGAGGGCCAGGCGCTTGTACAGCTCTTCCACCAGATCCATCATGCCGTGGAAATCGGTAAAGGCCTGATACAGCTCGATGCTGGTGAATTCGGGGTTGTGCTTGGGGTCCATGCCCTCGTTGCGGAAGATGCGGCCAACCTCATACACACGGTCCATGCCGCCCACGATGAGGCGCTTGAGGTACAGCTCAGTCTCAATGCGCAGCACCATGTCCATGTTCAGGCTGTTGTGGTGGGTATAGAACGGGCGGGCAGAGGCACCGATCTCAAAGGGGGTCAGGATGGGGGTATCCACCTCCAAAAAGCCCTTCTCGTCCAGGTAAGCGCGGATCTCCTTCAAGATCTGGCTGCGCTTGACGAAGGTATCCTTCACCTCGGGGTTGACGATCAGGTCCACATAGCGCTGACGGTAACGCATCTCGGTATCGGTCAGGCCGTGGAACTTCTCGGGCAGGGGGCGCAGGCTCTTGGCCAGCAGGGTCAGCTCGGTGGCACGAACGCTCAGCTCGCCGGTCTTGGTGCGGAACACTTCGCCCTTGACACCGATGATGTCGCCGATGTCCAGCTTCTTGAAGGCGGCATAGGCCTCCTCGCCCAGCTCGTCGCGGCGGACATACAGCTGGATATCGCCCTTGTCATCGCGCAGGTGGGCAAAGCTGGCTTTGCCCATCACGCGCTTGGACATCATGCGGCCGGCCAGAGCAACCTGCTTGCCGCTGTCGGTCTCGTTGGGCAGGTCCTTGAATTCTTCCTTCAGGTCGGCAGAGTAAGCATCCTGAGGGAACTTGGTCAGAGTAAAGGGGTCGCGGCCTGCAGCCTGCAGGTCTGCCAGCTTCTGGCGGCGCACCTGCACCTGCTCGCTCTCAGACAGGCCCTGAGCGGGGTTTCTCTCTTTGCTCTTCCATGGTTTCCTCCCGTTCAGGCTCAGTTTGCGGCGTGGGTAATGGCCAGCACTTCGTACTCGACGGTCTGGCCGGAGGGCAGCAGGACCTCAGCCTTCTCGCCCACGGCCTTGCCCAGCAGGGCGTGGCCCACGGGGCTCTCGTCGCTGATCTTGCCGTTCAGGGGGTCAGCCTCGGTGCGGCCCACGATGTCGTACTCCTCGGCCTCATCGTCACCGATCATCTTGATGGAAACGTGGGTGCCAACAGCAACGCTGTCCACGCTCAGCTCGCTCTCGTCGATGATCACAGCGTTCTTGACCATCTGCTCCAGCTCGGTGATGCGGTTCTCCACCAGACCCTGGGTGTTCTTGGCTTCATCGTACTCGCTGTTCTCAGAAAGGTCGCCGTGGCTGCGGGCTTCCTTGATCTCCTCGGCCAGCTCCTTGCGGCGGACCGTCTTGAGGTATTCCAGTTCGTCCTGCATCGCCTTCAGGCCGGAAGCGGACATCTTGATTTCTTGTGCCATTTTGGATCTTCTCCTTGTCTATTGGATTGACGCAGCCGCAAAGCCGCGCACGAATGCTATTATGACTGTTCTATTATAATAGCAAGCCGGGAGCTTGTCAATAAAAACCACGGCGCTAGAGCGGAAAAAGCGGCGGTTTCGGCTCCCGCCCCTATGCAGAAGCGCCCCGCCGGTTCCCCGGCAGGGCGCTTCCACAGGTTATTTGGGAATAGAGAATGGTTCGGTTGTGGGGCGAAACCTCTCCGTCAGCGACGGCTGAGAGGTTTCGTTCCAAGGGGTTACTGCGTATTCGCAGCTTCCTGTTGTGCCTTAATGGTATTCAGTGCGGCAAACTTGCCTACACCCTTCTCAGGATGGAAGGTTCCATCCTCCTCGTTTTCCACCAGGCCGTTGGCAACGACCCACTGCTGGGCCTGCTCGGATTCAGTCAGGGAAGCGCCGTCAACAGCTACGACTTCGGGCTTGCCTGCGTTCTGCCACAGCATCACAGCAAGAGCTTCCTTGGTTTCAGGAATTGCAGTGCCCTCGGGCAGGATGGACTGTGCATACAGGTCAGCGGCAATGTTGTAGCCCGTCCAGCCAAGAACAGCTGCACCTACACCGGCGGTGGCCACGACAGCCACAGTTCCCAGCACGTCGGGTTCTTCCACATCGGCCATGCGGTACATTGCACGGATGGTCACACCCGTATTGGGCATGATGAACTGTGTCTTTTCAGCACTGGCATCAAAACCACCGGTCAGCTCAGTATTACCGGTGATTTCCCAGCGGTCAAAGACCATACCGTCAGGAATCAGAGTGGAATCTGCTTCCAGAATCACAGTATCACCAGCACGGGCGGCAGTGATCTCCTTATCCTTTGCGCCGTCGGCAGTTACGCTGTAAGCCTTGCCGTCGGTCGGTCGGGTTCCTCAGGGGTAATAGCCTTCCTCGCTCTGTGCGGTCAAGATGATAGTGCCTTTGTCCTCACCGTTCAGCTTCAAAGTCAGCGGGTTGGTATGCTTCTGCTCTTCAGTCAGGGTGAAATCGGTATCACCGGCAACAGACCAGCACTTGAAGCCATCCGGGGCGGTAATGGTGACTTCCTGCTCGCCGACAACACCGGCGGTGGTCATACCGTTCACGGTGCCGCCATTCACAGTTACCCAACGGACAGCAGGGTTCTGCTCACCAAAGTTTGTGTAACGGCTGAATACACCGCTTTCAATTGTACCATTGTTGGTAAAGTAACTTGTGGCAGTGACATCCTTAACAGTGCCATTGTTGGTTACACTATTTCTGATGATGCCGTTCTGGAGTATGCCGTTATTTGTGATACGCCATTTTACTGCATTGTTTTCAAGATCAGCAGTGTACCAATCTTCAATTGTCATGGCTTTGTTCAGTTCTTTGGTCTCCACACCGCTGTTATAAGTCCAGCCATCATACGGGCTGCCGAAATACGAACCGAGGCTATCAACCGGTAGACCGTTTTCGATTTTTAAGGGAGTTGCGATTTTGCTGGCGGTAATTTTGACATCTTTGTCAGTCGGCATGGTAAAAGTCAGAGTAGCATAGTCTCCATCACGACCAGCAACAGCACCGGGCAAAGTGGTTTCATCTACTTTCTCGCCGTTGACAAGCCAACCCGTAAACTTTCTGCGAGTATCCTTGAAAGAAACTGTTATTTTGGGGTCACCGATGGTATACGCTTTATTGGAAATTTTTCCGTTAATTGTACAACCATCTGCAATTATTGTATGTGAGGCTGTCAAATTTGAATTCTGAGTGAATACAGCTCGATGAATAGCTCCCTCGTTTTTACCTAATTTGTTGAATGTTCCGCCTTCAATAACACCATTCGATCCATTTACTAATGTTTGTGCATAGCAGTCTGTTACGATACCGGAGTTGCTAAAATAACCGTATGAGCCCTCACCGGTCACTGTTCCGCTATTATTGAAAGTAATGGTGACTGTATTGTCTGAACCAGCGTATGTATAGCCCGCTGCAATTGTCATGTTACCAGCTTTGAGACTGCCTTGGTAAATTTGACATTCCCAACCTGTGCCAATAACTTTATCGAGATAAGGGGTAGTGTTTGTTGAATAAAGCTCTCTTTTTAATTGTAATACCATCTATATCAATTGTGCCAACCGATTCTGGCACTTTAGGATACCCAGCCTCGGTAATTTCAAGACCGCCAACTTCAGATGACCCAATAGTATTTCCAGCTGCAAACGCCGCAGTGGGCAGAATGGTCAGAGCCATACCAATCGCTAAGACGGCGCTGACAAGTCGTTTCAACTTCATATCGTTTTCCTCCTTTTTATGAATACTCCCAAAATATAACCATGCCCGCACAAAGCAAAAAGAGCGCCGCACCGGCCAAATGGCTGGTACAACGCTCTGCGTTTTGTACTTTGGGGAATCTAATACCGCCCTTGAGGTGATGCCCATGTGCGGTATGGTTGAGAAAGTGCAGCTGGCTGCCATATTACAGGCCCTTTAGCTTTGCGTCGCAGCCTTTCGACTGGTTTGCCGATTCTTCTGTTTTTATGTGGCATCTTACACAAAAATCATAAAACTTTTTTTTTTTTTTTGTCAATAACCCAAAACCATCTTTGGCGAGTTGCACAAAAGTGGCAGTGTTTGTATGGCATTTTCGGATAGCGGCATCGCCCCGGGGGAGAAGTGTTCCGTTTGGGAAAAAGGCGGCATGTTTCCTCGTTTTTTCGTTGAAATATGCCAAGTTTTATGATATAGTAGTAGTCGTTTTTACGTTTCACTCCCCTATTCTCCCTGCGGAAAGGAAGCATCCATGAACCTGACAAAGCAGTTCTTCAAGTATGTGTCGCAGAATATTTTCGGTCTGATCGGCACATCGTGTTATATTCTGGCCGACACCTATTTCATCGCCCAGGCGGCGGGCACCGACG
>VOFJ01001276.1_pt1 | contig 76728 bp, 42 predicted proteins | sample 5384081 | NCBI WGS metagenome assembly VOFJ01 (sample SAMN12384729, study PRJNA508395) | human gut metagenome | isolation source: healthy gut I | host: Homo sapiens | reverse complement strand
CCAGACCACCGTTTACCAACATTCTCCATTAATACTTAGAGAAGTAGTTACCGGTTCTTCCAACAACTTGCATCTCCAAAGGACAAACTAGTTTACTCTCAGTATGCTTTAAACCTCCATTAGCATTAGCATTAGCTGCCCATGCCCACTTATCTATTCCACCGTATCTACTGAATAGATTATGGTAAAGTTTGTACAGGGATATTTCAACATTAGCCTTTTTCCAATGTTGGACTTTTACTGTAACACTGAAGACACCAAGACTTTGGTTTAATGGGTTTTTATATTTGATAACTGGAGTGTCATCAATCACCGCAGTATAGGGACCTTTCTTTAATGCGGATATACCTCGATAAACACTTTCTTCGTCTTCTAGTCCCCAAGCAGTAGCTCCACCCTTAGGGGCATGCTCTGGGTCAAAGTCTCTTGGGTCCAGGTCTTCTATGACCATGTATTCCATTTGGTCTTTGCCCTCAAAAAGGTATCTGTTCTTGAGATATTGTATAGATCTTCCTAATGTCTTACCATTAACCACATTCTTAAGAGCTGCATTTAAAGCTGCCCGTCTATCAGCAGGAAATTCTTCCCTTGGAATGGGTTTTAAGCTTTATGGCGCTACTACTGTCATTGTTTCCATCAGTAATTTTTCCCTACCTGCCTATATGCTTCATTAGCTAGTTAGGGAATATCTGCGTTTTGCCATCTCTATCTCCATTTATCATTCACTAAAGCTTCCTAGTCTTTCCAAATCGCAGTTTATTGCTAGTTAGCCTTCTTTGCAAGAGTGGCTTAGTTCTCTTTAATCAGTAATAATAGTTTATATCTTGGCTATTTTCAGCTTCATATTTACCATTGGTTATGCCAATTCTTATAATATACCCCATTATTCTCATTAGCTACTATCTCCGCAATTTTCAGTATCATCAATCCTCTAGCTGCTTAATACTTCTGCTTTTACCTCTCTCTACACAGTTAGTGTTTTCAACTCCTCTTAGCCACTTTTAGTGGATTAAACACTGAGTACTTCTCCATTCTCACCATGATAAGTATAAACGGTTTATCACTTTTCTGCTAATTTCCTTATTAAAGTATATCAAATAACATTATCTCTAATCTATACTGTACCATTAGTTATAACCCCTCATCTTTGGCTCTACTAACTAAGATCTTGCCAACCAACCCAAGCCCTCACAATTAGGGGCCTTCAAATCTTCATTATATAAGCACTCTGCTACTCCACTACCTATTAGTTACAAAGCCACCTTCCAGTTAGTTAGTTACATGTCTACTCTGCTGAAGGCACTAGTACGCAATGGCTACTTTGGCTACTTCATTACTCAGCTAGCCCACATTAGTATTTCTTATGGTCACACCTACACCATTATCACAACCACCATCTCAAACATGAGCTGTTCTCTGGAGCCTTCAGCAGTATATGAGTAGCATCTTAAATCACCAATAGCTCTATACACTTAGTAGCTACATATGGTTACCATAATCAAACTTTGCCCTCAAGCCCCCTAAACCTTAGTTTTTAATTAAATTAAGAGCATTACTGCCTAGTTATATGTATCCCCTACTGCACATATCACACTACCCTCTAGCAGTTTGAGTTTCAAGAAGTTTCATCTGACCTCATCATGTTACTGCACAGTCTTTTTCTTCATCATACCTATAATTCCAGGTACTAATATAAGCTTTCAGGGCTATATAATAGTCTCACATTGACATAGCCTCTAAAATCAATAAGTTTCAAATATGGTTTTCATTTCATTCCATTATATAACATAGTTTTTGCTTAGTTTTTGCCATAAACTGGCTTTCTTATAGGTAAAGCTCACTTTCTACCTCTTTAAAAGGATTTAGTATACCATTAGCTTCTGCAATAAGATACCATTTACCAGAATCACCATAATATCTATAGTTTTTATATTCTGCTAAAGCTCTCCCATCCTTACCGAGTTAGCAATATCGCTTTAAGTGAGTGCTAGAAACTACTGAGCTTTCAGTAATCACCACCATCTCCGCAATTTAAGTTATAAGATATATGGCATAAGTACTAGCCCCTATTAGTATTGCTATAACATCAACTCATACTTAATACCTCCTGCGCTTCTTAAGTGAATCACTCCTTAAAACTCCCCATATGTTTATGCACTTACTCTCTAAAATCAATTTAGTTTGTGCTGCTTGCACAACCTACCATTACCAAAGTTATTTTTAGCCTCCCACCCCTTTACTCTATAACCATTCCATTTCCAGATATACTTGTTGCAGGGATTTAGCTGGCTATCAACATACCAAATCACTCACCCAACAATGACTGGTTTACAACCATTACTTTTAATTCAGGGCCTCTCCCAATACCCTACATTTACAATTACCTCGCTTGGCCTCATTACAGTCTACTGCGTACAAATATTGGCAATATGCCTTCATTTCAGTCCAGTATACATTATTACACATGCATGGGCTTAATGAGTCAGTCTATGAAGCCTCCTCTAGATTCAAACTTTGGCTCTATTCTATGGTTAATATATTAGTTAGCTAACAGTTCATATATATCCTACCTCATTCTATATATAATATCTGGCGAAGCTGTTTCTCAAGCAATTAGTTGAGTATTCTTATTTCCCTTGCTGACTCTTACCCCTCACCTCTCCCCAATCTGGGACCAGCACCCATCCTCCATTTAGCCCCAAAGTTAGCTTGTAATAGGCTCCTTTAGTACTCCAGCTTCCCACAATTCCCACATTGATATATACTTTTACCCCTGTAGCATCATCTTTGTAGCTAGTTGACGTCAACATCCAGCTTCCACAGTTTTCTGGCATGTATTAGCACTCCAGCATATCCTGTCAGGCTATTGCTGACATCTTTTCAAACAACCTGGCCGCTGCTTTATTTAATACTCTAGTTTTATAAAAGTTTTTAATTTTATAATCCTAATGCTACACCAGTATAATCTTGTATGGAACCTGCACAATACTCCCCAATATCTCACCATCTACACTGATGTTAATCTTACCATCTTTTAATCCATCTCTAATAGTTTGCCTCATTGCAATTCAAGTAACCTTCTTCATTCTAGTTTCTACTGTAGTGTAGCTCTTTACTCTACTTCTTTATTCCTCATCTACTACCTCAATAAGTACTGCTCCTCACCTCCACTAATACAGGATCATAGTTAATAGTTTCAACCCCACGATATCCCAAATTAATAACCCATAAGTCTACCTCCTAAACCCAAAGCTGCAGATGTTTCAACTCTTACCAGCTTTTTGCTTTACCTCCCTTTATGCTAAGCAGTTAGTACAAATTAGTTACCACCAGTACTACCTAGGTACCTCTTCACCCATTAATCCTAGCAATAGCCTTCTACCTCTCTTATCCTTACCCATAAAGAAACCTCCAGACAAGGGTATAAATTTTCCCATTCCCAAAAATTTGAAGTTTATTACAAAACTCAATTATAGTATATTCCTTAGTGAGCTCATCAATAACAACAACTCAACATTAGCTCTCGTGAGCTTGCCATAGCTATTACCTTCAGTTAAAGACACAATACTTTCTGCAAATACCCAACAGGGGCCTCAACAATACTCACAGTCATTAAATCCTGCAACAATAGTACCTACTACCTACCGCAGGCGTCCCCACAGCGCCTCAAAACCTCCAAACCCACTTAGTAGACTCACCTCACTTTAATAAGTGAAGCCACCCACATTTAGTCACTGGGGTTGTTACTCTACCCAAAGGGCACCCGTACAATCCGTTTGTTCCATACTTACCAATTGCTCACCACACCCGCACCGCGTTTTTATATTGCCTCTTCATAGTCACTTACCGTCCTTGCTTAATAGTTGTCATCTACCCATCTTACCCCCACCAAGCACACATCCCTGTCAAGTTACACCACTGGCCACCAACACCATTAAGGAAGTCAGTGCCCTCACCTCGTGGCGTTAAATCTACCGTACTTTAGCCAAAACTTCTGGCAGTACGTGCAGACTCTACAGGCTACCCCAACGAGCATCACATCCAAATTGCCCCCAGCCCTGCCAGCTAGGTTCTCTTTTGCCAACAATGCAGGTTAACTAATCACATACTAGTAGTTACCCGCCATAAATCTACACCACACCCAATACACCAATACATAGCCGCTTTGTCAAGGCCTACCCAAAGAATACATCTGCTCCCCGCACAAGTATAAATACTTGCTCTAAGTAGCATATTTTGCATTAGTTAACTGAGTTATATAAATCATTGGCTACTCTACTGGTAGCCTCCCATTGGGCTTAGCTGCTATTACAGAGCGGTTATTGTCATCACTGTCTCGGGCTACCCTCACCTTTCTTGCTCATCACATAAAGGTTAAGTTTTAGTTTTAGCAGCTGGCTCTTCAATCATTTCTTTAATAAGTTATCAATTTCTGGCCACGCATAAAGTAGTTGGCCTCAAGCCCTATGCAACATCTGTAGTAGAAGCTATCTCATACATCTTTGCCACTAGCACATTTCTTGTGCTTCTGCAACAGCATACTTAGCAATTTCAAGAGCTCAAACTTCATTCTAACACCTCAGTTATATGTTTCTCGCCATTCCCCTACAAGTGCATCTCCAGTCTCCATATATTTGGGAGCTACATCTCGCTATACCTCTATTCCAGGTATTCATAGTCATTCAATACAGTTTCTGGATGTACCTTAGGGCATCTTGCCAGTTTTCTTGGGGACTGGCTCTTTTAAAACCATGGCAACACCGACCTCTACTATACTCCTACTGGTATTCATAATTTACTTTCTTTTCTTTAATTGTTTATAATATTGCTCGAGTCATTTCCCTAATATTTTTCCTACTCATATGTATAAAAAGCTAAAATAGTTCTGGCTATCTCATTTTATAAAACAAAAATCACTCTCAACACTACCTTCCGCTCAAAAATCATGCCCAAACCATAAGCTCTTCCTCCAGTTTGGCTAGGGCAGGTACTCACCTTAAAACGAATCTCACATAGTCATGCACTCTCATCCTCAGTTTGCATATCCCTTGCAGCAAATGGCCAGTCTTTCACCCTTTCTCCCAACCACCACACCCTGTCAAAGCCTCACAAAGGGTAAGTATTCTTAGCCTTAAGCTTCATCCAATGGCAACTCATAAATCTAGCTCCCCACCAGCCTGCACACCAATCTCCCACCCTCTCACCAGGCGGGTCATTCATGGCTCCACCACCCAACTCCCTCATGGGCAATAAGTACATCTGGCTTTCTGGCTTCAAAACTCCCTACAGCTCTAGTTAGTTGCCGTCACACCGTGCAACTCATGGAGGCTCTTTGGCTGAAAGCCAATCTTTGAGACTCACCATTCTCTCTCTTGCTGACCATACTACCTCTACTTCCTCTCAAGCAGGGCATAATATAATAACATAACGTTTGCTACTGTTGACCGTTTGGCTACATCACCCAAGGGCTTTCAATTTCCCCACTGAAGCGTATAAGCCATGCTTCTAATTACATACAAGCTGCACAACTTTAGTTGCAGTAGCACACTGCCTTCATGTTTCAAGGCCATTGATCATCTCTCATCACACTACTCACTCAGCCTCCCTGGCTTCACACTCAAAACCAGGGCATTCACAACTCTGCCGGCTCTAAATTCCATACCTGTGATATACATTTACGCCACACATGCTCATAGTTACCTCCGTTATATAACAAGCGAGGCCTCCATCGCCAGCGCAATCCCACCCCTCCACCACACCCATAGTAATACTCAGCAATTAGCCATTTCACAGCAGTCACCAACTGAAATCCCTACACTACCGGCTATTCTCTAAGTTTCATTCTGGCCCAAGCTCTGCTCTGGCTAAGCGAATCTCACATGGCATGCACCTTCAAGGCCGCTGAAGGTTGGCTGAAAATCTAGCTCCATCTTCGGTTGCTTTCCATTTACACACAGCTGCTCAATATTACTGAGCTACCAAACCCCCACCAAACTGATAGGCCTGGTTAGCAATCATAGTTTGGACCATAAGCTCTGCAGCACAACCTGCAGGATCATAAGTTTCTGCTACAACAGGCTACCTACAGCCAACCCTACCCTCAGCAAGCCTTTTCTTTGCCTCTATATCTCAGGGAAGTAACCCGCCGGGCTCAATCTCAATATCATCCGGCAGTGCTGCCACAACTCTAAACAGGCAGTTTGTTGGCAGTGACACATGCGCGCAACAAGTGACTCCCCTTCCGCTGAAGCTACCTTTGCCCCACAGCTGAGTGAAGCTTAGTGTCATTACTTCAGCTTCACGGCTGGCCACTGCCTTAGCCAGCATCACACAATCTCCATAGCTATACCTCTGCATAAACTCGCACATCCTTATACTTGGCAGCCGCATACTCTACCCTACATCATGCGCTCGCATTAAAGTCAAGTCATCCGTTGCCTGCAATCTTAATTTCGCACACCCATCCAGTTATGTGCTCCAAGCACGTACATCTCTGCCTACCTCCAGTAATCCAAGAGTTTTTAACCTCCAACCAGGCCTCTCTCCGTCACTCCAAACGCCATTTCTACATATTTAGTCATTGGTGCAACTCTTCAGTTAAAGCTCAGCTCCTGGCTGGGAAAATCTCTGTAATCCTAGCCACTTGGGAAGTCAACGCCATAAGGTTTCTGCTTACCCGCACTAGCACTTGGCCACCATCCTCACATACCCTAATAGTATGCTCAGTTTCTATATATCAGAACTACAGTTTGCCATACCACCAACCGCACCCCCACAACCCCTCACCATACCAGCAGTAGCCTGGCACCATAAAGTTAAGGGGTTATCTCCCAAACCAACAATAGTTACCCACTGCCATCATCCTGGTCACAGCCAGTAGTTACTTGCCCACCACCAAGTTATTGGCTGTTACTTAGCTCACCAGTCACTGCTTAAGTTTTCCCAGCAATTGCCTACTCAGTTTTTGCAATCTCTGCCTAGTTACCTAGTCATAATGGCTACGCTTAAATCTCACATACAGTACCCATTCCATCAATTCCCTGCCATATGTTACATACCTTAGTCACATCCAATCGATAGTTGGTAGCAAAGGTAAACAACAATTGTTGGTTCAGAAGCACTTTACCAACCAAGAGTTAACCAATTCCTTCGAAGAGTAATGAAATCCCGCACCATCATAGTCACTAACAAACAGTTTCTTCTGGCTGTAAAGACTCTATCACGGTTAATAGTACATTCTTTAGTACTACCTCATCATCACAGCCACTTACCATTAGTTTTCCTTCTAAATCCCAGAGTTAATTACTGGTTTTTAATATATTCCCTAGCTTCTTACAAATGCACTATATGCTAAAAGCACTCCACAGGCAAAAGAGCAAGCTATCAATGCTTTAGCTATTACTGGCTTCTCAAGCCTGTCACTTTCTGCCCACAGCTAATATGTTTTATAAGTGTTATTATTTGAGCTTTTACAAAAACCAACCTAAAGTTATTTTGCACTACCACCATCTCCATATCCCTTTGCTTACCAATCCAAAACTATAAGTTAGTTACTACACTAGGGCTTTTCGAAGTTAATCAAAGAGGGGGTTTTTGGCTCAGTTTACAAGGTTTACAATCTGGCTTCATCTTCTAACTCTTTAGCTCTTTCTCAGCATTGGAAAGAGTTTAGCTGTTACCTCAGTTGCTCCCTGCTGTCATCAACAACATCGAGTTTTAACCACCTGCAAAGCCATATTTAGCATAGAAATCACCGAAGTTTCACATTTCCCGAAACCATAGGCCTTTGTAACTGGGAGCGGGCATCTGCAAATGTCATCGCATAAATTCCTTGTTTAGTTCTAGCAATACAAGTAAACTCCTAACATGAAGAGTTTTGGCAATACAAGCAGTCTTAAACTTCAAAAATCAACATATGGAAAGCCTCATATACCCATTCTATTGGGCTGAAGTTTAATTACTGCTTAATTCTATACCTCTAGATATAGCATACCCATACCTTAGGTACTTTTAACTCTACATCTCATTTTCGTTTTGAAGTTTCTAACAATCCAATAAAGTAATCATATATCCTGCAGCAGGTTACCTTCTCCCAAGCTTGGTAATACTCGCCTCCTATACATAGGCATACCTTCCTCGTCATACCATGCCTGCCATCTGCGTCATAACACTACCAATCTCATGAGCTTCTGCTGCCCTGCATTCCTCTCAAAATCATGGGTTATGGGCCTCACGCTATCCTCTAATATAGTTAAGTTAGGTCATAGGGCTAAGAGTAGCCAACCCTCACATCTGGTTTGTGCTTGTTAAACTAAAGGCACTATAGCCAAATATCTTAAGCCAAACTCTGGTTTTGCAATTACCATCCCTGTTTTATCACCACGAAATTTTATTCACACCAATATCTCCAGCATAATAACCCTAGTTTCTGGCGTTTATTCTTTTAATTTCTTTTTTTACTTATTATTCCCCTATACCAAAAAGTGGTATAAACTTCTTCATACCTTTGATTGCCTCTTGAAATCTTTTTTCGTTTTCTTGAGACAAAGGTAAGAAGTCTTCTGGGTTTAAGGTAAGACCCATTTCCAACATTGTACTAAGTAGAGAGATATAAAAAGTTCTTTCTACTATTTCTTCTGAGTTTACCATTAAAGTCCTAATCTAATATTTAATTGAACACTTTGATTGCCATTGTCATTAATATACCCATTATAAATTACCTGAATACCTCCAAAACCACTCATTATGGTTTGTAAATGACCAACACAATTTAATTCACTAACCCATTGAGTAGCAATATTTGAAGGATAATCGGTAAGCCATACTTTAAAGGGTATTGGTTCAGAACCAATACCTCCAGTCATTTCCTCTTAAGCCTACTCTATATCAGTTTTATCTTAAATTGGCTTTTATACAAATTTAATAACTTAACAACATGCATGTATAGGGATATTACAACCCTCACATTACCAATCTAAGTAGTCACTAGATATTTTCCAAATTCAAGGCTTGTAATGCTTATATCTCATTTACTCAAAAATGCTCACTACTTATTAGCCTCTAGTCACCTTAGTTAGCTTTCATACTTCAAAACCATCCTCAGTTAGCTCTCTGTTGAGGGCAATCCAACCAAGAGTTTCCTCCTGGCAATACAGCTTTACTGACGAGCTTCTACAGTTAGCTTTAGTTTTGGCAGCAGCCTACCCGTACATTATTTTCTCCACTCTCAGTCTACCCCCAACCACCTCTAAGCTCAACTTTCCACTACAGCATGACATTCATCTTGAGGGTTTTCATTATCATAAAACTCTGTTCTAAGCACTGCTATACACCCCACTCTCTAGGCTCCTCACTTTAGGGCCACCATCGAAGTCATGGTTAGCTTCAGTGTATACTTTACGAAAGCTCAGCTCCCTACCATCTTTAGTTGGCTTGCCACCAGAGCTTACTTCCCTCTCGCCAACTAACTACCACCTCAACCCCGCTTCGTACATTCATGCCTCGCTTACCGCCCTTAGTTTCACAACAGCTCAGAGCCACCAGCCTGGGCAAGCGGCTCAAATCCGCCGCCACTATACACCCTCCTCATTTCCTCTACACATGCTAGCTCCCTGCAGCAAGCAGTTTTCACCACACAGCCACTCAAATCTAGGGTCTGCAATACGAGTTAAATCACCATCTCACTGCCACCACACCCAAACATGGCATCATCTGGTCTGTCAAAGCTCCTCTGGTTCTCTACCTTGCTAGCTAATCTTCTCATTCCACCATTAACCAATAAAGCTCTCTACCTCACCAAAGTTACTCAATCACATATTGCCGCCTCAAGCTAGCTACACATGGGCTATAGCTCACATTTCTTTTTAGGCTACCAAATATGGATGGTTTATGGTACCCAATAACCCTTTAAACACCCGCTTATTCAAACTCTCAAGCCTACTATAAGGAAACTTTCACTACATAGCCTCATTTGCTACTTAGCTTTGCTAATCAACCTTCACTGGCATGTCTAGCCATTCATGTTATATTTCTAGTCAACTGAATATATAATACAACATACCTACGTAGCTTTAGTTTATCCAACCTAGCCTCAAGCAATTCTCAACAGCTGGGGGCTCATCTATTAACAACCCCCAAACCCCAGAATTTTTACCTAAATAGGTAGTGGCTTACCAATGTATGCAGCATTCAAACACTGCCCTCAAACTTTACTGCTGCTGTTTATATCTCAGTACACAGCTTCCCGCATAGTTAACCTCACACCATATTCACTACCGAGTTGCATATACACCATTTAAAAAGCTCTAGTGCAATCAAACCTATGCAATTTCAATACAAATAGTTTATATTGCAGTTACCTCTTAATATTGTTAAGCTAACAAGCATGAAAGAAATCTGGGGTCTCAGTGCTCTGCTTTTTAACTTGGGCCTCAACATCTACCATACAACAATAGCTCCAAACTCGGTTACATTTCACTCTGCTCCCACCAAGCATATATCACTTTCTGCCACCATTTCATCACTCTCTCTTTATAAGAGGTAATAATCTCTTCCTTCCCAAAGAAGTTAATAATATTTGTTTCTACCCAGGTTACCCCCCACCAAAATAACAATTACACACACCCTGCAATCACGCTCAGTCCACATCCATCGGTACAACCTCCACAGGAAAGACAGTTACCCCACAAACGCCACCACCAGTCACTGGCCCCCAGAGCCACTGTGTTAGTTACCTGGCAGCCAAACTTGAGGCTACCATCATTACTAAACCTTAATCACTGAGGTTTATCACAACATTCAAACCAGGGTTATACCACATACCCTCATCTCCCTACTCCCTGCCCCAAGTGCTCACACCACCTCCAGTCATCATAGTCATAACTCAGCCACAACCTGCAGCTGCCATACCCAGTCAAATTCGTTTGCCGCCCATACTGTTACACCCCAGGCTCTGTTTTACCATTTAGGCAGGCACAGCCAAGGCTTCCCGGCTCTAGGCTTCAACTAGCTTCCCAAACAACCTGCACCAACTGCAGTCAACATACCAATGCTAGCCATCATGTTACTGCAAGCCACCTCCATTTGAACCATCTCCATCCCTGCTCTGGAATATGGCGGGGAGCATATTTGGATCCAACTCTACTTCCTCCACTTGCTATATCAAGCACCCTCCACTTTGCAGCACTCACTAGCCCTACAACCTGTCACAACAAGAGGTTTCAACTCTTCCCAGCTTCAGCTTAGCAGGTTACCGCTACCACCCTCAGTGCTACTGTTGGTCATTACCACCCATAGCTCAGGGTGGCTCACCTCCAGGGCCACCCTACCAGTGCTCATCTCTAGTCATAAAGCTTTCAAAGCTGGGCTCAAGCTACCATACCATGCCCATTTCTCACCTCTTGCTAAGCAGGAGTTAACGGGCGTTAAAGGCTGCTTTTAGTTACCTCCTAAAGAAGGCTCTCAAATAATATAGTTAGTATAAACTCCAAACATGCCTCCAGGCCAGGCTGCTGCCTAGCAAGAAGAAACGGGCTTTTACCAGGCCCATCTAGTCATGGTTTCTAGCTGAGGCTTCTGGCAAGCCAAATTGCCACAATAAACCCCATAGTTATCAAAGAAATTCCTTAACCAATCTGTGCTCAAGTTCAAGTTATGGCCCACAGCACTAGGTTTCATGCTACCCCATCCCAATACTTTGCTTATTTTCAAACCCATTCTAATATTGGCCTCCACCCAAGGAGAAGTCAAAGATCATTTATAGCTGCTAAAGTTATACTCTGCTTCACCCTTATGACACATCCCCAACTTTACTGCTGCTATTTCCACAACCGGTTACTGGGCAGCCTCAACCCCACACAATTTCCCCTGTGCCTTAGTGTTTGCAATAATTCACTTTAAGAAATACGCTGCCATCCCTAACGCAATTTCACTCACTTTGTAACAAATAATGCCATCTCTCCCAGGCTTATTGCTTTCTTTCCTCAATCCCGCCCTCTCAAAGCCTCTGGCTCACCTGGGTTTCAACACCACGTCAAGCACATCTAGTATATCAACTTATGCCCTTCCTGTTACTTCCGGTAAGCCACCCCAAGAATAATGTTAGCTTCCCTACCAAATCCTCCACATACTTACCAAACTCTGCCTTCAGTTTCTACAATAGCTTCCTCATCCTCCCTACCACATATTAGAGAATTTAGTTAGTTATCACAAATTTAATCTAGTTATGGTCTCAAATCTTTATCTATCTTTAGCCAATATCTAACCTTCCAAAACCGAAGAGATAGTCTTGAAGAAATACTACCCACCAGTTAGCCTGCCAACCTAACAGCTTCCAGTTTACGTTATGGCCATCCCTCTACCCGCATACTATTGGAGTCAAAGAAGTCACTCTGCAGCTCTTTTACATCAGTTAAGCAATAAAGAATAGCTACCGGCGCTTTTGCACATCAGTGGCTATGGCTAGCACTACCCAATCCAACCTCAGCTTTTAGCTAACTCGCATAGCTAGGCTTGGCTGGGCAATACATTTCACCTTAGTCTTTCTGGCAAGCAGCTACATTCCAAATCCACAGTTAATCGACAATGCCAAATCGCTCAATTTGTTTCCTTTCACCCTTGGGCATGAGTAGTTATTAAGGACTATTAGCTTTCATTGCTACCCTCACTTTGCCAAACCCCTGGCCGGTTATTATCCAAGTAGCTCTTATCTCGCCGCAGCCCATCACACCCAGACAGCCTTAGCTCTGCAAGCGAGTCATATCCACCAAATTCCACACACACTGCGAGCTCTTACTGCACTCTTTAGCTCTACACAAGAGTCAGCTTTTACACTAGCTAATTATGATGAAGTAATCCAGTTGGCACAATACCCTGGTAAACTGGCCAGTACACATACATGGGGCCTAGCAATCAATCGCGTACTCTTAAGCTCAGCTTTCCTCTTCACATAGCCATCTCAAGCTGGTGTTTTCTGAAATAATTATGGCCACACCTACTCACATCCATCAGCCTGCCTAGCTAGTTAGCTGAGCTAGCTTAGGCTACCATCCCACTGGCTTTACTCAAGCGCAATGCCTCTACCAATTCAAGCAGCATTAGGGACATTTTGCTACAGGCAACACACATATGTTGCTTTTAGTTTTAAAGTAGCCATAAACCTTACCACCAAATCTCAGCTATGCGCAAGTACCACATCCCTCAAGGCGCTTACCTCTTACTACCAAAGAGATCACCTGTGGCTTCTTGGTCGGCAGAGATGGTCATGCTGTGCTCTCTGTACAATTTAGCCACACAATACTACGACGCAGTTGGTGAAGCTTCACCTCATCGGCCAACATTTTATATAAATCTTACCAGATTCTCCAACTACGGCCTTTTTACCCGCATCCGTTATACCAACAACAGTTATACCTACATCATATATACTCAAGTCATCATCTACAGGATAGCAAATGGCTTAGTTAGGTTACAACCCATTCCCATCCAATGAAGAAGTTTCCATCTACCCTTAGCCTGCTACAAAGGTTATCATGCTTAGTTTCTAGTGCTATTTATTCTGCAGTTTTAGTTATCGAGCAATACTAGTCAAGAGTTTCTAGCCAATCTTTATCAATCCTGCACCCAATAAGTTATCAGTTAGGTTGCTGAAGAGCTGCTTCATCGCTCTACAGCTTTTAGTTAAACTTCATTCCAAAGAGTTATTCTAGTTTACCAGCTTACTTACAGGATGAGCTTTCTGGCTTGCCGCCCAAAGCTATACATCTTTTCATACCCAACCTCTTAGCTAATAAGATTATAAGCTCATCCAGGCTAACTTTATCTTGGTCATTACACCAGTTTTCTGTAGTTAGCTGCTGGCAATGAATAGCCTTATAAATCTTCAGTTTCAATACAAATACCCCTCTTCTTTGTAAGAAATTGAGGAAGCCAGTCAACATACTGCTTTAGCATCTACCTCAACCTTTTATCATCACAATATTATTCATATAATCAAACAGCTTCATCTGCCAGATTTTGTTACACCGGTTACGCAATAGGCTCTAGCTCTACTGCTACCATCTTCAACTACGGCCTTAGCCTGCAGTTTATACCCACAAGGAGCCACTATGCTACTGCACCAAGACAGTTTTAAGAAGCCTCATCCACCCCTACCTCATTCAAGAGTCCATAGTCATCACTCTTAAATAGGGGCGCCTACAAACAGGCTTCTGGCTATCGACATTCAAACCGCTATCCTAGCCTGGCCGCCATCGTTACTCTACACACATCTGTGCCTGCAGCATCCGCCTCAATTGGGGCCTAAATCCATCTAACCTAACCCAGCCTGCCGCAGGCACAACCCCGCAGAGTTTTAGCTACCGAAGAGTTTCTTGTTATGCTTTTCTACTTTCATCACATTGTTTATTTGCATTATCCTTATTAAGTTCTCTTTACCTGAGCAAGTTTAGTTACCGCTCTACACATACTCAAACATCACAACTTGGCCTGAGCACATCGAGTCACCTCTTCAGCTTCCAAACTTCTTTATACCATCACACAACTGCTAAATTTACATTCAATGCCGTTATCACGTTATCCAGTCTTTGCCCTACTCTCTTTATCATACAGCTGCCCACATTGGTCAGTTAGCAACTCCTTGCAGCCTTCACAGTCTATGCTATCATACTTTAATCTGCAGTTTTTCTTCCTCTCTCTTCTGAGTAAATAGTTTTTCTGCCTCACCTTGCTTCCACCAATATCCCTCAGTTTTGTTACAGTGGCTTCGCTATTAAGTCAAATCAGCCACTGCAGTTATAACCACCACAACATCATTCCAATACCCTGCACAATTCCAGCATGCTTACATGAGTCATTCTGGCTACCAGGTCTATTAGTTAGGTCTCGTCTGGTTTAACAGCTTTAGCTCAGCCACTCTCACAAAGTTTCTCAACCTTCACTTCATCAAGAGTTAGTGAGCAGTTACTTGGTTTTAGTGCGAAGGCCAGCAGCAGTGTTGGCCATCCCCCTAGCTCACAGGGCTCCTTTCGGAAGCAGCTGTTGCCTTGGCCTCCTCCAAACCTCACGTTGCCTTTAAAGAGTCTAGCTGCAGTTTCGCAAGTTCCAGTCATCTGGCTTGCACAGTCATCAAGCTCACTTCCAAAGAGCTGGGCCACCCTTTTGGGGTCCTGCCTCTACCTGCTCAATTTTAAATCAATCATTCAACAACCAGGGTACCTTTGTAAGTAGCAGCAGCCTCCTCAATGCCATCCAACTTAGTTAGTAAGCTACATCAGTAGTCATTTAAGAAGTCACCTCTACCGTCTTCCACCCTATCTACCTCTTAGATCTGGCATTTTAATCAAAGAGCCACCCTGCCTGCCTCTCTACTCAAAGTTCATTGTTGGCAAGGTTATCTTGTTTTAGTTTTCGTAGCTTTTCCTATTGGTTATTCTAAAGCATCAGTTATCACCAACTGTTACTCATTCTTTCACAGTATATCTTGCAGCTACCAGCTTCATATCATCTTTATATGGGTCTGGTACATATCAATCTTATTTCTCTTTGTTAATTGCTCTGGGCTCTTCTGCACACATAAGCAAATAGCTGGCTACATTTACCTTGCTTTTACCCATTATGGCATTACCTGCCTCTAGGGATCCAACACAACTCCCAAAGATCTCACTGAGCTACAGCTAGGTTTTCCCTTTCTAGCCAAGTTTTAGCAGGTTAGTTTCACCTGGGCCTCCAAAAAGTTTTCGTTTAGTTATTATCCAACTTAAAGATAACTCAGTTACTCAAGGTTTTTGATCAGCCTGCAGCCATGGCTCTGCCACTTTACCAGGCTTTACTTTAACCCATGCAGTTAGTAGTCTCTCTACCTCCTTTCAAGCCAAGGACACAGGCTGGTCATCGGCTCAACTCCGGCCACTCATTCGCATTGTTTGGCTCAACGGGCTTCCCTCAGCAATCATATCCTTTAACTTCCTAGAGTCAGTCCCCAACAGCCTTAGCGTCAAATCTCTATTGCCTCTAATCTCAAGAGTTTAGTGGGTTAATAGCAATGCAGTAGTTATTACTTCACCTGCTCTGGGTTGCTCTCAATACGCAGTTATTGGTATCTCCATACCAAAGCCTGCCTCTAGCTACGCTTGCTAACCATTAGCTTTCAAAACTTTAGCCATATGCTCATCAGACCTCTTTCACAACTCTCATCCAGTTTAGTTTTTACTGGCTGGTTATCGACATCTCTGCTGGCCTTGGGCTTCCTAGCAGTGCTATCCCTCACAAACCCTCGAAGGCCGTGACATTCCAGTTAAAGAAATTTTGCTGCCTACGCCATTCTCTCAGCCTTAGCTTCAAGAAGTCATCTGCATCTCTTTACTAGCGTTTAACTCAGCAGCTACCAGCCACTGCTTGCCCGCCTCCCGCAATACTGGCTCACTTTACAACTCGCTTTGTGCCGTAGTCAACTCCTACGGGCAGCCTCGCAAGCTCAACTATTTCCAATATCGATAATTTCCCTTTGTAGTCTATCAAGTCACCCCTACGGTGCAATCATAATCTTTTGGGGTAGACATTTTACTTCTTCTTCAGCTTTAAAAACCACATCAGCTGGCAGTTTGGGTGCAATATAGCTTTTGCCTTCTCTTCACCCATCAGTTTTGTTTTGAGTATCAGCTGGGGCTCATTCTCACTGGGCACAACCTTCACGCTTATCTACCTCTTAGTTATCGTGCTCCTTATCTCCTTTTCTGAAGAAATAGTTTCACAGTTAATAGCAGATCAGTTTTTACGCCTTCTACACCCCTGCCCTTTGCCATCGCCAATTTTAGCTCAAGTACCAAACTTAAGAAGCACGAAGTCATGGCTCTCTAATCACATATTAGCCTCATCACACCCACCTGCAAAGACATTGCTTTCACCACCTTACCCAAGTGTCATTGCCTCACTAATTACGGGGCTCTGCCACCCCTTTAGCCTCAATTATGGAGGCTTTGCTGGATGGCCGGGCCTCACCCTCTCACCCGACTCTTACCCATGGTCAAAGTCATCACCTGCCACACAGTGGCCTCCTCAAGCAATCTTGTAACTACAGTCATCCGGCACGCAGCCATTGGCCTGTAGCCTCTGTCACAATCTCTAGCCCTCATTCTCACTCATTAAGCAGGCACTTGCCTCACTACACTTCCCTCTCAAATCTCACTATCGATTAGTTAACAGCCTCATCTTTTCCTTTTGGGCAGGATCCTTGTTTCTTCAAGTTCATCATTACCTATTTACCTTATCTTCTGCAGTTTTTGGCATCTTCACATTCTTATCTACCTTCTTCCAAATCCCTTTGCCATTTTTACTCTGCCCTCCAACATTATCAATCTTCTTTATTGGCCTATTTCAACCCATACTAGCTATTCCCAACTGCCGCTACTGCAGCACCCATTAGTTTTCATTTCCTTAGTTACTGGCCACAACCCCTCTGCTTTAAAGATGAGTTGGCTGGTACTACTAATTCTATTAGTTAAGTCAAATTATTACCCAATGCTTCTGCCAACTCTTTAAGAGTATCAAGGGCATCATCAGCACCATCAACCAAATCACTAATCATCTGTTTAACTTCTTCCTCAGTTTGATATTTCAAATCATTCCTCAGTTTAAACTTTTATGAGCACTCTGCATATTCTCATGCCCCTGTTTTAGCTCTTCAACCTCATCAAGTAAAAAATCATTGTTGTCGCTATCCTTCTTCTTATCTACCTTTATTCTAGGTAGTTACAGTGCTTTTGTAACTCATTTATATAGCCTCCAAAGTTTAGTTTTTAACAAAGTTCATCATAGTTAACCCCTGCACAAATCATTTGGCCTATTTCTTTCATAGTTACAATACTTACTTACATACATATTTTTATAAAAATTTGGTACACTACCGCACGTTAATACCCAGTAGGTAATTCTTCATCATATCTCTACTGGCTCTCCCTCTAAACTCAGGTCATTCATGGTTATATCTGGCTTTCAGTCTTCCATCTCCACTGCTCTTTCATATCTCCTCAATACAAACATAATCGAGGGAAATTTTATTTACATGTAATTTCACTACCTATTATACCAGTGGGTTATTATTTTCATCCTCAGTATCATGGCTAATCTTAAAAGCTAGCTAAATTTAAGCTTTCCACTATTGGTTAAAATGCCGTTACATCATTGCCATTACCTTTCATTTCAATATGAACTCCAGGTACCATTTCATGGGCAACTAGGCTACTATCAAACCAGGGCTCCACTGGTTGCAATTACTCCCACCTCAGTTACCAACATCTTGCCATATACTTAATTTTTAATCTACAAATTGGCTTTATTACTTTTAGCAATCATAAAACTCAGCTTCTCATCCTTGCCTATCTCCAGGTTTTGCTAGCTATGCCTCACACTACAAACCCATCTTGCCCCACCAAAAATCCCACAACTCCAGCAGGCAAATCACTTTAGCCTCTATAAGGTAGCTTGAAGAATATTAAGGTTTCGCTCATCCAATCCCCTCCTAGCTGCTTTGCCTTTTGAAGCTATTAGCTTTCAAAAGACAAGTTAACACAAATGCTCATTTGCTATAACATTTAGTTATACTGCCTTCATAAACTGGCAGTACAACATGCTTTTACCTGCTTATGGGCTTTGCCTACCACATCCCAACCCATCTGGTTCAGTGCATAATTTCTAGCATTCATCCCAGTGTTGCTCTACCATCTCACTCCGTGTTTCTACCACAACTTAGTTTAAGTTGGCTCTCACCACCCTCACCAGCCACCTAGTTTCTATCCAATAATCTCAGCTGGCCTCTGCCTACCAACTACTTTAACTACGGCTGCAATACTTCCATCACAGGGACGGTTATTAGGCTTCCACCCAGTGGGAGGTTTTACACATGCCAGGCTTTTCAATTCACATCTAACCACCCGTTTGCATTGCTTGCTAGTGCTCATAGAATCTCTAGCACATCTCGCCGAGGCTCATCACAATACTAGTGCACCTCAGTTGGCTCTGCATGGGCTCATCCTAATCACCTCAGCAGCTCAGTCACCATCACCATGCCTCCAGTTTCGTTTGTTAAGTTTACCACTCTAGTTACTCTGGTTGCTTAAAAGCAATAGGCCAAGTCATCTCTCACATTGGGAAGTTCTGCATGCCACAATTCCATCACACCATTGGTTTTCAGTCGCTTCACTACCACAATCACAGTCATACCCCATCTGCAGGGACTCATATTTACCAGATTACATAATACGTGACATAGGCAGTGTTAGTGGGCTTTGTCTCTTCCCTGGGCTCATCCCTCTGTAATCTACTTGAGCCACATATAGTTGAGCCATTGCTTTTGACGAGCATTATAATGCACAGAGGGACTACAATCACAAACCTACCAGGCCTATTCATCTGACGATGGCACTCAAACCATTAGATTTGCTTCACATAGTTGGGTTGCATATAGGGAACCTGAAGTTTCATACTAGGGCGAAACATGCGCCCACCATTAAAACCTCTCCCTCGTCATCGCTTTCAGCAAGCCCCAGCTCCAAAAATGGGCTTTACTGGACTTAAGGTACTTTGATCGAAACTTCCAGGCCTGGCGCACGTCTACAAAAAGTCTAGGCTGCTATTCATACATTTAAGCCTTATGCCAATTCTCTGCACATACTACCCCTTTGGTGGGCGCTCACCCTTCCAGCTGAAAGTGTGCAACAGGCTCTCTGGCTGCACATCATCATCTCGGTTAATCGGCTATCATGCAGCACCCGCCACCAGCCTTCAGCTTTCTCCTAGTAATATCCCTGTAAAGCGTTTCTCAGCTCATGCCTCTCTAACCAGCCATTCAGCTCTCTCATCCAACTCATTGGCTGGCTCACTGGTCACTACTTCTGGCTTCATCAGCTAATGGCAATCATAGGGCTCAGGCCACCGCCTCTGGGATCTGCTTAACGCACGCTGACAATAGCTCCTGCCTCTCCCACAAACGGCTAATTAGGCTATTACTATGTAAAACTGAAGCAGTTTTCATCTCAATAGCTTTACGTTACATATACTCATCTTTAGCTCATTACTTTCGTATATTTTATAGGCTTGGGCATGGAATAGTAGTAGTAGTTTACCCACCCTCCTGCACTTATCATGAGTAAACCGGCCGGCTTATGCCATTCTAGCTTAACCATCAAATATGGTTTTATGCCTGTAACTCGACAATTCTAAACTCCTACCATAGTTAGGTAGCCAACAGTTTTCCTGCATCCTGGGCTACATCTGCTGGGATGAAAGAATTGCCTTTGCCTAGGCTAGCCTAGTTTCGCTCTAGATCCATCTCTCTCAGGGCTCCTCCAAGCCATCAACTGGCTTGTGAGCTTAAGTGCAATCAGCAGAGATCAAACCCAACAAGCAACCGTGTCGAAGAATTGACCCGAGTTTGGGAGGTCCAGCATTCCTTTAAATAGGCTTTCAACATTCAGGTTGTTTCATTTCTAAAGACGTCACCAGGCCGCAATCCCAATTCCGCCAAGCTTCAGCCCATCATTCACGTCTGCTTCCTCTCACCACCAACCGCCTTGGGTTTTCACGTCCACACGAAGACGACGTACCAAATATGCAGGGTACCTGCGTATACCATTAGCTTGCGCATCACCATTACAAGAAATTAGCTTTTACCAGCTAGCACTATTAAGTAGTAACGTTCATAGCTTTAGTCATCCAAGACAACCCAGCCCAACACCAAAATCATGCATGTAGCGCCTAAGGCGTATCACTAAACATATGTTTACAACTTCATCAGTTGTTTTAAACCTTCATTTGTGATTAATCTGGCTTTCTACCAGCAACATCACCCAATGAAGCTATTGCCTCTAACCTTTGTGGGGAGAGTAGCATCTCAAGAGCAACCATCAAGAGGGCTGCTAGCAAACCACTTAAGTGGTTATCAGCGCGCTGAAAAGTGGTTAGCGACGGGCTTTGAGCATACCCAAGGGTGGTAAGAAGTTATCGGGTGGGCTTCCAACAATCCAACGAACATCTCAGCAGATAGTAGCAGTGCTTGCATCAGTGCCCACTTTTGCTATGCCCATCTTTTCAAAAAGTTCATCTTCTGAAATACCCCATTTACTGGCAACTACCTCCAAGCTTACCTCACCAACTTGTAACTACAACATTTTCCTGGTTACTTTCATTCATTTCATTCATAAAAATCCTGAGCTTTCTCAACTTAAGTAATATCTATTTTATTTTCCATAACTTCTTTTCTCTTATTTGATGAGTACTTGAATTACCTCATTTGCCTCTTCTGCTGGGCTAAGGTTAATGCTTATATATTATTTTTACATAATCTACAGCAATTTTCCATCGAAGTTACATATTTAGTTTTTGCTATTTCATGGCAATTAGGGGCTTACAAAAAACCTTCCATAGTTTACTTACTCTACTGAAATTTCTTTGGGGCTTAAAGGCATCGCTATCTCACATTGCCAAGCACCCAAATAAATCTGAATAGTTAACAGTCGTGCAAGGGTAAATCAAACCTTCTTCATTCAAGCTTAATTACATACCCTGCATATTTCTCTCCAGTTTTCAACATTAAAGCCATGCAATGTACCAGGTACTCACTTTTAAATCAACAGCCTCACGCTTCCTCCCGCAGTAAGCCTGTCTGTGTCAAAGCTGCTCATTTGGCCTCAGCCTCCTTCCACAATCTGGGCTATTTATAATAGCCTATTTACCCAGCGCAGCCTATCGGTCACACCCCTTAGTCACTGGTCTCCTGGATCTCCGCGAGTCATCAGTCACAACTCACTCCAGCCCTACCTCCTCACAGTCATCCCTCAGTTACTCAAGATAGCATGCCCTAGACCACTGGCATAACAGGCATACCCTCCTTCCGTTAGTTTTGCCAATCCTTTACCGGCAGACAGTATTAATACCAATAGCCTCGCTATTGAAAGGTCATCGCGCAAGGCCTCATCTACCTTTATCACCCATCCACCAACTTCTAAGATAGCTTTCGGCATTTCACGGTGCACAACATGGCCTCCCTTTCCTACGGGCCTGCCACTTCCCTCTCCGTGCATAGCTTTTCACCATCCGCTGAGGCCAATCTGCCTCGCTGGCCTTCTCGCAGTTGGCACATCTCACCAGCTTTCGCACCCGCTTCAGCATACCGAGCTCTACCTAAGCACACTACACTTTTCCTATTCATCTCTTTACCTCTTCCAGGGTTGATTTATCCCCAAAAAGAATTGGCAAATTTTACTCCGCCTATATCTTTATTTTGGTTATCATTATTATCACATCGCCGTGCAGCTCGTTTATCAAGCTTTTCTAAGCAGTGAGCACCTGGGCTTATAATCAGTCAGTAGAGTTATACCAAGCGCTTATCATCACCCTAAGTTATTCTTTCAAGCAGGCGCCCAAGTTTTTGCTAAAGTGTTTCAGTTTGCTGGCTTTACCATCTCAAATCTCACCCCTTCTGGCCAAATAATCACACCATAAAACTAGTGCGTTTCGGCACAAATTTCAGCTATCACCCATGCTACCATAACCCCTCTAGCTCATAAGTCACCCAGGCTTTCGCGACCTGCTCATGGCCTCCAAGTGGGCTGAATATTCTCGGGCCTGCAGAATTAAGAGTCACCACTGACGATTAATGAGCCTCGCTGCGTACCTTCAGTTAGCAGCTTGGGCTTTCTGCCTCACCACAATCTTCAATGTCAGTCAGGCTATCTCCGGCTGGGTTATAGCAAAGCGGTCAAGCTCTTTGACAGGCTCCTGCCACATTACTTTGTATACAAGCCCAATACACAGGCACAGTGTAGCCAAGGGGCTCACAGCCTTTGGCCAGCGACCAAGACATCTTCATCGGGTAGTCACTCTCATTTTAACAGCCTCAGCATTCCACTCTGCCAAGCTCTTCAAGTCAATTCAAATACAAGCTGCAAAACTTCTCAGCCCTCTACCTGCATGCACTAGTTTTCGGGCAATATAGTACATTACACTATCCTCCCCCAAAAATCCAAATTAGCCAATGAAAATCTGGTAGGGCTCCATGCACACAATTTCATTTGAGCCCCCACTGCTTAAGTATACCTATTTTCATAATGTTATAGCTTACCTATCACCATAATCATATGCTCTTTGCTTTTTTGTAATTTACTCATCTTGCTTTAGTATTTTGGCTCTCCTGTTTTTGCTTCTAAATTGCCCTTACCACGTAGTTTGTTTTTATCATCCTGCCTTTTGCTTTTTTTGTTACCCTCTTATATTACATATTACCACCCTTAGTTAAATTGCCCTCAGTAAACTCTTTTTTCATCTCATCTAGTAATCATAACCCATTGCCCACATACGTTTTGTTTATTTATCGGCCTGCCTTATGCCAATATCAGTGTTTTGTTATCTTATACAGGCCTATTTTTTTAACTTCACTGAACTGGAGTTTCCCAATCCCAATCTTCATTCCCCTTATTATTAAAATTTCGCCGCAATAAGTTCAATTCAACTCCAATAAGTTTAATATTTATATTTTTTAACTGGCTAATCATCTTAGGCTAGTTATTGCGTACCAGTTTGCACCTTCACCATTAGTTATATACCCTCAATGGTAGTTTTGGCCAACCCCAAACCCATTTGCCAAGAAGGTTATTTCATATTCCATAGCTTCATATTACTGAGCCCCTTAGGATTAGTTTTAATTAAGGGCTCATCTATAACTAGTTAACTACCCATCCTTCATACCCTCTTTAACATTATATTAAGGTTAGTTTTATATATAACAATTGGGCTCATGTTTTTAAGTACTTATTTATTTCTTTATTTCTGCATCTTTTAGTTTCTGGCAAACCCACCATACCACAAATCTCCATGGAGTTGGTTTCAACCTTCATATCATTTCCTAAATTTATCTAATGGTTGATATAAATGAATTCCACAGGGTTACTGGTTAATACAACATACCAACATAAATAAGTTTCTTGCTTGTTTTACGCACCAAAATTCATATTCTTTACAGGTAATACACCCCATTTAATTCACGTTTAAACTTGATGTGTTTGTTTTTGCACAATACAGTTAGCCAAACCATCAACAGCTATCATTTGTTACCTTTCTACGAAGGCATGCCCCACTTACAGAGCTAACAATCATTTTGTTAACTAAACCATCTATACCAAGAGTTATATCTAAATTTTGGCATCCCTTTGTTGGTTTCTTGAAAAGCCTCATCTTGGTTTCTCTTCAATCATTATTATTAGGGGTTTACAAAGAGGGCTGAAAAGTATTTAACTTAAACATATCTTGCAATGCGATGCCCATATCAGGATTTACCTTATATAAACTTCAATTAAAGGTCACATCAACACAGCAGGGGTTCAACCAATTTAGTTCAACCCTAGCATTGAAAGCAATTGTTTATCATTATCATCGCACAACTAAACCCCACTAGTGGGGCCTGGGAGGTTAGGTTTTCTCCTCCTCTTTACAGTGCTACCATTCTTTGGGGGTCTTCTTACGCCCCCAACCCCAACCAAAAATTGGTTACTTTTTCATCTTATTATTAATATGCTAGTTTTTCCTTTCCTTATGTGATTACATATTGCTTTTCCGAAGATATCATCATCTGCATATACATCTCCTTCAGGTCTACATCTACCGTGAATTATTAGCCCTATGTTTACCCATTGCAACAGGTCTGCCCAAACCATCGTATATGAAGGTATAAGCTTCTTGTACAAAGAATTTTTACTGGCTAATGTATCTAATCGAATATCTTCTTCCAAGTTCTCTATTATCACTGAACGGCTCTTTAAAAAAAAATAACCAACCAGGATTTATCCATTTTAGCCTACTTTTTACCTTTTCTTTACATCTTCTCTGTAAGAAGTTGGGGTTTTAGTTTTCGCTTCTGTAGCTATAAAACCATGCCTTCATTATTCTCTGTTTACACCCAGCTAAACAAATCTCCTAGTTATCACCATACATAGAAGCCCCAACTGCCATTCTTCCCTATATACCACTTGGCCTTTCCTCCCATTTTATCCAAGGCTGTTGGGGGCTTGAAGAATTGTACCAGGCAAACGCCCGGCAACTAATAAAACATTATCTCGCATCATTCAATGATGGGTCAGTTGCTACCACAAATCCTCTTAACAACCGAGTAATCACTAGCAAGAGACTTCTCAGTTTTAACATCGATTTGTCAAGCCAGCCACCAGGGCGCAGTTCCCACCATCACCCCTCTAAGTAGCTGCTTGCTCCCAAAGAGGCTACTTGCTTTCATACCACTACAGTCCGCCTCTGAATGTCCACAGTCATAATCAATTAGCTTTAAAAAGGGCTACCTCCCGCAAATGACATCTCACCTGCTTTAGCAGCAAATTACCAACTCCATATATCACAAGGAATAGTCTCCACCATCGTAAATGCATAGCTCAAATTTAGTTAGCTCATCTTACCACTGCTGCCTCGCCTCACCACCAGTGGCCTCCACACCATTTTCTGAGCCAATAGTCTACCGTCACCCAATATCAAATCCCTCCTATCATGAAAGAAATCGTTATTCCTCCAGTTTCACTATTGGCATTAGTTTTGTAGTTACCACAGGCTCTCTACAGGTAACTTCAATCTCTTTAAGCCACCTCTTAAAGAGTTGTCTTTTAGGAAGTGTTATCTTTGCTAGGGCATGCTCACAACCAGCAAGAGTTACATTAAATAGTTTCTACACCCTGCCCACAACTTAGGGATGGAGTTAATCAGCTGTTATACCAGAATTGGGGACCTTCTAAATGAAGGCAAATCAAATCTTACCTTCCTCTACTGGTGCTATCACATAGTGTGCAAAAAAGTAAACATCACTAGAAACCTCGGCAGTTTCTAGCCTCCCTCAGCTTTCAATATAGCTTCTAGCCTTTCTAGCAGTCTCGCCATTACTTCAAAAGTTTCATAGCTATTTAAATTGGCTCAGTCACCTCATACTAGGCTTCATCTCTTGTTAGCTAAAAAGTGATTGCACTCACTCTAGCTACCAAACTTTTAGCTCTGGTTAGCACATTCCATCTCAACAGGCTGCTAAAAGTGCCTATATTTGCCACAAACGTTATAAATTGACAACCCTGCAACTTTCAGCTTACTCACCTCTCATACCAGTTAGCTAGCTATTTATCTGTCATTGGGAGGGACAAATCTAGCTAACAGTAGCTAGCCTCCCTTATTAACAGAGCCTTGCTTCAACTTATCTTCTTCAAAATACTTTAAACTAGGGGATCTTTGATATTGGCAACTGGTTTTGCCTTAGTTATAATCAGTAGTTGTTTCATTAGCCATTACATAACTGGTATTTTACCTGGCTTCAATTTTTTTCAGTTACTTCTTGCTTTGCTTTCTGTGTTATACTGTTATCTGGCTTCATAACATGCAGCTCTGTAATCAACCTCAGTTTTTAGCACCTTGGGTTAGTGCAAATAGTTAAACTTGGGTTACAACAAACAAGTACATTCTTGGCCGTTCTCATACTTATAATTTCAATCTTACCTTCAACCAACAACGCCTCTACCAATTTGTCTTCACTTACTGAAAAGCAATCTCAAATGTGTCACTTTACTTTCAATAATCCTCAAAAACGCTATCAAGGTTAAATTCATAGGGCAATCCAGGAATCTAATGACTGCAGCATGCTCAATCTGCCAATCAGTACTTCTGCACAATCATTCCCTCACAACTGAGTTACTGTTTCTCTCACCAAATAGTCACATCGCTTGGTCGGCTCATTCATCTGCTCAATCGCTATTACCCTTTATCAACGAAAGTAAATATCCAAACATACTACTTATTTAGTATATATATGGAATAGTTTATATATATATGTATAAATATATATATACAATGTAGTCATAATATATATCATACTAAGAGCACCCTGGGAAACTTCATATAAGTACTTTATATAAAAGTTTAAAACTCCGAGGCTTCTTGTATTTTGCCTTTTAAGCATTTTAACCAAATCCTGCAATTCCTCATAAAATCAGTTTCTTGGGCAATACTCCTTGCCTTAAGCAGTTAATGGTTAATCCCAAAATCACCCTCAGGTTATCACCATTTTTAGTGTTAAATTTCAATTTTATCAATCCCATAATTGCCTTGTTTCATTCCCCAAAGTTGTTTTTATCGAATTTAAAATTGCCCATCTGCAGGTTTAGCTTGTTGGGTTTTATCATACCCATCAAGGCCACCCCCCAAGTAGTTACTCATCTTTGCAGTTTTAGTTTTCACTTCTTTCATTCTAAATCCCAAACCCAGTTTCTAGGGCTTTGCTCTGAGGGCTTCTTCTTGCTATAATCATACATTGCCAGAGTTTTACTCATAAACGGAATCTGGTTAGTATTATTTTTCTGAGAGAATGTGAAAGTACAGAGCTAAATTTCTAGTTGTTAGTTTTACTTAAATATTTCCACATCAAAGATTCTGTTGCTTTCACCAGCCTTTGTTACTCCATGAAGTGTCATCAGCTCTTGGCTCCTTGGCTTCGTATATTTCCAAAAACTACCTCGAAAAAATTAATTTTATAGTTTTGATGCTTTCCTCAAATCCTAAACCTTTTGTTAAGCTTTCTATGGTAAAAATATCTTAGCTTTTATACTAGTTGTTGGTAAATTACTAGGCTATACTGTTTATCTTTTAGCTGCCTACCCTTTACTTTAGCAACCTCACATTGGCTTGCCCACAATCATTTATATACCAGAGTTTACTTTCCTCATCAATTTTAAAAACAAAGCTCTTTATAAATGGGGGTTATATCCCCAAAAATTTAATTTCCATTAAAGCCAGCCTTATAATACTCCCCCATTATCTCTATGCTTCCCAACAAATTCTTTCTTAGAATAGAAGGTACCCTGCCCAGTTACACACCCCAATAAATTTTAGCTTTTTTCATTTCTAAAGGTTTTTCTCAATTTACGTTACTTAACTAAGTTAAATGGCATTTGGCTGGCCTTCCAAACTCATACTTAATACATGTTGGCTTCTTTCAAACTTACATCATGGCATGGCATTCGCTTTGCTTATTCCACTTTTAAAGTTATTGGGGCAATTAGTTATTCATAACATACCAAAGTGAAGGGGTAATCCAAAAGCCCAGTTTCACTACCCACCAAAAGGATATACCATTGGCAACCACAGGGCACCAAGTTACTAAACTCACTATACTACATTCACCTGTTACCTATAATACCATGGTTAAGTATCATCGGTTTTGCCACTCTTCTACTCTTTAGTTTTGGTGATGAAGTTATACACCAGAGCCACTGCTTTAGCACTGGGGGGTAATACTTTTGCTACCCATTAAAAGCATCTTTCATAACTTATCTTTAAATTTCGCAGCATTTATTTTTGTTGTTATTATTCTACATACCAAATTATATTTTTCTGTTAAAGCTAGTTTCCAGCCTCTTTCTTTAGCTACTCAAACAAACAGTTTTCATAAATAACAATATAGTTTCTAGCTATTTTATGGCTCACATCTTATGGATCACCTGGTACATCTCTTTACATTCACAGGGTTAGGTTAACCTGCAAATCTAACATACCCCAACTTGCACTTCAATGCACATTCTTTCACCCCTTTATTTACCTTAGCTCTCTTATACCATAGGCACCCTCCCAAATACTTCGATTTATCCCATTTAGGTAAAATCGTAATATTCTCTTTTACAAAAAAGCCAAATCTCTGCCTGTAATTTTTGTTATTTTTGCACATGGCAAATTCCCCAATTTAGCTCTACCATCATTTAAAACCCATCTCTACCCAAGTATTTCACCACCAACAGTTTTCAATATAGTTTAGAAATTTGAAATAGTTGTTGCTTTTTAATCATCTCATTTGTTAGTTTATCCATAACTTATCAGTTTTAATGGTTCAATATTAGTAACGAAAGTATTGCTTATAACCCATTTTTAGGATGTTTCGAGGTTCTATTATCATATATAACTTATAAAATAATGCAATATAATAGTGTGTCAATGCCAGGGTGAGATAAAACCACCAATTTAATTATAAACTAAGCTCCCCAACTTATGGTTATAAAAACACGCTTTTGCAGCTTTTTTGGGCCAATGCTTTTTGTTTTAATCATTAGTTTTATGGCAAAGTAATCTTAAAAAAGAGAAGGGTAATTGTCGTTAATTACCCTTGGCTATTCTCATTATAACTAGTTACCGGTTATTTTAATGGTACCTTCTGCTTTTGGTGGTATTTACCAAACTAAACTCCAACCAGTTAAACACCTTTAGTTTATTATTGGTACCAAAAACTTTTCATCACATGCTATAACAACATTGCTCAACAGCAGCATTCATACCAGGGAACATCTATATGCTTTTTAAGTAAACGGAATATTTCTATCTCCACAGGAATACAAAATGCTAGAGGATTACCGGGGCAATCCCTATGAATTTATAAAAAATAAAATAGATAATGCAATAAATAAGAAATAATTTCGTATATTTGCATAAAGAAAAATTCTTAATAAATAAAGATATGAAAAAAGAAAAGAAAGAAGCTAAAAAGCTCAAAGAAGGTGATGAAGTTATCTTCGTATTATCAGGAAGATCCATCACAGAGAAGGTAACAGTAGAGTCCATTGATAAGAAGGGTGGATTTGCAATGCTCAGTAACCGGGTAAAAGTTGCAAGAACTCTCGGTCCTGATAATACATATCCAAGATTGGATGGGCAAAAGGGGGAAGTTCTTCCTATTACGGAAGAGAATGAGAAGGTATTCCTTGCATACAAGGCTTATTTCTCGATTAAGAGAAATATAGAATTCCTTGACAAGGAAATAAAGGGTATGAAAGATACAGATGCTTTCAATATGATGATTGAATTTGATAAGAAACTTACCAAGATTATTAACAAATACTTCAGAGAACAATGATTACAGTATTAGCTATAATTTACTTGGTATGTTTGCCATTCACGGTATTCTTCGTAAAGGTTTGCTTAGGTTATTTACCGTACACTCATAGGATTCATTCCTTGATATTATTTATATCGGTATGGTTGGTATTACCTCTATTTCATTTACCCACAAACTGTTACCTAAAACATAAGTTGCCAGATTCTTTTATAGAAATACTGAAGGGCTATGCTGAAGATCAATGCAAGGGTGGGAGATACTTCTCCTACTCTTATTCCCAATTACATTAATAATCTTCTTCGTATTCTTACCTTTTTTCATATTGTATAAATATGATTCTAGAGAAGAAGATAAAAAATACGAAGAAGAACATCCAGAAATACTAAAATCAGATTCTTATATTACCTGCTGGTATCCCTGGCATAGGTATTCTGTTGCATATACTTTAGCTTTGATATTTTGGGTATGTGGGTTACTAATTAGCCTACTGAATTAATTATATGACTAAAAACGGACTACATAGGCTGACTATAGGTACTTAATTGACACACTATATATGTACTTAGAGTCTTCTTGAGGAGAATAACCATAATCTACTATTTGAGGATTAGCTCCATCTAATGGTTAAAGTTTATTTCTAAATTGCACTACCTTTATTTGAAGTTATATATACTATCTTACATCAAATTATATACACCATATTAATCTAATCCAGTATTATATCGTTTAGTTTACTGCTTTATCTACTCTATATCACACCTGTTGTTGAGTTAGGCTTCATTTACTATTTTTTTATGCAATTTTAGTTTCTAAGTTTTTAAGCTTGGGTTTTTAGCTTACTGGTTATACCTGTTTAAACATCCCCAATAGGCTTGGCAGGTACTCCCCCGCATGGCAGTCTCCAGCTCTTGCCATCCAGCAAAAGAGTCTGGGCAACTCCGCACATGGCTTCAGTTACCCACTGGGCAACGGGCTACTGTAGCACCACCGACTACTACCCACATGAGCTTCCTGGCTTTTCAGCCCATCACTACCCCTAAATCATGCCATCGCATGGCTTAAAGAGTTAGTCACCTTTTGGCTACCACCCAAAGAAGAAGTTTTTAAACCGGGCTTCTAGTATCCATGGTAGCTACACTCGGGCTCCTAGCTATTGGTTGGCTTTTTAAAGTATTAGCCTCCATCTTAAAAAATATCAGTTAGAAATTCCTGCTTCACCACCAGTCATTTTCAATAGCACTCAATCTGTCAACCATCTCCAACGGCTAACCTCCCCTGTTAGCTTCCAACTCACGGGGGAGCTTGGGGCTCAAAGTCACAGCAGCAAAACCACTCTGCCATACTAACCAGTTTCCTTTGTGGGAAAGGCTACGGTTAGCTTACAGTTATCACCTTTGGCATAGTTATCTGCTACCAAAGCATCAGCACCGCACGCACGCCAGCTTTTAATACGCTTTTTCTCCATATTTTATAAGCCTTTTATTTTATAGTAACTTTGCAGTATTGCACCCACCAGGGGGCAGGCGGCGGGTTTGGTGCTTTTTATTCCCTCTGCTTTCTAAAAGAGGGAAAAGGGCATCTGGCCATGCCCTTAATGTGGCTAAAAAAAGCTATGCGTTGTTGGCCAAAAATGATATTTGCCTTCAAGCCCCTTATAGCGAAAAAATTTCCTGGTACTAAAAACGGACTACGGTTCCGTTAAATTTAACATTTGAAAATAAAAAGTAAGGGACAAACATTTTTATATTTATCCCTTTGCTTTCTTTCAATCTTCAAATGTTTCGCAATCTTCTTCAAATGTTTCGCAATCTTCAAATGTTTCGTTATTGTCTTTCAAAATTTCTTTTAAGTCTCTATAACATTGAATGGCTAAATAAATTACACCAACAAATAAAAAAAATATTTAATAACATAGGAGTTAATTTTTTAAGTGAGTAGGAAATATTTCCCTACTCTGATTTGTTTTTACTTCAAAGAGTTTTTCACTATTTCAATCCCTTTTATTAGAATTGCTTTCTTTTCTTCTTTTGTATTTTCTGATGCAATAGAATTAAATGAAAAATCATTCAGCGTATAGACTTGTTTATAAAAAAGTCTATAAATCCCTCAATTAGTTTTTTATCTGCATTGTTTGCAATCGTGGAAAGAAAATTGAAAGTTACATTTCTGAACTTTTTGCGTAACGATTTGATTTGCTTTTCGTTTGCACCCTCAAAAAGTTCTTTTTTGTAAATTTCTGTTTTTGTCCCTAAAGACGTTTTGAAAAGTCCCGCGTTTTTTTCTTTTACGCTTTTCAATACGTCTAAAGCAATTAAACTATTTGCTTTTGCGTTTGCACTTGCTTTTTCTACATTCACGTTATTAATTTGCTTTTTCATAATAAAATGCTTGAAAGTTTTATTATTAATTATTTTTATTACCTTTTCAAATAGACCCTCAAGACTTTTTAAACTATTCTAATAAGGTAGTATTTGTTTCATTTCTGTATTGCAAATATAAGAACTATTTTTTAATCTACAAAATTTTTAGAAAAATATTTTCTTAAAAAGTTTTAATTAAAAATTCATTCAAATATCGCTTTGTTTTTCTCACATTGCAAAGATACGGACTTTATTTTAATCTACAAACATTTTCAAGAAAAATTTTTGAGAAAATGAATAATTTTATTTTCAAAATTATTTTTGTGAAAAATTCATAAATAGAAAATATTGTGCACTTAATATTTGCACTTAATTTTGGAGGTTCACAAGGGAAATCTTCGCACGCTTTGTAGTGGGCATATATGATATGTATATGGAATAATCCTATATGGCTTATGCCTACCCTCTTGAGAGTGTATTATATACCTGTATATTGAAGGCCATTAATCGACTAAGGTGATAAAGAATTAAGGCCGATTAGCTATATCCCTATTATTGCCCTCTATAAACCTATTAGGTCCTAATTCAATAAGGCCATATAGGGACTATGGTAAGCCTATAGAGATTAGGATAGCCTATAAGGGCTTACTAAGTTAGCGTAAGTAAAAACCCAGGTACCTAAGTTAGGCCTGGGCTTAGGTGTACCTAAGTTAGCGATTAGGCTTCTGCAATTTAGGTTCTCATTTGATTAGGGATTTTAAAAGGTTGATATTTTGTTCGGCATTCCCGTAAAGAGTTTCTGGTTCTTCGAGCAAGTCAATGTAATAATCAATTAGTTCTGCATGTTCTTCCTCGTCAAGTTAATCCTGGCAATGTTGCAGCAATTAGTTTTAGGGCTAATGGTTTTGTTATTTTTTCCTGTTCAAGGATAAGGGTTGCACCGTAGAGTACCATGTCCAGTTCATCTACGTTATAATCAAATATTAATTATCGTCATTTTGTTAAGTCCATTTGATTTAGGATTTCCATTAGGTTTAGTTCTGGGGCTTTTATCAAATAAGTATATACCCACATTTCAGTGAAAGCAATCGGGCATTTCCCTTATAGTTGGGGCTCATCCTCAAATTTCAATTCAAGAGTTATTCTAAGGCATGTGGCATACATGGAGAAGCCAGGCCAGAGAATAATGTGATAAGGGTTTCGTGCAATGATTAAAGCAAGGATTGAGGTAGATTTTAATGTATCCATAATTTTTAAATTTTATTGATTAGTATTTTTTTTAATTTTGATATGCAAATATAAAGACTTTATTTTAATTATGCAATATCCTATTTGCCTCAAGTTAGTTATTATATTTAATTATATTTGCCTTAGCCCTAAGAGATAATGGCTGCCATTTACCTTCCTTACCTATAACTAATATATATATATAATAACTAATATTTAGTTAATCAGGTTACCCCCAAATCACAAAAATTAAGCCCTAATACAAAAAATTAATGCTAATATAAATACTAAGCAAATTACTTACAGAGTTACTAGGAATATTACCTAAATATGCCCCATGAAGGCCTTAAATCCTATAAACCATTTAGCCCTAAAACCTAACAAATAATTTGCCTTGATTACCAAATCTTATTACCTAACCCCAACCTATATGTATTATATAATACATAATATAATAACTTTAGTAGGTAATCAATCATTTAATTAGTATGGGGTTTTTAATAATAGTGTTACCAAAGTTTATACTACCTACCTACATACATAGAAGCTACATAATATATCTGTATTATATAATCCCCTACCTTCGAATTACCTTGAATGCAATCTATAATATAATACATATAAAGTTAATCATGGTTAATCATTTATTCAATGGTCATTTTATACCCTTTAGCCTTTAGCCTTGCCCCTTTAAAAAAGTTAGTTAGTTTATAAGGGTTATAGCTGATATATATGAAGCTTAGTTTTTGCCTTGTCTGCCTAGCCTCTGCTTGCCCAAACCCCAAAAACCCGACAGTTACCCTACAGCTACTACACATACATAATAGGGCTACACAGTGCATATAGTACGATTACACAGATGCCACCCATCTTTAGCTTAGTGATGGCCTGGGGCTTTGCTTTTGCTTTTTATGTAAGCCAAATTGCGGCTTTATTCAGTTGCCACCCAGATACTATTTCATTCAATAGTTACGCCCCTGTTATGGTCACGACATACGTGCACATAGGGCCAAATCTCATCTCGTTAGTGGACTTTCTTGTATTAGCGGCCTCCTTAGTCTAGCGGGTTCAGGGCTCCAGCTATTTAGGCACCAGTCGGGCTCTCACAATTCCTCAGTACAGCATGTTATCCTAGTCACAATCCCACATAGGGGCACCAGTTAGCATGGGCATATACAACTTAGCTGCCAGTGGCTACAACTTACCTTTACTGTCAGTGATATGCCTGGAGCTTGTTGAAGCATCCCCGCCTCGCACATAGCATTCCCTGATGGGGGCTATTCAAGCAGGGTGCTCATGAAGGTGGCACATATCACCAAGGGCTATACTTTTAGCTTTACTTTGGCAATCTCTTAGTTTTAGCTCTTTGACGCAGATTGCTTTTGGTCCTGGGCTTTCATTTCTGCTTGGGGCAGTATTAAGTATTGGTCCCTCGGCTTTGCTACACCATGCTCATCTTTCAGCAGCTGCTCCCAGCTAGTTAGCTAGCCCTGGACTGGATCGGCTACTAGTAATCTACCTGGTGCTAGTTATAGTTTTTGATAGCTCTCGCTTAACAATCTTACATCAGTCAGTGGTCACAGGCTATTCCTCTTCTAAGAGTTCAGCAGCATTTGCCATGCTATAGGTCGCTCACATTACACTGGCTCACCGTACTTTGGCTCATCATCCATGGTTAGTTTAAGCTTTCCTATGGGCTTTGGCTACACAAGCAGCCCAATAGCCTGCTCTCTTTATCAGGGTGTTGCACAGTCTCAAGTCATCAGCTATTATCACTCAAGGGGATACTCATTAGATTTTGTGCTCAAAGTCTCCTAGTTACTTTCTTGCCTAGTTTTCATTCCCCATCCAATAGTTAATCATTTGCTGCTTATGGCTGTCTCCATGGTATTAGTTTAGCTGTAAGCTTAAAAACCTCATGGCTTTACCTAATAGTTGTGCTGTTAGCGAAAGCAGCTCATCTCCATCCAGGCTCCACAGGAAGGGCCAGTAGCCTTGGTTATTTCGTTAATCCTGCCTTTCAGCTTCCACTCATGCTGGTACGGGCTATCACTGGCTTTAGTGCTTTCAGCTAATCCACTAGCAGCAGCATACGGGCATGACGCAGAAGCTGCTAGGATTTCCGGCGTAAAGCATCCGGTCGAAGTTACAGTCGCCAAACCATTTCGAAGTGGTGTCACATAGTGGCTGCCACAATTGCTGGTATGAGCTCACAAAGCTATGCAATATTTTGCGTTAGCTCCCTCACGGGATTGCTCCTCTTCTCAAAATAGCTGGCCTAATAGCCACGTTTAGCGCAGCTAGCACAAACAACAGCTAAACAGCCTCTACCTTGCTCGCCATCATAATTCTAAAAGAGCTTTCATCATTTCTCTTCTTCAAGCTCAAAGGCTTTCAAGCTGGCCATTAAGCCATGGGCTCACAGCTCTTTCCAAGTTTTTACCAGCTTCCCTGGCCAAGCCTATATCTCTGGTGTTGGCTGGCCTAAGAAAAGTCTTTGCTCTTCCTTCTAAATCGCTTATTAAGCTTAAGCGAAGCAATTACCAAGAAATCCCAGCAATCTTAAGCCAAACCTCCCTATGTAAGACTCCTGCACATATCAGTTAAGATTTTCCATTGCTTTTCCCCAAACTCAAACCCAGCTCTCAGGGCCCTCCAAGCAATCTCAGGGCAGTCAACACTGCCCCCACCACACAAATAGCTTTAGCTGTTTCACCTATTTTGGCCTTGGCTCCTCGCTCATTCGCGGGCTGAGTGGCCATACCAGGGGCGCCTCTGGCTTTCCATTTGACACAGCCTGTCAGAGGCCTGCTGCAGCCATGCTTAAGTCAATTTTAAGCTCAGCCAAGGAAGTGGCTATTTGCTTTGGCCTAATTGCTTAAGCTACTCCTACAGGTCAGCAGCTGACTTTAAGCTTCTCATGAGCTTGGCCCCACTACTCATATCATTAGATTAATATAGGGCTGGGTCGAAAGCCTCATCTTATGCCCAAGTCGCCTTGGGCAAATCTCAGCTGAAAGCTTTCATGAGCCCGGGCATAACTCTGGCATAATCCTGGTGCTCTGCCTACCAAGCTCACCTGGGCTGGCAGCCTACCATAATCACAATATTGTCGTCATACCTTTGTCTTATTGAAATGGGCGCCTTGGCTGGCAACTCCCTGTTACAGTGGGCGGCGAGCATCCCTGGAAGCGGGTTAGGTTAAAAAAGGCTTCATCCTCTGTTGGTTAGTTAAAACTCTGGTATTGTTATTTTCCTAAGCAATAAGGGGTACCTATTCATAATCATAAGTTATAAATGGTGGGGTGTTAAAATAGTTCTGGCATTTCTCTCAAATTCTCTTTTTTTACCTCTTTCATAACGTGTCTATATTAAAAATTATTTGAGAAATATTTCTCATTGCAAATATACAAAATTATTTCTAAACTTGTTTTTATAACTACTTTTATTTTTATAAATAGGTTTGGAAAGCTTTTTGTGCCTCCCAGGGCTTTGCAATATTGCCCTGCTCATAGTTATTGGCATGAAAGGCTCATCACTGGGCAATTACCTGGGTAGCCATTCCACAGGCTTTTTGGCGGTGGCTAGGGCTTGTTTCAATGGCGAGGCTTCATCCCATTGAATTACGAATTTTAATACGTTATTAAGCTCAAAAGTTATCATTCTCTGCAGCATACCTCGTCATCGCCTATATACTCCCAATTGGGGTTAGCTCCCATGAGGGCCTCATCCGGGCTTAGGGCTTCCGCTAACTGGTTAAAGAGCAACCGCACATCAGCCTCCACCAAGCCACAACCTGCTGGCTGTGATTTGAGGGTTTCGCCAATAGTTGTCATAAGAAATAAGTTTTGTGACCCCTGCCCGTTTGGTTAATAATTATATTTATTTTTCTCTTTATGCAAATATAGAAATAATATTTTAAATATGCAATACTTAATATAGAAATAATATTTTAAATATGCATAATGAGTCTTTAGGCAAAAGTTAACCCCTTAGTTATACACTAACTAGGCTAAGCAAATCCATCGAAGTTATTGAGCCCTTGGTTTTATTTAATTTCTCCTTAGGGACGCCTGTTGCCTACCCCCGTTAGTTTTTGGGGTTATAAGCTTCATCGCTATGCATATACCATTTGCTATTTAAGTACATTCCTCCCGTTGTTTCTTTATTAGAAAACCAAACCAATCTAGTATTTTAAAGCATTTCTTTTTAAGCTTCAAATCATTTTTATGGTTTTCCATTTTAAGCTTCCTATATACATTATGTTAAATAAAATTATCACAATTAGCACCACCAGTAGTCGCCCGAATTTATCTCCTCAACCAATACCATGGCCCGTATACTCTTACCATGTGGTTGAAATTGTCTTAAAATCCAGCAGCTTCTATCAAGCTTGGTTGGCCGGCATAACCTCCCATCGCTATTTCCAAATTCATTCATGGATTCAACTGCAGTTAGGCCACCGCCCCTTATAGCTAGTTATCGGTTAGGGCTATTGGTTGGCTTCAAAAATGGCACAATAGTTATCAGGCTTGCGCCTGGCCAATATCCGTTACCAGTTTGCAATCATCCCCCAGTTTTGGCCAGTGGGCCCCAATAAATTGGGTGGTACTACCCAAGCCTCATCAGTCTTGCCGGGGCTTTTTCTAAATTGTAACTACCTTAGTTTAGTTTCGCCTGCTTGCAAAGTGTTGCACTGAGCTTGAAGCCATATTTTTGTCTATTTTAAAATGATATGCAAATATAAGCATTTTTATTTTTATAGAAAAATATATCTATTTTATTTTTGGATATAAGGATAGCAGGGGCAGAAGAAAGGTTAAGAATGCCTTCACCACAGGTTAATTGTTAGTTATATTTCCTTTATGGTTAACTCTCCATAGTTTCTAGTAAGTTTTATCCATTAGTTTCACCTTTCTTCTCTTCTCGCTTTCAAATACTATATGGCTTTTGCTTTTAGTTTTAGTTATAATATCTCTGGCAAACTCCTAGGGCTTGGTAAGTTGGTTAACCTCATTTTCTCAACATCTTAATTCTCAGTTAATGGCTTTTTGCTTCTACTAATTTAATATACCAATATTCATCTAAATCAAGCTCATATCCCAAATGTTGTAGGTCATTAATGAAGATACTGAATTCATCGTGAGTAAGTCTAGTATCAAAACCTACCCCATGGTATAGTTGTACTAAAGGTGTAAGGATTCTCCTCAATGTATTGAAATCCTTTAGGTGGTCTAATTCTATCTCTGACCTAATAGGTATTTTATATACCTTTTCACCCTTCAGTACTACTAGCAGAACCATTAATCTTGGTTAGTCTTTTCGTTCATAAGGTTTTTGTTATTATAGTTGTACATAGGTATTCCTTTCCTTATAGATGAACATTTATCTCATGTGCTTTAATAATACGGTTATAAATTGCCTTACAGTAGCTACTACCGGAGAATCTTCCTGAGAGAAATTTTCCAGTATCATTTCTGCCCTCTTAATGGGTTCTGGCTAGTCTTCAAAGTTAATTAGGGCTATATTCCTATGCCCCAGTGTTAAGGCATTATATAACCATTCATCTTTTATATCCTCTACTTGGAGGTTTTTCATTGTAATCATATCCTAAACCTATTTAAATTCATACAAATCTAGGGTATTAATACCCATAGCTTCCCAGTTTTTACAAGTTTAGGTTTTATTAATTAAAGTAAATATTATTCATTTAGTTTAGGGCAACATTTTGCATGTATTAAGTTTAATACCTTATGTACTGTTTTTAAAGTTTTTTGCAAATATCTTCATCACTTTTAGCTCTATTTTAAGTTAATTTAATAAATTCTACCTCTACACCTTGAAGACATGTTTACATTTCTGAACAAACTTTTCTTTATTTTCCATATTTCAAGCTATTTTTAGCAGTAACTCTATTTAGAAGCTCATCTAGTTTCTTTTCAAGAGTTTTACTATTAAAGCTTATTTTCTACCTAGTTTCACATATATTATCTATGCCCAATCCATCCATAGTTAATCTATAGGTTTTTCTAAACATGTTCTATTATTTATTAAATTATTTTCAACCAAATCCCTATAACCCCATTTCTATACCTTCCATTCTATATATACCCTTTCTACTTCTAAAAAAGATTTGTTTTGTTAATCTTCAAAAATTAAACTATATACCAAAGATTCATTATCAATTCCCTCAAAGCACTATTATCAATAAGCTTTAATATCTACTTAAAATACTGGTATATTCATACCTTAGTTATTTATGGGTTACTTCAGGCCAGTATAGTTATGAGCTGCTTCTGGTATTCCTTATATACACAAACAGTATTCTCATCAATATACCTATTTCCTCATTATTGCTCTGCTAGTTATTATAGAAATATTATAGTTACTCAATTTAATACTATTTGCCATTTTAATAGTTATCGAAGCTCACCAAGAAGATCTTTCCAAATATATTGTACGCAGTTCATTATGTTATATTTTCCTTTTTCCTTAAATTTCATTACCATCATACTTATATATTATAGAGCTCTTAGTATTTATCATAATGGTCTCTTACCCATACTAAAGAGTTAACAGTTTGCTTTTACCTCTAGTTACCCTTGGCTAACCTTAACCCAGCTCTCTTGTAAGATTTTGCGTTTTGTTTTTGTCTATTTTAAAATTGATATGCAAATATAATTCTTTCTTTTTAAATATGCAATATCCGGATATAACTATGGGAGCTTACTATTTCGGAGGAATTGAGATGCAAATGAGCCATCCTCTTTTTCTTCTTCCTCAAAGTTTTCATATTGATATAACTCTGGGTCTTCTTCGTCTGGGTCTATACGCATTTCGATTTCTCTACGTAGTTCATGATGTTCTTTAGAGAATGAAGACATAGCTCCCTTATAATCATCAGTAATTTGCATTAGCTCTGCTTTATTAAGGTTAAGACCCTCTTTACTGGTATCTACTCCTTCTTTAGTTAGCAACTACTAGCATGTACTTGATGCCATACCCCTGCTCTTCCAATAGTTTTAGTTTCTTGGCTTTTTATCCAATACCCTTTGGCTCCAACATTGGCTTACGCCCTTCAATATTGCATTTGTTAAGAGCAGTTTCTAGTATTAAATTCATTAGTATTTAAAGTAGTTACTCCTCCAGTTTATATTAATATTACTACTATACTGTAGTGGTCTGCAGTTTTTACTTGCTACTTTCCTCAGTTTGGACAAACAGCATGCTATTTCCCTCCCTTAGCTCTCTTAGGGATACAACTCATGGCTTTTTGCTTCCTGGCTGGCTGGCTCTTCCAGCTCTGGGCGTTATTTCTCCCATTAATTATGGTTAAATCTTCTGCTTTTTCTTTATCCCATATTCTAGAGTTTTCTATCTCATAAATACCAAGAGTTTAATATCTATACCCATTGGTTAGGATGAGTTATATCATAGTGGAGTACCATAATACACCATTACCCATCAGCCATTGATTAATAATGTAGTTGTTATCTTTACTGGTAAGCTCATCATTTGCCTCTTTCTACATCTCAATGCCACTGTAGCCCTTACAGGTCTTGGGAATCTTACCATTTTATTTTCCTTTTCTGACATACAAATGAGATTTTCTGATATCGGAACTTTCATCATAACCCATATACTCTAAATCGAACCTTACATACAGATTCAAAGATAGGTTATAGAAATATCCCTTATATTTTTTCTTACTTACTGATAAATTAGTGGTACTTCACCAGGCCCCCTGTAATACCAAATTACCTTCCTAGTAATATTATACAAGCCTTTTAAATCTCCTACCCAAATTTATCTCCCCATAGTTTGTATTTCCCTGCCATAGTTTTGCCTTTTATATTAAGTTAGTTTTTTGGCTTTTATTGGCTTATTATCCACTTTGCTCACAATTTCTAACCTTTAATAACCTTTGCCTTAAAGCAAATTACCTAGTTATTAAACATTCCATAATTTTCTTTTTTAATGGTTTCTCCTATTTTGTTTCCTATTGCCCAGGGGAATTTAGTTTTCAAATTTTTAACTATTTCCTTAAATCAATAGTGTTAGTTATATATTGCCAGCCCTTTTATCTATCCTACTTTAGAAGGTTTTGTTAACAATCTAAAATTCTTTACCTAATTCGGATATAAACTCTTCCCTTTTAAAATCATAATTCCTTTTGGCTTTTTTTAAATAATTTTATTTAATCATTGCTTCCCATATATTTAGTTTGGCTAAACGAAATGTACTTTCATCTGTAATTTGAAATAAGTACCCTCTTACATCATCCCTCATAACAGAAATTAACAGTTTTTCTTCTAACTTAAATTACTGGTATTGCCCCTAGTTACCCAGTTAATAAATAAGTTAAATGCTTAGTTATCAATAGCAATCTCAAATTTCCCATCCTTGAAATTACCATATTGTAGTTTCATATATTACTCCAAATCCAGTTATTCTGTTAATATGTTTTAACCAAGTTAGTTTTGGTTATTTCCCTTTATTACATTCTGGTTTTAACTTCATTTGCCTATATATAGCTTCTTCTTAACTATTTCTAAACATTTATATATTAATATAAGGAGTTAATACCATTTTTCTATTGTGTTTATTCTAGTAACGTCTCCTCTCTTCTTTAATTCTCTTTCACAAATTCTATCAGGGTTTCCCCAATACATCTAAGGCACATTATCCTTAGGGTGAAGCCATTATTTCACTATTTCATATAACCTTTATGCTTTAGTTTCATTTAGGTTTAGTTCTTATACTGAGTATTTTGCCTTTGCAACAAGTCATGCTATACTTTCGAAGTTTCGCTCGCTTTTCCATTTTTAAGTTAGATTACAATCATATTTCACTGCCTGCCCCAAAAAGTCAATGCCTGGTCGTGCTTTTATAGTTTTCAAAAAATTCCCTTACGCTTATCAGTTATTTATATACCAATCGCAACGGCAAGTAACTTCTTAATCTTAGCGTTTTTGATGGATGCTAGTTAGTAATTTCTACAAACATCGCTTTGAGTACTCCTACCACCTCTTTAAGCCCTGCTTAAGCATCTCTTTATCAAGTAGCAATCCATTTTAAGAGATTGAAGCCCAGTTACTCATCCCTCATACCTGACTTAATGTGTTTTATGCAAATCTTAAGCTTGCTTTTTAAATTTCTTCTAAAGCTCTCGTTTCATGCTTTAAGATATAGCTCTTCACTCCTTTAGTTTGGCTCCCTACATAGTTTTACTGCAGTCTCCAATCAAGGAAGCTGTTTTAGCTTCCTCCATTTCTTCCAAGTTATATCAACCACATCGGTTAGGGGCTTCAACTCCTCACAAATTACCTAAGCCATATGGGCTGGCTTTTTAAAGCTCCCCAACTCCCTACAACCTGCTCCCTTTGGGTTTTTGCTTTTTAGAGGTTTCACCACCCCATTACAAAAATTAGTTGGTTAGTTTTCTAGTTATCTACCACCACCCCTTTAGCCTTTTTTTTTAGGGTTTTTTAAAGAGTTTTAAATTTTTTAATTCCTTCAGCTTGAAATAACCTTAGTTTGCAAACCAGTTTAGTTAACCTTTGATTCATTCTTTTTCATAACGTCTATATTAAAAATGTTAGTAATTTGATTTCTTATTGCAAATATAAGCATTATATTTTAATTACAAAAATAAATCGAATAAATTTTTATATTTGCTAGGCTTAATTTGTTTTTATAGTTTGGGTAGTTTAATTTCATCCTCTAGTTCATTTAGCATTCGCAATCCTCGCTATATTTATCGCTAGCCTATCTTAGAGCATAGTTACCCTGCACATCTTTCATATTTCTTTATTGGTTCATAGTTTCTTAGTTAGCTCATTACCTTGTCTAGCTAAATTCGCTAGTTTGACATAATAGTTTTCACCCAATCTAGAAACTTCATATTGCCATATCCAGGGCTTCTCAATCTTAGGCTTACTTTCAATAGCTTTCTATTTCTCACCCCATACTTATACCACAGCTCTTTGCTCCCTCTTTACTTTTTAATACCCATGCCATCTTAGTATAACTTGTTTATTAATTTCTCAAAATGAGCTCACTCTACTAGTAGTTTCATTCCCTCACCAACAAGCCAAATCACCGGCCCCATGCGCTACTAGGCTCCAACATGTGAATTTATGCTCTAGCTCACAACCTCTAGCTTTTCAATTTATTTTTGGTGCTCTTGAGGTTATTTACCTTTGGTCCCTGCTTAGCTAAACCGCTCGTAGGCTTCATCAGGTTACATCATCATATAAACCATTACCTTTAAAAAGCAACCCAAGCTTAGTTTTTTAGCTCTAACCAAAGCTCATTTACGCAGTCAGTAATCATTTCACTCAGTGCTTCATTTCTACTGGCATTCTAGTTACTCGCTTCTTTCCATGCTTCATACTAAAAATTTTAAAAAGTAGTTTTGAGTAATTTTAGGGCTTGCCCTCTAATATGCTGCCTAGTTACTGTTACTCCCTGAATTAAAGAGTACCCATTCATCTTCCATTCTGAACAATATGTGAGAGCATACCAGCATTTGGTATTCACTTAGCATATTTAATCAGTTAGGGAGCTTCTCCATTTCTACTGTTATAACTCTGCTGCTCATCTAGTCGCTCACTATTTCGCTCATCCCTCACCCAGGTAGTTTTTATTAAGCTCTTTACATTTCATTCCCATTTTTAACATCCTCTTTTTATTAGTTAGTATTCACCTAATACTAGTTATTGGTTTTTTATTGAGCTTTAAGCTTTCCTGCCCATAATTAAATTTTCTTTATGCAAATATACTAAAATTATTTTATATAAAATACTCTTTTAATAAATACAAAGAAGTATTATTCTATTGGTATCTTAGTTTAGCTTAATACCCTTCTAACCGTTACTTTTGATACTCCGAATAAATTTGCTATTTCCCATATTCACCCTTTTTTACTTCTAGTTATTTCCTTTCTTTAGTTTTTAGTTTAATTTATTGCTTTTAGTTAAAGAGCTCCCCCATATCCTCGCTACATTAGCTTTTTATTACCCTTTAAAGTTCTCCCATCATTAATACATTGCTGCATATTTTCAGTGTGTACCCCAGTTAAAAGTGTTTCCTATATCAATAGGAATACTACATTATCCTTTATACATACAACAGGTTTTATTTTCTGGTTTTATATTTTGGCATTTACCAACCTATTAAATACCAACACTTACCTTCTTTAAATGTGTATAACCTTCTTATTATATTTAGTTTTTTACTTTATGCCATTCATTCTAGTTTAATTTACTAGGGGTTTTATATATTTCCATAAAATACCCAACCTACTTATATAATATCCCTCTAAACCTGGTATATTATCTTTTTTCATTTACAAAATCATTTTTAAAGATTAGCCCATCTCTATTCTTTTAACTTCATATATCAATTGGTTAACACATCCCTACCATCTCATCTCACAAGGGAATTTAGTGGCTTTCTCTACAGTACAATTGCCTCTGTTTCTAGCACTTTAACCCTTTCATCATCTTCAACATAGTTAGAAGCCTTTAGCACTCCCGCCTAGGGGGCTATGCTTTTTACCAACTTTACTTCTTTACTGGCTTTCCCTTCCTTATAGAATCTTTTGGGCCCCATAATGCTAAAACCAGTATTACCATTAGGGCTCAAATTTATCTGCTTTTAGTCCTTTAGTTTGCTTTTATACATCTTGCCATCCAAGTGTGTAATTAAGTATTGCTTGTTGCTTGCTTGCTTCTCCCACATCTTTTTTATTAAACTCAAACTAGGAAAATAAAATCTTCAGTTATAAAATACAAATCCCAATCCCCTATATTTTAATAATATCTTAAGTTGGCTTTTACCCTCTTCAATCATTTTTTCTACATCTGCAAGAATATCCTCCCTTTAGTATTCCAATTTTTTTAGTGCTAGAAATTCCCTGCAGGGCCTTCCTCTGCCCACATTAGGTGCCTTGTTAGGTTATTTACCAGGGCAACCTATCTGTTATTCTTTGGTTATCAATATCTTAAGCTTTTTAGTTATAGTTTACTTCTTACTTTTATGAATGTTATGCTGTTACCTTTAAATTTTCAATTCATCTCAAGTTATAAGATCTACCAACCCATCTATAAGTAGTTACCATTCTCTATAGTGTATTCTGTTTTTTTTTTATATACTTTTAAGCCCATTTTCGACTTAACTAGAAAAATGTGGTATTTCTAACAATTTTTATATTGCCAGGCCTTCTACCATTATTAACGAATACTCAAAAATATGATAAGTAAAAGTAAAAAGTGCTCTTATTAATCTTCTTTGCTTTATTTTCTTTTTTCTTTCTAAGCTTTGTTTCTTCTTATCTTTCTTATTTTCTTCTTATCAGTTTCTCTTTTTACCTTTCTTCCTTCTTTTTCTTAGTTTCCTTTTCCTCCTTGGTTTTACCTGTTATTTTTCTTTGCTCCATACGGTATTTTTTCTTCTCATTTGTTCATTTCTCTGCCATCATATATCGTTATTTGTTGTTTAAGCTTACCACCATTTCCTTTCTTTTCCTTTTTCTCTTTTATTTTCATCTTTTCCTTCTTCTCTTTTCCTTAGTTTTTTACCAATTTCTAGCAGTTTTAATTTTCAGAAGAATAACTTTGGTTTCCTCTTTCCTTATTATTGGCTATAAGTTTTGCAACCTTTTACCATATTTCTAAGTTTATCCCCAACTTTAGTTATCTAACTTAAGCTCTCTTTGCGTTATACATCCAAAGTTTTCTTAGTTTTTTTTGTTAGTTCTTGAAGCCTTATTCTCATTTACTCTTCTTTTCTAAGCTTTCTTAATTATTTTCATTTATATATTTAATACTAATTTCCTATTTACATAAATAAATTATATTTATACCTTCCTAATTTTAATTTGGCTTTTTTAATTTCTATTTCTAAACTGCATAGCTTTTAAAAAACTGCCCCTTTGTTATATATCTTCTACCTCTTTCTGAGGGGTAGCCTGCAAAGTTTTGTTCAAAGTTTTTTTCTAAGTTTCCCCTTATAAAATTAAATTGGGCAACAATATAAGTCCCATGAAGTTTTTTATTCAGGGCCTCCCTTTAAGAGGGCAGGCTTTTTCTTTCAGTACAATTACAACCCATGAATATTATTTCTTACCCTTTACAAGAGTTTACCTTTTTGGGTTATTAAACATAATCTACCCTCTGAGGGAGCCATTATTTCTCCCACTAATAATCTTGTTTTTCCATTTAGTTTTGCATTACTTGTTTAGTACTTCCCTAGCTCTTTCTATACATTTCTCTTGCCTCATTTATTATATTATGGTAGTTTCCCCTTTCATCTACTCCTAGCTTTTTACTCCTTTTATCTCTAGTTACATCAGTTATAGTTATTTATTAGCTATCCAATGCAGTTATTTCAATATTCTTTCAATTGCCAATTTCTCTTCCATGAGTTATAAAATTAAAAGCTCCACCACCTTCACTAGGTTATGTATTTAACAACGTCTCCTAGTGCTATTCATATAACTCTCAAACCTCCAAATTTATAAGAGTATAGAGGGCATAAAGAGTTTTAGTTGGTTTTTAGTTTTAATCTTCTGGTTTCCTCTTCCTTCTTCCTTAGTTTTTGCTTTCGAACAAATAACGTTTATGCCCTCTCTTAGCTTTCAACGTTGGTATCCTCCAATCGATGTAAACTGAGCATACTCGACTTTGCCATCCGCAACCAATCATTAGAGTTAACCACTACACCCTGGTAGTTTTCCTGTTTCTAACGATACAACCAAAGCTTTCATCACCCTTATCGGCTCAATGACAATCAACGTCATCTGCCTCAGCTGTTAAGCCAGCTCATTGGCCCATTCCCAGTCGCCTCCCATTAGCTTTTCACGCTTTTACCTTCTCTCTTTTCCTTATCCCCTCTTCTTAGCCTATTTTCTGCTTGCCACACTTTTTGATGCTTATAGTTTTAATGGTTATTATAGGCAAACTTCACTGCTTTATTAATAGTAGTTAGCGTTAAATTTCCCTACCTCTTTCAAATTTAATACAGTTTCACTAGGCTACTTTTCCCTTTCTTGCCTCTTTACCCTATTTCTCTCTGTCGGTTAATTTAGTCAGCTTTTGTTAATTGCTTTCATGAAGCTTTTTCACGTCAGCCTTCATCATAATGCCTAGTTTTCAGCTTTTCAGGCTTGTGCCGTCAGGCATCCCTCGTTTCGTCTCATTTCTGGTTAGTTTCTTCACTACCAGTTTCTTCCTCTTCTTCTCCCTCTTTCATCATCACCTTCCTCATCTTCCTCATCTTCCTATCGTCATCATCTGACCTCTTCTTCTTGTTCCTCTTCGGAATCATCATCATCATCATCATCTTTATTTCTTCTCCTCCTTCTTCTTCTCGCCATTGGTCTAGGGAATCAAAATTTTTCATTTTCTTCAAAGAGGAGAATAGGCACTTTATTGTTAAGCCTTTCGTTACTTCTTGCACAGTGGCTGCACTATTGGCTTCTTAAGCTTAAACTCTTCAGTTTCCACTTTTCTTCTTGTGTTTACTACATGGTTTGCTTTAATAATTTATTTACATCACCTTGTTATGTTCTCTTTACCAGTTATATTTCTGTCCTCTAGGCTTTAACAATTCCTCCCACAATATTACTCAGTTTTTATCTCATCTAGTTGTTTCACCCCACTATTCACCAAGTATTGCCTAAGTTTCCTGCCACCCATACTATCTTAAACTTTTACCCGCAAATGGTTTTGTTATTAGAAAGTTATTTTAAAACCTTCGTTATTATTCATTGCTATATTTAATTTTAGTTATCCCAGGAATACCCACCTTCCCAAATACTTTGTTATATTTATTTTCCCTTTCATTAAAGTTTTATAGTTTATCATCAATTGTTGAAATTCCATTATTTTATTTTCTATCATCCTATTTAAGCCATTATATATTATTGGTACCTTCTGTTTTAATACTTCTAATAACAAAACCCTAAATAATAAAAAGTACTTCTTAATAAACCTTTCTTTAGGCAAATACCCTAAAAAAATTTGTTATGCCTCATCAATATTTCACATATCCCTTTTGCTGCTTTAAGTAAATAGTTACCTTTTTATTGTGCTCATCTTCTTTCTTAAATATAAAGCCAATGAACTTACCAATGTATACCGTAATAACAGGTTAATTTATTTTTCTCCTCTACTAGTCTAGCAAATCCTGTTAGGCAGTTGTTTAGCACTTTGCCCATGTTATACTTCATATGCCTTGCCCATAGTTTTGCTATTACCTTCTTGTTAACCTTTTTCCTTTAGCTAGTACTACGCATTTACGTACTACAAATCTTCGAAGCTATCTAGTGGGTATATTCATCGAAAGACATAACTTCCTTGCTTTTACAATTTGGCCCCAAACCAGGGAATTTTAGTTACTACCCTTTTAAGAGCTACCATTCATATCATAATTTCAATGCCTTGAGCTTATAAGTTTTCCTCCTTATATTATATATATATTGGAGTAACATCTACACCAAAGTATAAACTAGTTAACCTACTTATGGCCTAGCTGAAGTTATATGTGGTTATACTGGGTTTTAGTGCTTCCTATACAATTTCTTTCAGTTAACAATCTTATTATTGGATTATTCATCTTGTTCCATATATAATACCCATCTGTTTGTTATGGAATAGCAGCATTTCTCTTCCCTTTAGTTTTTACCATTTATATTCCTCTTTGCCATTCTATACCAAAGATTGATAGATTTCTCATTTGCTTCGGGGAATTTCTTTTTCATTCTCCGAATAACTCTATCAAGTTCAAAACCTTTTGTGAGTTTAATCAATACATAGGCTTTTATACTCCAGGCTAAATTCATCCCTCTCTTTGTTGGCTTTTCAAGCTTTTATCCTTAACTGCTTTGTTTCTTCTTGCCCATTTTCCCCTTCTTCCAAAACCCAGTTTCTTTAATCTAATTTCTTAATGAATCATTCAATACCCAATATTTTCTAATTGCTTATCCATCCAATCGTCATATTTATCAATTAACGATTTATCTGTTTTTCTATACATATATATATGCAATATTCAAATACCCCAGAAAGAATCACATCAGGGGGGCATATCCCTAATATGATAGCCTTTCTCTTTAAATCCTTATATCTATAAAGCCCCAGGGAGTTACCAGTAAATTCTGATTTCTCCTTATAGTTTTTCATGTCTTTTCTACTCTTTTTTGCCATATCATTAATATTTTAAAGTATTCATTTATTTTCTTTGCAAATATAAGAATAAATAATTTAATCTTATCTTATTTCTCTATTTATTTTTATAAAAATCTGAGGGGTTTTTGCTCATTTTCAGAAGAAGGGCTTTAGTTTTTTTTTTAGTTTTCTCTAAGAGGAAGTATAAGTTTGGCATATTCACCCCTCTAATATAATTTATGAGTGCAGCTCACTTATTATAGCCTTTTACTGCTCTTTCCACACAGTTAACGGTTACTTGTTTTAGGGAATTTTACCCAGCTTAACAGGGCCTGGCTTTTAATCATGAACTTAGATACCATAAAACCAAAGGTATCAGCATCATCTTTAGTTTTAAATACATACATGTAAAATCTACTAAATTCATCTACTACTTCATCCAAAGGCTTTACTATAACAATATAACCATCATTATATAGCCTCAGGGGTAAAAGCTTACCCAATACTTTTTCTTTCCTGGTTTTACTTTATACCTAAACCTTTCCTATTTTATGCATCCAACTTACCCTATTATTAAGTATTTATGTTATATCTTATCTTTTATTCACCGTTTTAAATGTAGGGAGATAGGTATCCTTTGTTGCTCTAAAGTTTATTCCACCTATCAAATTCAAGAATTAATCTTAGAGTGTCTATGTCCCATTCATCCTCAGACTCCTTTAACCTCTTCATGTTTCTCTCTATATTTTTAGTTTTACCCTTTAGTTACTGTTTAGCCTCCTATATTTTTTGTTTTTCTTTTTACTCATTTTAAAACATCCCTCCATATAATCTTAAATTCTCCCACATAATTCATTAAAAATAGTGGAGCCAAAAAAAACTGAGGGACATTAATTTCTAATGCTCCTGCCTATTTATACTTCAGCAATGATAACTTTAAAAATTTCACCATTCTTATAAGATTTACTTTCTATATTAATATTAGCAGCTTTCTTATCAATTAAACAACTCCAGGCTTTTTGTTGAGCTTCGTTCATAACATTAAATTCTCCTATATCTCATTATACTATCAATTGCTTCATTATTTATCTAAGAATATATTCCCCTTAGATTACATAAAGTTTTATCTAATATATTTAAATATACACTATAGGGCACGTTGTTTCTCAGTGTGTTAACCATACTTCCATTCTTCCCATTTCAGGGTATATAAGAACTTTTACTCTTTTACAAAGATGGTCAACCTCTAATACTGTAGCATCTACTCCCTCATATAACCTCATTTAACTATTAATTCCATTTTATTACTAAATCATCTACTGAAAACTTCTTATTCTCTCTAGTTAATAGCTGCTTAAATCGCCTTTTTACTTTTTTCTACTATTGTTTAGTTTCACTTAAAATCATCAAGCTCTTTCTGCATACCAAATCCTTACCTTTTTCTTTCTTGAATGTATTAAGCCTCTTTAGTTATTGAGCAGCAACTGTTTTGGCAATTAGGGCATATTTCTGTACGCAACTTATTATAAATGGGATTAATGCTAATTTAGTTATTCTCATAAAAACCATATTAATAATACTATTACTTTTCAATACCATCTTACCCTTTGTGGTTTTTCTTTAACATTGCTTTACCATAATAATTGCCTATTTGTTTCATACCCCTTTCTTTAGCTTCTTTATTATTTTATCAAGAGTTACTTCCTTTCAAGGTAAAATATACAATATAATATGCTCTTCATGAAGCATTTTTTTTTATAATTAACTTAGTTTTTTGCTTAGGCATTAATCTCTTTAGTTTTACATTCTTTTAGTTATATCACTAGTTTATAATACACAAGGGGTCTCACCTATCTTTATTATCATTACATAATATTATTTTTATCAATAGTTATTTATAATACGGTGGCAAATCCTTTCCAACTACAAAGAAAAATTCTTCTGAGGGCATTGAATTATATCTCACATATTAGTTGGGGAACTTTATTTGCTCTTTTGCATCCTTAGAGCTTGCCCAAAAAATTTCAATATATCCAGCATCCCTTATTACCTAGAGTAGTGTTCAAATTTAATCTCTTTATAATTCTTGCATTCAATAGATATCTTACATCTATGAGCATGCCTTTCATCAGTTACAAATCAGAGGCTGGCTCCCAGCGAATGCCAGCTTCTCCACTCCTTCTGTGCTTTTCACCAGTACTACCCATTTCAGCAAAACTTGCTTCTATCTTTCATCATTTCCTTTATTCTAGTTTCATAATATAATATAGTATTTTTATATATACCATTATAGTTAATTCATACCTACTCAGTTTTGAATTTTCCACTTGCAAAATTTTAGTATTACCTAATTCAAGTCGAAGCTATCATAATGTTTTTCTCTTAACAGGCACGTATTAAGTATAACTATTTTGTTTATTCAACTTATATTCAAATACCTCATCAGTAATGCTAGAGTATCACCCTTTAGCTTACTATTCATTGCAAAGTTTTATTGCTACATTAGGCTCACTTGCCACCATAGTTCATCGTTAATCTATAATCATCCCATCTCTTTCAATAAGAGTAACAAATTCTTTTCTAGCAGTACCCAAATCAATATTAAATTCGATCCTAAATCCTAATACCTCTGAATACTTATCGAGGCATTTATTTATAACTCCTGTTATAATCAAATAGTTGTTTTTTTTAATCCCATTATTACCCAATGGGTCATTAATTAACCAGTTATAATTCTCTAACTCTACCCTTTTATTATAGGGTGCCCTCATCAACCTTCCATAAGTTTTTCCTAATCTCTTTAAGTTTTTGTTTATACTTTAGCATAACCTTGTTTTTTTCCTTTTTTTTTATCCAAATCTTCGCTCAATAGAAAATATCAGCAATATCATCACAATCAGATTTCAATTTCTTATATCTATCATTTACACTACTAAGTTCTTCTAATCTCTCTAAAGCCTCTTGATATTCTTTATCATATTTACTGGCCTTTTTTTATATATATTTATTTACATCACGCACGCACGTTTTTTAGTAATTAGTTTTCCAACTGTTATTACTAATTCTTTAATTACTTTCTTAAGTGGTACATTCGATAGATTCTTTGCATCTTTTATCTTACTCCTCAAATCAAGGATTAGTTCATTTTGTTTTTTAATCTTTATCTGAAGCGAAGCATCTACTTCATCCTTAATTTGTTTTTGTTTCTCAATCAGTAACTTAGTTAGCTTTTCTCTATCTTGCTTTAACTCTCTTCTTTCTTCTTTGATTTTTTGCTTGAATTTTTCTCTATCTCATATTTGTTAAGTTTCCTAAGTATTTCTAATTCTTTCTTGTTATTTAGCTCATGCTCTACCTCATTTATTTGAGATATCAAGTTATTTTTATCTTGTAATGCAATGCCTTTAGCAAGGTTTAGGAACTCTAAATCAAATACTTCTTCGAATATCTTTTTCTTAAATTAGATTCTTGTATAAGTCTCTTTATACCCTGACCAAACATGATTGAGTTCATAAACAGAGTATATGATAAACCTATCTCTCTGTTTATAAAATCCTGTATCTTCCCCTTCCCTTTTATATCGACTATATCTCCATCTTCATGGGTGGTCTGTTTTGCCTTTAGCACTCATCCTCAAGTACTTCATCATACTTTTGACATCTAACTATCTTATATGTATGAGAATCTTTCTGAAAATATACTTGTACCTTAGTACCCTAGCATCTTTATTTCCTTTACTGCTTCCAGTTATTTACCCCTAAACACCCCTTTGTTTTCTCCCATATATACTGCCCATACCAAGTTAATAGCTACTTCCTCTCCCACCTAATGTCTGGTTATAATACAGCCTATTTTTACTGTATAGCAGGTCTCTGCTTTAAACAAAATCCTTCTGCCTCTATATTTTATGAATGCCAACATAATTAAGCTTTTGTATAAGCTTTCACCAATAATAGTTTTTAACCCCATCTCTTTAATACCTTCTCTTAGTTATCTTTGTTAGGCAATTTTAGAAGTTTTGCTTAGTTAATCTTAAGTATTAACTGAGTCAATAGTTTTTGGTTATCGTTATAATAATTGCCATCATCATTAATATCCTCTTCCCTTTCTACATCATAACTTTAAATTTTCAAAACAAACTCAGCAAATCTTCATAGGGCTTTCCAATACCCCACCACATCCCCTATCATTTCTCCTCTATAAGGGTTTCCAATCATATAAACCTTCTTGTTTTGGCTTTTAGTTATATGCCCACATAATACCAACAACTTATTAGGGAATATTCACATTTGTTTTTCTACACCTATTTCCCTACCATCATATCTTTGCACCAAATTATAGTAGTTGTGCAATATTCTTTTACTTTTATCTAATTCCTAACTTCTTGTTATTCACTTAGACTCCACGTTATTATCAATATAAGGAACCCCATATACCATAATATCTTTAGGGTTAGTTTTAGTTTTTTTCACAATCCACATCATGGCACCATACTTCTCATACTATGTTTAGTTTTAAAGAATTTTTTACCAACCTTACTTATTTTCTTAATATCATATTTGTATATATATATATCCTAAAATCCTTTTCATTAGTTTCATTATAACATATCTCTACCCATCTTATTACTTAAATAAGCTTATAAATGTTTTTCCACCAAAAATAATGCAGGAAGAAGCTAAACCTTCTACATACTTCATATAATTTAAAAACCTTAAACTATTCAGAATTTTTGTATGTTTTCATTAAACTTAATTTCATAGTTTATATAAATCTAAAAGGCTTGGCTGCTATTACTTCTCTCCACATCCCATCTAAATACATTGGCTTGTTCTGCTTCATACCCAACAATTACATACAAATATTAGTTATTCCCACCCTGCAGCCACCCCCATAGAGTATATTCTAATCCCAGGATCTAAGTATTATTCTCTTACCATTATTCCTCTATTACCAATGCTTATATTATCTATTTACTGGTTGTATTGCTACATCACATATTCCTAATAGTTTACATATTAGGTAATGCCCATTTCACATTCTGTTAGTTTCTATTGCTTATACCAAAAATAAGCAGCCAAATCTGCATAACTCCTATCAGTTACGAAGTATTCTCTATCCTTGAATAACCTATTCCTTTGCCTGAGCTAAAAATCTGCTTTTATACATTGCCTCCAAATCATGCAATATTTCACTAGGGTATACCCCCTTCAGTTAGGCACAAATCTGAGCATACCACCAAATGTGCAGTCTCTCCTTTAGTTTACTAGTTTGAAGAGTTTTCCCTATACCAGAGGGACCCACAAACATAATTCTCTTTAATTATGAGCACGTTTTAAATGGGATTTTATAAATTCATTTACCAAAATGGAATATTTATACAAAGCTTTAATTTCATACTTAAACTTCTTCTTTGACTTAATTGGTAACTTATCCAATAAGAGGCCTACAAAACCAGGGGCAGATTAACTGCTTCATTCCTTTCCATATTTATATATTCTTTAAGCCTTACCTATTAATAAACTTCTCACCCCTACCCCTCACTGGTATTTTCCTTGCTTTTACTGGTTTAAAATCTATTATATCATCGGTTATCTCCAACCATTGCAGTTTACTTCTGTCATTTATGGGAGCTGGCAATCAATACCCTTTTTGAGTTTATCCATTCTTATCATCTCATCTTTCTCTATTATATATCCTCAGGTTATTTGATAGCAACTGGTTAAAGTCTTTATCTATGGCATGTTATCATTTTCTCATCAATTTTTAATTGCAAGGTATGCTAAGAAGTCATCTCCTTCATATACTGTGGATTTCTTTTTATCAAAGATATAATTAATTCTTAGCATACCCAGCATTTTCATTATAATTGCCTTTTGCTTTTGGCATGGTCTCATACCCATGAAGCCCTATATTTCTTAATTTGTTAATAACCCATCCTTACTGAGGATTACCATTATCAAATGAAACATAAACCTCATCTGTTTAAATCAGCAGGGCATATACATAGTTTAAAAAATCAATATTGCCCCACCTACTTCTACCACCAGTTAGTTTGTTTTTCAACTTAAAACTATTAAGGGGCAGTTGGCCTTCTCCCCATCCAATTGGTCATTAGTTTCTTTCATGGCTTCCTCTCTCTTTAGGGATAATATAGCCACTTGTTTCCTTTGAGCTTGTTTATTACAATTATTTAACAATCCCTAACTAAACAAATCCCAAACCCCATCATTTGGTTAATCTTTTACTTAAACCAACTCTATGTCTTAATAGAGTACCTTTTATTCTGCCACCTTTACATACACTTTTTCTCCTTTAATTAATCATCCTCCCATCCCTAGAAGCTTGAGACATATTATCTTTTTGTGTACCCCAATAAAGATTCTCTACTCTATTATTAGTTAGTGTTACATTATCTTTTTAAGCTACAGGCTAACCTTCATTTGGCTTAGTAGAATAAAGTTTTACCAATCTGTTACCAACCACCTCCTCCTTCTTCCCCTATACCCATATAATCCTACTACATACCTTCCATTCTTATTCATTCAGGCAGGGTTTTTGTTATATCTTTGCTTTTTATATACCCTTACCATTAACATCCCACCTTGAATATATTTTACCTCTTGTGTGCTATATCTTATATCCCATATTATCATGGTTATTTTGGCCTGGCCTCTACCTCCCCCAGAGTCATATTGGGGTCTGGGCGTTAGAAATACCCATCTTGGCTCTTTAAATTACAAATTAAAAGCTTTTCTTACTCATATCATTTAAAATCTAATTCATAAAGTGAAACTTCTTGAATCTTTTCCTCTCCAAGATATACATCTAAATAATTCTCTATTGGCTTATACATCTAGGTTACCCAACCCTAGGGCTCCATTCTCAAATTTTTTCTTGGTACTCTTTTACCTTACTTTCTCTATACCTTCTACCTCTTTCTTATTCATCGTCTTCCTCCTCCTCTTCTGAATCTGAATAGTTTTCATATTCTACACCATCACTGGGACTTAAAGCTATTTTCCCCTAGCTTTTTTTATTACCTGGCTATTTACCCAGTTTTCCGCAAGTCTTTCTATTGAGCTTTCATCGCCTTCCTTCCAGCTTTTAATTTCTCTCTCCTCTGCGTAGTTTTTCCCTTTCAATTTATACCCACCAGTAGTTTTTTCGATTACATCGGTATCTACCAATACATCTTCTAAAGATACATCTAGCTCAAACCTCACTTTCAGCAATTTAGTTAAATACATTGTACATTTGTTGGTTGCAATAGTATAACCTTTATTTTTTTAATATGTTCTCAGGGGCTAGCTTTCTCCCAGTTTCTTCCTCTCTTCCCATTTTGCTTAATGGCAACAAATTCCTCACTAGTTAGCTCTGTTAGCAACTTGTCGCTGCACCTCCTAGCATAGTATCATCTTTCCAAACTACATCTCAAAGAGTTTCAATTGCTTTAATATATACTAGTACTCCCAGCTTTTTGAATAATTCACTCTCTACATTGAGTTATTTATAGTACTTTGCTCTACCTCCCATCTCTGCCTTACCATCAACCATCTTAGAAGATTCATATTATCAGTCAAGATTACAGCTTGCAATAATCATTACTAGTTATCGGTTTATTAGTTTACCATCTAAATAAATTAAGAGCCCTGCTACTGATGGCCTAAATATATTCAAATACGAATATCATTAACAATATTTTACCTTTGGGCTCTACTCCATATTTCAGTTCTATGGACCATCCAGGGGTTGTGCCCACACTACCCACATCACATACCCAGCACATGTTAGTTTCACCTCAGTATTTACCAGGCCTCTTCTCCAGCCAATCTCTATTGGCTTTACCATAGTAATACCCTCTTACCAAATAGTTAGCCTAGTTAGTAGTTATATTATATATAAATCAGTTATTGTTAACTTCGAAGTTTACTCTAATCATACTTCCATATTTCTTTGCCATCTCATTTGCTGTTGGTACTTTTAAACCAACCTTAGATTTCTTTGCCATATTATTTTTTTAAACTAGTAGAATAACATCAATCTATCTACCACCATTTAAAACCATTACTAACCCTTAAATATTCATTTATTTTCTTTCTTTCTTTAGTTTCATCATCTTCCATATCATTTTTTATAACTCCATTTTTCTTTTTCTTCTTTGACTTATCGTCATCATCGTCATCCCCATGCTGGTTTCGCTTTAGGCATTTCAGTAAGTTAAATCTTCCAACTCATCATGGCTTGAGGGGACACTATCCCCAGTCTACTACCTTATATTTCTGGCCCAACTTTAGTTTGGTTTTTAAAAGCCATTTAGAATAATGGCTATCTAGCTTCCCTACTGAAATTCGGGACGACTGCCCAAGAGCTCCATTTTGGCCTAAGTTCATATCACCCGCCCCATCTTCATCAGGCAAGGCCCATTGGTATCCTGGTTATACTATTAAATTCAAAACTCCCTTATCTTTGCCTTCGTAATCTACCTTACTACCCTTTCTACCTAGCTGCTATACCAATTATGTTATTATTCTCTCTTTATTACTCAAATTCTTATTATTTCCTGCTATCTTTCATCCTTTAGTTTTTTCAATTGGTATTTCTCCATAATGGCAGGCTTCATCAAAGTTAGTTTTATATAACCTCCCAAATTGCCACCCAAAGATTAATACTCATACCAAATTCTTAGCTCATCACCCTAGCTTAATCCCTCATCCCTCAGTTTCCCTCTTTTGTATACTAACCCACTACCATTTCCCTTTGGCTCTAGTTTTCTCTCTAGTTTAGCATCTTTTCTTTTAGCAAGTTCCCCTATAAACTTCTTTCTTCTGCCTTTTATCATAATGTATTAGTTTTTAATTATTCGCTTTTAGTTAAAACTACTGCCTCATACTCAATACAGTTATGACGTTTTTTCTCAAAGCTTGTTAGTAGTTTTGCCTGCTTTCAATTCAGTTCTTTACCTGCATACAAACCATAGTTTACCATTCTTACCTACCTTAACCACCCTCATTAGCTTTATTCTTTTCACAATTTCCCCCACTCTTTACTACAACCCCTTTATTGAACTCCCTTTACTTAAAGCCAGGCTAATCAAATCATTTAGTTTTATTACCTCCCTATAAAACAGTCAATTATTTCTGCAGCATCCAGTTAATTCTATTAAATTTCAGTTTCAATATAATGTCATTGAATAATTCATATTCTAATACTGTTTTTAAAAGTTAGTAATTAATTATAGTTCAATGGGTTAACCCTTTCTTAGTCGCATTAATAGTTCTTAGTTATATTCTCCTCCTCACTTTCATATTTTTGCACATATAGTTTATAACTTATTTGCTTTTTCTAATAGTTTTTGTTATCTCCTCATAAATAGGTAATAATTGCTAAGCTATTTGCCTTTTAAAACATATTTCCGCTTATTCCACCTTTCATTAGCATCCTTATAATATACCCAAGCATTGGAATAGGCTTCATCCTTTTCCCTTGCTAGTAAATCTCTTTCCTTTATATACTTATCTCTAGAATCAAATATAATAACTAGGTATCAAGTTTAATTATTGCTATATTTCTCCTCATTAAATAAATTCTTTTAATATCTATTTCTAGAATTTTACCCCAAATTCTAACCTTTAGGTTTCTTTTACTCAGCTCTTCACAACCCCCTCAATAGTTTTTAAGCTCTTCTTGCACAAATTCCTTGCTTGGCTGCTTTAGTTACTTGTTGTGCCCATTTACAGTAAGCTTCATACCTACAAATTATGGCTTATATGCTTATCTTATCTACCAAAGCATTAAATCTTGTTCACTGTTTAAGCCAGTTACCACCTCTATTCAGTTAATGCTAAAAAATGAAGTTTCAATAAATATAAGTTATCTTCATAAGTTTTTTTACCATCCTCATCCGTTAGTTTCATTACTTTTTTTTAAAAAGTTTCAACCTCTAAAGTTAGTTATAATTTTGCATTTAGTAACTGAATTTTTTAATCGGTTATTAACATCTTTCTAAGCCCACTCAACCTTAGGGCTAACCCCATCTAAAATGTACTTAAGAGCTATAATAACCCAAACACCCCTGCAACCATGGTTTACAGAAGCACCTTAATTTGCTTGCATTATCAATCTCTTTCTGTGTTGCCATAATCTTATAAATTTATATTATTTATAGAAGAGTATTATCCTCTCATTTTATCGAGTATATTAGGCTCCTAATGCTTTAGGCTTAGTTTTTACAATTAGATAGCACTATCATAAAAAATAATCCCTTAGGGCTTATTATAAACCCCAAAGCCACTTGGTTATCATATTCAAATTCGCAATCACATACTGGTATTTAGTTTCTCCATACTAATCAATTGTTTCAAAAAATCTTTTTCATAACGTTTTCTTTTCTTAATATATTTATATACTAACATTGGTGATATCTCATACTTCCTAGCAAGTTTTGCTTTTATCATACCAGTATCATACTCATGTTAATTGGTTATATCGAATTTACTTAACTTTGTATCTGAAAATTTAAACCTACCCTCTCTAATACATAAAGAAGTTATTTTCCTTTAAAGAATTACCCCCAATATATTTTATATTGGGATAGTTTTTATATTATCCTTATGACATACATACTTATGATTATTTGGGTTTGGTACATATACTAATGCTACTAATTGATGAATGTTATAAGTATACCTATATCCATTCGTATCCCTAATAGAAACTATAACGTATCCGTTATTTTTAATTCGATTAAGGGATAATTTTACCCAACCTTTACCCTTATAATTAGAATATACCTTACCATTCTTGGTAACATGGTAATTAGGGCAACCAATGCAATCTAAGTTTCCCTTTAAAATCTTCCTCATACTGCTTTATCTCTTTACTAAACAATTTAGGATAATCCTTAATGATTACATTCTTATACTTTTATTTCTTCCATATACCCCCTACATAAATCTGTTAAGCCATCTTTCTATAATCATACCCAGGGAATGTGTACAATTCTTCTGCCATACCTACCAATATCTCCATACATATCTACATCATCCACTTGAAAACCAAAATATTTCTTAGTACTAGGGTTTCTCAATATATCCCATATTTTAAAAATGAATTGTTATTAATATATCTAGTTTTTTAGTTAAAATACATTGCTTGCAATTATAACAGTTGCTACTACATAGCATAATTTACCTTGTCGCATTAACCAATAAACAGACATTCCAAGTTTGCCTACATATTTGCTGTACATCTAAGATGGGAAAGTTTGAGCCCCAAACGTAATAGTTATAAAAGAATCTTAAGCTTTATCATGAAGTTATATATTAATCTTCTTAGTTACCAAATAATCTGAATATAACACCATGCCATTGGGTAATTTCTGCTTCTCTTTAACTTGTTATCTTTTAAAGCTTCAATCCCCATTTCTTTATATTTTCTTTAGGCCAACTATAATACCAGCTTTGGCCTTTGGGTATACTGCAAGCAAAAGCTTCCCCAATACCATAAATCAAACCGAATGCAATTTGCTTATTTAAGTTTAGCTCTTCCATAATTATAATTGGTGTATTTTCATTCGTTATATTTTAGTGCTTCCTCACTATACTGCTATTTGCTGCTGCTATACCCAGGCAATATTTCTTGCAAAAATTATCATAGTTTTCTATCGCTAGTATTTTATCATTCTTAACTCTGCTTGAGAGTAGTCAAATGCCATATATAAATACCAGCAACTACCTAAATTATATTAGGTCCATTACCTTTTGTCATTCGTCTGCCGTATTTAAATTTTTGAATCAAAATCATTAGTTTCAAAGTTATATTATACCTAACAGCAATCTAATCATCTTGTACCTTTTCCCACCATCCATAAATATATCTTATACATTTTCTCAACCCTCGTTAATTCAGAGTTTTTATATAAATATTGCCTTTTAGTAATCTGTTTTTTAATACTAACCTTATTTAGTTAGGCTTTCTTCATCAGTTACTGTTTTACCAGGGTCTTATCCTTAATCACATCGTGTCAAAAACCATCATCCAATACATCAAATAGGTTAAATCAACTACTACCCAAATTAATTATTTTACAATTCTAAGCCTTTTAGTTGTGAATATACCTGCCTTGATATTTGAAATTTTCTGTTCCCTTGATGCAATCTTTATGCTTATCCTTTAACTCATTATAATCCAACTCTTCTGTTTTGGCTCATAGTTAATATACTTATCAATCTTTTCTTGGTTATATTTCTTTTCAAATTTCTTTACTCTTGGCAAAGCGTATATTGCATCTCTAGCAGCATCTATTTTTGGCTTATATTCTTCTAAAAGTTTTTTATTGAACTCGGTATCTAGATATAAACCTTCTTTCTCTATCATTATTACTAGTAATTACACATAAATAAATTACGGAATACCGAATACATACCCGTTCAATCAACTTCTTTTCAAAAAATATCATTAACCCAGTTATAATCTGCTATCTTACAAATCGTTATTTACTAGTTGGTTTTACCCCTTTTTATCCCATGGTATTTTATCAAAGGCATCTTGCTTTTCATAATTACCATACTCTGGTAAATATCTTCTTACCATACTTTGTTTATATTTTTTTTCCCTTAGAACATATTTAAGAAATCCCATCTAAACAAAACAATAATATCTATACTTCTGATTTATCTGGTCATCAAATTTCCAGTTCCATGCAACCTTAGTTATCTCATAATTCTCGATTACCTCTTCCCCAAATTTCCTTAACATCTTCTTCCAGTTCCACCCAGGTGAAGTATATTCTTTTGTTTGGAAATGGTCTAAGGGAATAGAAGCACCAAATCCTGGCATCCAAGATACTGAAAGTATGGTTGGCTTAAAACCCTTATTATATATAGGTTCTGCATTTGTTTCGTAGTCACAGCAAGCATAACCCGTAGCTTTACAACAATCAATAAGTTTCTTAAGCTCCCTCTTGTTTTTTATTATTGTATACCGTGTCTCCATATTTTAAAAATAGAAAAAGGGACATACCCACCAGTAGTAGATACATCCCTCATTATTAGTATTTCTCTTGTAAGTCTTCCAGATTAGAAGCTAATGCTGTCCAATCTTTCTTATAAGCATGGAGAGAATCAATTGTGTGATATAGATAACCTGGTTTTACTCCTACCTCTTTAGCTACATATTGCATGAGTCTCCATGCAAGATATACATCATTACCGAAATGTTGTACAAAGTCCGAACTTCTTTGATGATAGCAAATATGTAATACCTTCTCTCCTTTACCATTCTGACGGATAAGGAAATCATAATACATTGAGCAAGGTATACGTTTACTTCCATCAAGGAATCTTAAATCTGTACCATGGAATATAGGGAGTACTGCTTTACGAGTATCATTATCCCTCTTAAGAAGTTCAATAACTGATTGCATTGCTGAATCACAGTTAAAAGAAGTACTACCATAAATGTCTAACGAGTTCCAAATACGCTCTGGGTAGGTGTAATCAAACTTACCATTCACCAAAAACTGTTCCCATAAATCTTTTCTCAATTCCCAAGCTTTACCTGGATTTAAATCATACCAACCAATTCTTTCTTTAAACTCTGCATCTGCCCATTCCTTTTGAATTGAAATATAATAACCATACCAGCCTCCAGGAAAGTTTAAACAGTTATTAAAGCATAAAATTAGCTTCCTTTTTGCTTTCAAACTCTTCTTTACCTTCAATCACTTTATTCTATAGTTTTGTTTTTTTTTTACAGTTTTAAATTACAATTCAAGAGTTTCTCTACCCATTTCGGACATTAACTCAAAACTGTTAGAATATATCCTCATATTATATAAATATTTAACTAAAGAGGGTTATTGCAGAATTAACCTTAGGGCTTCATATGCCAGTAGCGAAATACAAAATTATCAAAATCCTCTACCTCTTTCATTAACAAGGGTATATCTGGTTCTGCACCGTTCTTTTTAATCTCTAAAACTTGGTAATAAAATTTGTTTACTAATCCTATCCGCTTCTATTTAAAAAAATTCCCTTATTTTCCATTAGCAGTTTTTTGCTTTTTAAAGTTTCTTCCTATTTTTACGTTAGTTATAAATTACATTCTCGGTATTCATCATCTTCGTTATTCAGGAGTTAATTTTTTTTGAAGCTTTCATTAATATTTATATATAGCTTCATAAATTCATTTAAATAATTTTAAAAACTTCTAGTATTTTCCTGACAAGATAATTCCTTCAGCAATACCCTTTAATTTCTTCCATATCTCTTTTATTCTCTTATTCCAAGCATTCTCTTCTGCCCCCTTAAGTACCTTCTTCAATGTTTTTATGGTTATGATACACAATAGCCCACACTTCGTTACATTTATAATAAGTTACGGCATTACTATCCAAATTCATAATCGTGCGAAAAGTTGTTTTTGCCATTAGTTAATGCTTTCCGTTATCATGATGATTGTTAAACATATAGGTTATATTGTAATTCTGATTGTACTTATTTCTCAGTACTCTCAGCCTTTACTACGCAACAAGTCTCAGCTCTTTTTAAGCCCTATAGCTTATTCAACAAAGTTTAGCCCAATTTAGTTTTCTTATACTAAACATCTCCCATAATCAAATTCTGGGTCTACCCAGGCTTTTCGTATTTTTATAAATACGTTATACACTACTGCTACCCCACTATTAGCCATAGCACCTTTCCCAAATAGGATTGGGTCTAATCTTAAAAAACCCTCATTAAGTTTTTCCCATGCTTCCTGTGAAGTAGCAAATTCTAATCAATAATTCCCGTTATTAGCTTTGTTTCTCCCCAATTTCTTATTCCAACCCGACATATAACTGGCTGATTTTTAATTAGTTACTAATAATTAGTTTTTAAGCCTCCATAAATTGAGGGCTAGCAGTTTTTAAAGCACAAACTAAATAACTATAGTTAAACCCATTCATGGCTTTATAATCCCATATATAAAGTTTTTACTATTGGCCCAAAATCTATTTCTTTAGTCATCACTTAGTTTTAAGCCTACATTTGCCACATTTGGAGTTTCCTTGCTTTATTAAGTTCACATATATTACTTCCCATAAATATAGTTTCCGCTTTCATATATCTGCTTTCATTTCATATAAAAACCCAGTTATGGGTAACTATCTTATCATACTCTGCCCTATCCTCTCTTGCCCAATCATAACTTCAATATATATTCCTTACACCATATCCATACTTTCAAGGTTACTTTTACCCAATTGCCATTACCTCAAATAAACTCTTTGCATCTTGGTATTTGTAATATCTTCTGTTAACATATTAATACAAAAAAGTTGCAGGTAATCCTGGCAGCATCTCGCTTTTCAGCTCTCATTTGCATTTACAGCAAGGGCTTAATACCTAGTGTTATTCTTTTCTAGCTTAATCATTATTCCATCCATAATCACGATATATAGATACTACTTCATCGGTAGATTCGAATCCTTCGGTTAATTCCTCAATAACCCTACCACAAAAACTTTATAACTTTTTTTTAGTTTATTTATATCTGGGTAGCAATCAGGTAACCTTTCTATCTCTTTATACCCAAAGAATTGTTCTATCCCAAGATCATACATTTCTTGTAGTATCCGTGCCTCAGTTTCTTCTACCTACACTTAAAGCTCATTTATATTCCTTGAGCTCCACTCATTTTATGCTTATAACCAAACTTTATCTCCTCTGCTTCCCCACATTTGTGGGTTCAGTTATAAAAACCCTCTTGTTAATCTCTTCTTAGCTTCAGGTTAATAATAGTTACATAAGGCTGCATACCAGTTTTTCATTAGTTTCTCAATAACCTAGTTTGAGGGCTATATACTCCTACAGTTATCTCTCCAACATGAATCCACCATCTCGAAAGCAGTCAGTACAATCCTCTTAGTTACTTACACCAGGGCTTGCTTGCCGCCACAACATAGCGCAGCGTCTCAAAACCTTTATACCATGAAGTACCATGTTGGACCATTTGCTTTTTAAAGTTTCATATGCCTTGCGACAGCCAGTAACATCTGAAATCATAACCTTCAGCCAATTCATTTTGGGACAATATCCCTCAGTTATAAATTAGTTGTTGGCATAAATTCCAACCCAGTTATCATTTGCTTGCTCTGCTATACTACCTCCCCTTACTTTATAAATTCTAAATCTGGCTTCACAATATACATTTTATCTCAGTAGCTTAATTAGTTTAAACAGGCACCTAATAATTACACATCCTTGGGCTACACTGAACCCTCCATACACAGAAAGTTACATCTTCTTGCTTTACAAAATAGTTTGGGTTGTTAAGGTATACCTTGAACATAGTCCATATCATCTCTATTGGTTTCATTATTTAGTACACTCTTTATAAGTTTCAATATGCTTTTTTGTTACTAATTTCAACTTTTTTTAATAACCTCTTTTTCCTTCAATCAGCTCAGTGCTATTTCTATACCAACGGTATCTTCTAGTATATCCAAATCCTACATATTCTTCTAAGTTTCTAATTCTTTCCTATATGCCTTGTTTTACATCTTAACGGGAGCATATAGTTTTAGCTCTCATAGTTTTACATTCTTTTGTGGATAAATCATACCCAATACCAAAGCAAACATCGCATTAGTTACCCAACTGAGTTTAAATCTATTGTGTTAAAATATCTTGTTTACTTAAATCGGGTAACTTTTTTGGTTTACTTTTCTTACTCATAGCTTCCCTTTTATTATATTGAGTTATTGGTTTTTACTATCCCCTCATTAGGCTTTTTTATTTTAAAAACCCTTGGGATTTAGGGCTTAATACCTCAGGGGCTTATACCAATTATTTTAGGGCTTTTCTTGCCTACCAATCACAACCATCTAAGTTTTGTTTAGTTGAAGTTTCACTTGGCTACCTACCCTATTATTCTTTCACATTATCCCCTGCATTGGCAATACAATTATAATTATTAAAAAAAGGTACAAAGTTTACCAACCTATAACCCAACTCTAGTTATAATTTTAACAGTTATAACAACCATTATAACTTTTGTTAGAGCCTTTTTAAAAAGAGAATTACCTTTTTTTTGTTATATCCCCAATTACAGCCTGCATAATACCTAATATCCAGGCTGCCTGCTATATAAATGATACTTAGCCATTATATGTCCTTTTTTACGTTTATAAAAATGTATATTTCACTAAGTATCCTCTATGAAATATAATAAATCACCGATGTTATTTATAAATAGTTCCCTGAGTTTTATATACCCTTTAATATAATTTCTATCATAGTTTCTACATACTTTACTACCATACCATTATCTAGTTACAAAAACAAAATGAGTAAAAACATTCTTGTTATTTTGAGAAGTTTTCAAATTTGATACCCATATCAAATCTCTAAGAGTTAATACATATGAAGAGTTACCTCCCCCACAACAGAATTTAAACACTTCTAAAACCATTCTTTAATCTTCTTCATCATAGCAATGGTAGGAAGCACAATGAAGAAATTATTCTTTTTAAATGCCATCCTCATTTCAAATCCTTTTATAAAACGCTTTTTAAGATAATGGTTATTGGCAAGCCATCCTTAGTTAGGAGCTTAAAGAAGTTATTACTATCATAATAACAAATCATGTTAATTAAAAATATATTTCTCCATCACTGAAAGCCTTTTTATTTTTTTTAGTTTAGTTTTCCTTAAAGTACCTTAGTTACCCAATAAATACTGGTGCTATTTTGGCTATCTTCCAAACTATCTATAGTAGTTAGTTTTAGTTATCATCTTCATCTCTGATACATATTAGTTTATCATTATTCATAATGCCTATATGCTTATTAATTAATCTTCTTTTTCCTCCTATTAAAAAGTTAAATACCATAGTTACTTTAGTTTAACTCTTAATAAGTTTAAGGGTTTAGTGCCCATAGCTTATCTAACAATATTACTTTCAATTCTTGTCTCTGATAATATTGCTTTCTATGCTTACCATGCCTATCTAAATAAGGGTATTTAGGGCACAGGCCCTCATCCAGGGGCTATACCTTATTTATCGTTACCAACCAAATTGCAACTAATAGGGCTTTTCCTACTATCATCCACATGCCGCAATTATTAAATACCTGCCTGAAGTTTTTCACTCCACATTTATTAGTTGGCTACCATATCTTGGCCTTGCCTCCCCAAAAATCCTTCAATATTTAAAGGCTCCAATCTCTTAGTAGTTATTAACATGCACACATATACACATATATATCGCTCTTGCTTTCTTGGGGTAATCCTATATAGTTTTCACATGCAAATATGCTTGCATACTATTGAAGGTATCTGCCTTGGCTAGGCCTATACATCTATTATAAGTTTTACAACTGTTTTATATAAAATTATATTAATCTCCAGGCTTTCCTTATAAATACAATCAAGCCCCAATTACCATACCAGGGTTTACCAGGTACCATCTTTACAACGGCTTTTTAAGAACTTTGGCCCTTTGCTTTTAAAACTCATAAATCACTTTTTACCAGCAAACATTCAAGGTTCATATTCTTAACCCTATCCTTATTGTTTTTTACTCATATAAATCGTATTAGGGTAATCCTATTAATTCTGGTATTAAATAAATCAATCAGTATTACATTCTATATTGTTTACTACCTCCTTTAATCAGTTTCCTCATCTATAAGTACCATATCTATTTGAGATAATTCCTTTTGATAGAATCTCATATTTCAAATAAATAGTTAACCATACCTATAGTTGCTTACCTTAGTTTTAAAACCTTGCCTTGAACAAAAGTGATATCTTCTCCGGGAAGATATTGCTTAAATTCTTCTCTAGCTTGATTTAACCAATCCGAATCATTAGTTATTAGCAAAGTCTTTAACTGCTTCTTATAGGATAAATATAAAGACGACATGATAAGTGTTTTACCTGCATTAACAGTGTAATCTAATACGCCAATATGAAAAGGTGTATTCCCTATCTTATTATTGATAACTGCCTTAACAGCTTTCTCTTGCTCTGGTCTTAATTTATATTTGCCTATATTCGTAACTACTTTACTGACTTTAGGTAAAGGTTGTCTCATATCTACAACTTTAGGTTTAATCCCCATCTCAATACACATATCGTATACTTTGGGAAGTAAACCTATTTTAAATTGCCCAGCTCTTTTAGTGAGCGATCTACCGTCTCAACCCTGCATACCCTTGCCCAGCATGCTATTAGGGTTATCTATGTCAATAGCTAACCTGGCCATAGTTTTAACTTGTCAGCTGCATACATATTTCTCCATTCTGTTATGGCTATCCTACTCATTTGATAATTACCGTTACACCCTTTAGTTAGGCTTATCCACATACCCATTGCCTCCTGTTTTTAATAGTGGCGCCTCCTCATCCGCAATCAATTCCCCTCAAGTAACAATTCACGCTATCGTGCAATCTGGTTTTCTGCTATTAAGCAATTCTTCCTTAATTTTCTTAGTGGGGCTCAATAAGCTATCTCAATTCAAAGACCTTGTGCCCCAAGAAATTCAATCTCAATCAAGAAGCACATTCATAATAGTTATCCTCATATCTGCCTTTAAAAAAAGTTCATATCTTACTCAGCCTCATCTCTACCAAACCAATACCCAACATCAATTCTGATATTTCTTCAAATCTAGGGCAGTTTATGCTATACATACGATGGCAATTTAGTTTTGAACTTTACATTCTTCCAAATCACATAAATATACACTATCTCATCAGTTTATGGCTTTCATATCCTTAAAATCTATAATCCACGGGCTATTTAATACTTAGCTATCTATAAAACATTATTTGCATCCTCTACTTGGCTTCAAAAAATTGTAAACCTTTCATATCATTTTCTTATTTTATCCCAAAGGGAACCTTCAACTTCTGGTTCACCTTCAAGTAGTTGTTTATTCTTATATTTATATAAATACTTATTGTATCTTTCAATTGCTTTATCTGTTATACATGCAGCAAAGTAAATCTCATAATCCATTACACCATGCAGTATTCAAACTACATCATTTGATGCCTTATAATCCCAACCCTCTCTTTTTAATTCCTCCTACCTTGCAAAAACATGGCTCTGGTTTTGAAGCTTACAGGTCTTCATAAATACCAGCCTTGCCTTAGTTAATCTTACCTATAAATAAATCATATCTCTTTAGTTGAGTTTCAAATCTGATGCATAATCTATCTCACATCTATCTACAGTTGATTCTCCCGCATGGGCACAACCTTGCATAACACATATAATCAGCCCATCCTCTTAACCCAGTTCTCAATTATTTAATAAAACCTTCCCGGGTATCAAATTTGAAATCTTCACAGAAGTTATTACATACTTCCCCCGCAGTTTTTACACCTGCCCATTCCTCGAGGGAATTACTTTCGCTTTTGGCCTTTTACAACCCCTCTATGCTTTAACTTTATACGAGTTGCATATAAAAATATCAATGCAATGTTAGTTATCCCCCTTAGCGTTAGTTGGGCTATTAACTCTTAGTTATTCTTACAGTGAAACTGGCACTGCTCTATGGCTTATTGCCTCCCTCACACACACAAAAAGCCAACTGAAATTATCTACCTCTAGGGTATTTAATATTTCCTCAAATTGAGACTTAGTTATATGGATAGATGGTTCAAAATATATTATTTTATAATATAATAAATCTCCCCCTATTTCTGGCTTTTGTTAAGTATCAATTTGGCAACTTTTTATTACCTGTTATTATATACCAACTTACTTTACCCCCCCAAATCATTTATGCTTCTTTCCGCCTATAAAAACACCACCTACTTTTTATATGCAACAGTTTAGTATTTGCTTAAGGAATATTAGCCCCTTTTAGCCTAGTCTAACAACACAACAATAACAAATCTTCTACATTGGGGCTTGTCAACTCATTACTTAATGGTATATAGTTGCCCACAAGCGAGCAATTGCTCTATCCCCACCAGTTATTGTCGCCCCTTCGCTGGGGTCGGGATTGTCACCATACATCTCCAATCACATCATGGTTAAAGAGGGCAAACTGCTTTTCCCAAACCAGCCTTCTTGGCCTTGGCTTATTATACCGTCTTGTCAAGGCAACATTCTCAGAAGACAATACCCCGGCAATAAAACGGCGGGCAGCAAATCTATGTATGCCCACAGCCTACATTCATACCACATCTTAAACTCTCATATATTTATATATCCTCAATGCTTTTGCAGTTTATTTATCCTCATAATGCTTCTAAATTCCTCAAGTATAATTTTACTGGTTAGTTCATTTCTCTTCCTTAAACTAGTAGTTTCATCAAATTATTTATTGCCTTCAAAAAAAAATTAATTAGTTTCATACAATTAGTTAAATCCTTCTATATCCATTATTAGTTAAATAGAAATTATACATCTAAAAACAATTGTTTTATACATAGTGGCTTAACTCCCAACTTATTTCTCTCCCCACAATATATTTGTTATATTATCCAGTTTTTTGCCAATCGCACCTCCCACCGCTTAATAAAGAGAGCTCCTTAGTTCTTAGGGGCTTAAACTGGCTATTTATTTTCATATACTCTCTTATAGCTTTCCTAATTACTTTTCGAAGTTTCTTTAAATCCTCTAAATTTAAATCAACTTACAGTTTAAGCTTTTGCCAACCATTATATTTTCTAAAGTTTACCCCATCCGTCCATCTATCTTTTACTATGGCTTATCTTCTTTTAAGTTTTAAATTCATAATATTTATTATATTACGAATTATTCTATCACCAACCCCAAACCTCTTCCCTAGAACCCTTAGTAAAGTTTTATTTACTTTCCATTTAGTAAACCCTAATTGGATTAGCTCAGATAATAACCTATTATAATAACGTTTTATTTTAGGTATATCATTTATATTTAATTTATTGAAAAGAGTATCTTTACCCACTACTAAATCAAGTTTTATTACCACCATCTCTTGGTATAGGTACATTTTCTTTCTGAGTACCCCATTTTAGATTCTTATAATAGTTATTATAAATATTATTATCAAGGTGCATTACAATAGGTAAATTGTTTGGGTTAGATAAATAAACCATAGCTTACTAACCTATAACAAAAATCTTTAGACTTACCATCCCTAAGTATACACTATTATATTTAGCTGCTTTTTAGCTTTTTAGTTGAATTAAAAATCATTACTAACTTTCCCCTACCCCTCAATACATATGTTTCCCAGTTTTAGAAACATGGTATCCTATAAATCCCGGTATATTATCTTTCATTATATATCTCCTTGCTTTTAAGCTATACTTTTCATATTACATCTGGCTATTAAATTTTTAATTATCTAAAGCTTGCTCTCCCATATATCCCATCATATTCTTTCAGTTAGTTTCTAGTTAAATTCATTACAATCAGCATTTCTATAATATGCCTAGTGTATTTCACCTAAGGGAGTACCATCCCTTTGAACCACTATCTCGGCCCTTAATATATCATCCCTTTCTTTCTAAGTTTCTAAAGTACATTTAACCCCCATAATTACTTAATATTTCTTACTATGAGAATCATATATATCATTTCATCATATCTGCTTTTTTTTACCCTCTCTAGTTAACAGTGAGCTGCAGTCTAGGCTATATCAAGTCTTCATTTCTTCTGGCTTTGTTTACTGCTCTATATATACATTAGTTCTTTCAAATCTTCCCTATCACCATCATATGCAGCCTTTACCAGCAGCAGTTTCAACCATAAGTAACTTTTAATATTGGCCCCACACAGCACTATTCTCTCTCCTTATATGTCATTAGCACTCCATTCACGACAACTACCACCACTCCAAACCCTGTTCTCCTTAAATGTTTTAATTGTTCATACCCACCAATATAATTCCTTCCTTAGCTTTTGTTAAATAATAATAAATCTACAATTTGGCTCTTACACGTTCATCAATATATAATACTACTTCTTCATTCTATAACCTCTGCAGGTTTCTATCATGGGAAAATTTTTCTTTGCCTTTACTTATCCACAGCCCGCTAACTAATGCTCTGGCAACCTCCTGCATTAGTTAGTTCATTCAACTGCCTAAATGGTTGCGTTGGCAACAGGCTTTGGCTACCTTCAAACTCAGCCTCAATATCCTCAATCATATAAAAGTGTTTCATCATCTTCTTAGTTTTACTTTTCTTGTTACCTTTTCAATCTTCCTCAATACTTCTTTCAAGTTGCTCAAAGTTTATCCAAATCAGTAATCATTTTTTTCTTCATCTCAACATAATAGAGGACTATCATATTTTTTTATATAATCAATCTGTTACAGTGGCAGTTACTTATTAGCCTTATTGGCATTGTTATATCAATCTTTAGCTCACCAAACCCACATAGCTTTTAGCCTCCCAGCGAACTCTTTAATACTTCCCTTTAAGCTCCTCGTACATTCTGCCTTGCTTCTTAAAATATTTTGATATACCCTCGAAGATAAGGGAGTGTTCTATGAGAACCAGGTAATTGGATTTAATCCTTTTGAGTACTAATCCTCCTTCCTTATCTTTTAAAACAAACCTAAGTATCTCAAACTGAAACTCAGGAGAAAAACTGAACTTGATGTTGTCTTTAAATTTCTTCATATCTATATTGCAATATTATATAAACTAATAGATTTTGATAGTACCGAGATAGTTCTAAGTATGTTGACATCTATCTAGAAACTACTAATCCACTACCTTAAGCTCCCGAATATTTAATATTATTATTTTATATAAGAAAAAATACTTATATTTGCATAACGAATATTTAAAAACATGGGAAAAAGTAAAGGAAATAACGGTTCAGAGCTTCATCGATTAAAACCTATGCAGGGGTATAAAGTACTTTCAACAGGGCTTTTATAAGCTCTAAGCAGAAATTAAATTAAACCTTACCAGGCTAGGTTATTATAAAACGGGCTTTAATCTTACACCGGATATTATCCAATCTTATTTCTGGAGTATATTTATTTAAGCCAACAAATACTATGGTGATGTACTTAAGAACATCTTAAAGCAAGAATCCTTGCATCACTTAGTACATTTAAAAACAAATTGCTTCGTTCTGCATACGGAGAACAGGCAGAGTATAATCAAAGCCTCTTTAAACTTGATGACTTATTCGACAATGACAAAGAATTAGAGGATGACAGTGAAGAAGAGAAAGCTAAATCTGAAATGCTCGATATGATGTATACTTTATATATGAAGGCAGCTCTCCATGCTATCTTTTGTTTGAGTATTACAATTCCCCTCCTTTTTATTAGGGAAAGGGGTACCAAAAATAGTACTCGTATCACTAATATAATGCTTATCGAATTTTTTGAAATGCCTAAGACTAACGAATCCATGAGATATATCTCTTAGTTTTTAGATATCCAATATTGGGAAGTTTGGCAGGTAACTTGTTATTAACACAAAGTGTGGCGTTTCCCCCAACGTCCCTCTCCCACCACTTTACTAAAACACAGTTGTAAAAAAAATGTTTTACTCTAAACAATACAAATAATACACATGAGTTTTAATACTACTAAATAACTAATAACAACTTTATAGGAGTGTATCTCTTTGATACGCTGAGTCAATAGCCTGTTTGCTACTCTTTCAACATCTCGAAAGCCTCACTGGTCTCTGCTAAGGGCTCCCCCAATAGCCTAGTTTTACCACTGGCAGCCACCATCCTAATACCCTAATAGCTTCCCCAACAAATCACCATCTCAACTGCCTCCCCACAGTTAGTAACGGAAGCTAGCCACGTTCAGCACACATTATCTTGCTTTTACCTTTAGGCACACCAGACATGCTCATGCTTAGGGAGGCCATCACCCCTAATAGCTGGCACCACCTTACTAGTGCTATAGCCAATCTCCAACATTCCTGCTTAAACACATTTCATCCCTCAATTTAACACCTCCATTTTTAACCAACACTATTCAGCCTGTTTTGCCTTAGTTATATTCTGCCTCAACCATCGAAGGCTGTATGCACATCGGCTTCTCCCCCAAAGTGACATAGCAAATCATTGTTGTTTAAAGAGGCTGCCACTGGGCGTCCAATTCTCTGGCAGTTTCACCCTACCACACGCTATTGCTTACACATTTTCAACTTAGTCTACTCCGTCCATCTACCACGCTGGAATTTTACTGCAGCTGCTCTACCTCTCTCACTGGCCTCCTCTCACCTCATACCTGATATGGCTTCTCATTTCAACTTCACTCTCATGGCATATAAGTAGTTGCTTCTGGCTCATGCTCAGCACTGCATCAAGTATGGCTCCTTACCATACACCAAGAAAATGCAAATCAGGTTTTGCCACAGTTACGCTATCAGTACAGCTCACCTCACCAGCTAGTCTCTGGGAGGCTGCCATAGTCTCAAGGTCGCTAATTAGAATACGCCAATGGCCATTACGACATCCAGTTGGCTTGGCCTCCTCACAATCAAGCACAAATATCCGTAGCTAAACAGCAGCTTGCAGCTGGCTCATTCCACTAAGTCACAAGCCTACTGGCTATCTACTGGTCAGGGGCAGTTAGTTGTTACCGCGTAGTCAATCCTTTCTAACCTTAGTTACCTTTGGTGCCTCTCAATAGTTAATCGCTTTTGCTCATCAAGTATAAAATACATACCCATCTCTAAATACATCCAGCTCACGCCTACACCCTCCATCTCCGTTTCTTCTGCCATACACCCTGCCACAATCCCATCCCATACATCATACCTACTCCAGTTAACTCCCTAAGCCTCACTCAAACTTAAAGCACCTCATTTAAGGGTTGGCTTAGCTTTTAAACTAATAATGGAAACTTAAACCAGCTAGAGCACCGTTTCCTGCTGCCTCCCTTTGGCTTCAATACCTTCATACCTCTAAGTTTATGCCTCTGTCATGTCCTTCTTTAGAATATTTTTAAATTACTTTTCTAGTTTCTACATCACCCTTTCAAATGCTCTCACCTACATCCTAACTTGGGCTTAACAATTTGGGAGAGTTGGCTTCATCCAGCCATACTGCGCTTAACACCATTATATTTCACTGCAGGAAGCCCATACATGCCATACTACCAAACAGCACATATTACCATAACACCAAAGTAGAGGCTCATTAACCCATAGCTTCCCCCAACAGCTTCAAATCATTACACACTTAAATACAACACAATATAATTCAATATTTTAGTTTCTTCTTCCAATTTAGCCAACTACATTTCCAACCTCACTGTCATAACCCAAAAAACCATACCCAGAATAATATTTGTACCATCATCCATCTCAAATTACACAGGCGCATACCTCCCAATATACGCCTGGCTGCATTAGTAGCAATATTTGCTGCTAATTCTAGTTGCCTACCATTTGCCAAGAGCTGCAGCAATGTTTTCTCCCGAGGGGTCACCTGAGCCCCCTGGCCCCAACCCTACCAATTGCATCTGCCTCACAGTAACTTAGCTCTCTTGGTTATCTACGGGTTAGGCTCGCAGTATATTCACCATGTACAAATTCATAACCACACCACCCAGCTAAGGTTAGTTATTTTACCAACTTCCCTACTCACTATCAAGTCTGCTTTTATTAGTTACACTTAATGGGGCATAAATACCCCCCACTCCCTACACATAGTGGGGTAATTCACAGGCGTAGTACCCTTCCAGTTATTACTTAAGACATCTTGGTAACCACCGGCCTGCCAGCCGTGTTGGTTCTAGTTTTGTTGGTGCAACAATTTCAATATAAGCTCCCTCAAGCTTCTCATCAATAGGTTAAATAGTTACCACTTATTATTACCCCATTTTCATTTCCCTCGGTAATTGGGGCTTCCTCATCCAGCCAATTGCTGTATACTGCATAAATATCATCTATCTGGCTCTTCTGGCAATGCCCAGCTCAGTTCTCCTGGCCGGGCCGCCTCAGTACATCCTCAAGTGTTACCAATTTCAACTGCCTATATACCACCATCAAGCCAACTACCAAAGTTAGTTTTGAAGATAGCCAGTGCAGCTACTCGGGTGCTGGCGTCTTGCCCCCGCTCTGTAGTTATATGCTACAATCATT
>VOFJ01002707.1_pt1 | contig 77039 bp, 88 predicted proteins | sample 5384081 | NCBI WGS metagenome assembly VOFJ01 (sample SAMN12384729, study PRJNA508395) | human gut metagenome | isolation source: healthy gut I | host: Homo sapiens | reverse complement strand
GAACGCATCTTAACACACATTTTTTCACCCTGCAAGGGGGAAAAGTGACTGATTATGCAAGATTGGACGAGTACACAAAAAACAGAAATACCCACTTTTCGACATTGTTAAAAAGACATAATGAATCCTAATGGTTCCTTCATGTCATGGAAAGAAGCACTGCATAGGGACTTCCCGTGCGGCCATAGGATGGAGAAAAAGAGGAGGCGTTTTTATGCTGTCGATTGCACTTTATCTGCTTACGCACGCCATGCTGCTCTCGCTCCACCTGTCGGGCGGCTCGTTCCCGCGCCCGCTCTCGGCACAGGAGGAAAAGAAATACGTCGAGCGCATGCTTGCGGGCGACATTGAGGCGCGCAATGTGCTCGTTGAGCACAATCTGCGCCTTGTTGCGCACATTGCCAAAAAATACTACACCCAGTCTGACGAGCAGGACGATCTCATCTCCATCGGCACCATCGGTCTCATCAAGGGCGTTTCGAGCTACCGCCCGGAAAGGGTACGAGGCTCGCGACCTACGCTGCCAAATGCGTGGAGAATGAGATTCTGATGTACTTTCGCAGTCGGAAGAAATTACAGGGCGAGGTGTCGCTCAACGATTCGCTCGATTCCGACGCCGACGGCGAGTCGCTCTACCTCATGGATGTCGTCGGCGTCGAGGACACGATGTATTTGGACATTCAGGACCGCGACGACTGCCTGCGCGTGCGAAGGCTCGTGCACGAGTGCCTGACCGAGCGAGAGGAAGAGGTCATCATCTCGCGTTACGGCCTCGGCGGCCGGATGCCCCGCACACAGCGTGAGGTCGCCAAAAAGCTCGGCATCTCGAGGAGCTATGTATCCCGCATCGAAAAGCGCGCGCTGCAAAAGCTGGAGGAAGCCCTCGGTGAACGGGAATAAAAAACGCGGGGCGCATTAGCGCCCCGCTTATGGTATTAAGGAGATAAACCGACAGAACAATATCGCCCTGCTATATTATTACGCTGGCTCAGAAACTTTTTCATCGGTGCCGCCAAGTGCGGCCATAAGCGAGTTCAACCAATTGGAGATTTGATCGTTTCCTTGAGTATTATCACACCAGGCCTGATAAAAATGCTGGAATTTTAAAGTCGTTGGAGTTCAGTGTGTTTCTGCCGGAGCCGTCGTTTTTAAGATATGTTTCTGCAAATTGCGCCACAAGTGTGGAATATTGTAAGATCAATTCGATGATGTATTCTTTGGCGCACTTTACATGGTCGGCGCTGTAATCGAAATTGGCAAACGAACGCTCTGCTGTTAAAGGCTTGCCTGCGTGGTTTAATGTATGCCGGATATGTTCTTGATACTTTTCGTGTTCGGTCATGGAAAATCCCCCTTTCTGAATAATGGCAGAGGGCGGCAGCATTTTATGCTGTCGCCCTCTTGATTACCGAACAGCAAAGACGGGCGGGGCTGTCAACGGCGGCACATTTGCGCCGTTCATCTTGACTGTTGACAGGCTCGGCTGGATTTGCTATTTATTTCCTCACCATTCCTGTGTCTTGGCTTCCTTCCGGATTTTCATTATCTGTATTTGATATATACTGCCAGGAATTACAGAAACCAACGCAAAAATACCAAAGATTATAGATTGCTTTGTAACTGCGAATAGTGCAAACATGAGCAGTAGAAATAGCCACGGATTGCGTAAGTTGCGATAATATTTTTCTTTATCGTCATAAGAGGTATGGAGTTCAAAAGGCTTTCCATCATTTGCTTTTTCCACAATCAAGATTTCTCGATTAAAAGTTGTTGCGTTTGTCGCAATACGACCGTCCCTTTCTGCCCATGGACGCCAACGGACTTTGCCAACAGAATAGTTTAGATTGATATTTTTGAAAAACACTTTATATCCCATATCCTCTAAAAAATTAGCGTAGGCTATGGAATTCTCTTTTGATTTCTCTCCGACAAATTCTACGCAATAGGTTACTTCATCAGGCTTGCATTTTTCAAATTCGTATAACAGTTTTCCTGTCCGAACAAGTCGATAACCCTTTTCAGACATTTTGTTTAGCCATTTTTCCTGCGTATTTAGCAATCCGCCAAAAAAGCGATAACATTTTTTACTCATACTGTAACTCCAATAATTTCACTTGCAATGCTTACAAGTTCATTTAGTCTTGCAAGCTCTTTTTCTGCAATTTCTTTTCCCTGTGCTGTAATGTGGTATTCTTTTTTTCTTCCCTCACTATCTCCATAAGGTTCAATCCACTTCTTGTCCTGCAAAGAGTTTAATGCTCCATATAAAGTGCCTGCTCCTAACGAAAGCCGCCCGCCCGTTTTTTCTTCAACAAACTGCATAACGGCGTATCCGTGTTTTGGTGTATAAAGAGAGAGTAAAATATAAAAGGTCACTTCTGTAAGTGCGCCACTTTTTGCATTGTCTCTCATAGTCCAGCCTCCTTATTACGATTACTGTAATAAATATATCACTAACCGTAATATAAGTCAAGCAGATTCAAGGAAATTATTTAAGGGGCATGAAAATGGAGCAGCAACATTTTCGTGTTACTGCTCCACTTTGATACAGAATAGTAGGGTACGCTGTTCTCAATTTGTGTTGTTGCTTCTTTACCGTACATGAGCTTTGGCGCAGGGAATGTCCCTGTGAGAAGCGATGCCGCGTTTATCGTTTTGCCTTATTTTGCCGCGTGCTTATAAAGTGAACGGCTTTTTGCCGCTGACGAGGTCCTTCCACAGCGGGGACATGCCGCGTAAGCATTCCACGACCTCGGGCACGGCATCGAGGATGCGGTCGATTTCCTCGTCGGTGTTCCACTCGCACAGACTCAGGCGCAGCGAGCCGTGCGCCACGTCATGCGGGCGGCCGATGGCCAGCAGCACATGGCTTGGGTCGAGCGAGCCGGATGTGCACGCGCTGCCGGACGACGCGCAGATGCCCTTCACGTCGAGCAGGAGCAGCAGGCTCTCGCCCTCGACACCCTCGAAGCAGAAGCTCACGTTGCCGGGCAAGCGGTTCACGGGATCGCCGTTGAGTGCGCTGTGCGGGATCTTGGACAGGCCGTCGATCAGGCGGTCGCGCAGGGCGCTGACCCTTTTCGCGTTCTCGTCGAGGTGTGCGCAGGCGTCTTCGAGGGCTGCGGCCATGCCCATGATGGCAGGGATGTTCTCCGTACCCGCGCGCTTGCCGCGCTCCTGTGCGCCGCCCTCGATGAGGTTCGTCAGGAAAACGCCCTGACGGGCGTACAGCACGCCGGTGCCCTTTGGACCGTGGAGTTTGTGCGCGGAGAGCGACAGCAGGTCGATGTTCTGCGCCTTGACGTCAATGGGCAGATGCCCCGCGGCCTGCACGGCGTCGGTGTGGAACAGCACGCCCGCCTCGCGGCAGACGGCGCCGATCTCGCTGATCGGCAGGATGGAGCCGATCTCGTTGTTGGCGTACATGACGGAAACCAGGCACGTATCCTCGCGGATGGCGTCTTTCATCTGCTGCGCCGTCACGGTGCCGATGGGGCCGACGGGGAGAAGCTCGACGGTGAAGCCCTCTTTTTCGAGCTTTTGGAGCGTGTGCAGCACGGCGTGGTGCTCGAATGCGGTCGAAATGATGTGCTTTTTGCCTTTGCGTTCGCCGAGGTGCGCGGCGGAGAGGATGGCCTGATTGTCGGCCTCGCTGCCGCCGGAGGTGAAGTAAATTTCGCGCGGGGAGGCGTTCAGGCATTTTGCGATGCGGTCGCGCGCGCTGAGCAGCGCCGGCCGCCTGCTGGCCGACGGAATGCAGGCTTGAGGGGTTGCCGTAGATCGTCTCCAGATAGGGGAGCATGGCGTCGATCGCGGCACGGCTCATCTGGGTCGTCGCGGCGTTGTCCGCGTAAATAGTGGCCATTGAGATAAATCCTATCTTATAAGTATGTTGATATGATACACAGGAACGCTCGCTTTGTCAATGGATTTTGAGATCGCGAGGGGAGTGCAAAAAAGGAAGAACCGCTCTTGCGAGCGGTTCTTCCTTTTACAATAGGGGGTGGAGGATTTTTGACTTACTTTTCCAGCTGCGTCCAGTCGCGGGTCTCGCGCAGCTCGGTCCACTTCTCATACTTGGAGTTCGTCTTGAACTTGTAGTAGTGGCTGTTCGTCGCTTCCTGAACGGCGAGGTAATACCAGGCCTTCGGGTTCGCGTTGTCCGTCCAGACCGTCATGTTCGGGAGAAGATCGTCCTCGGTCTCGGGCTGGCGGTTGAGGATGCGGTTGACGAGCGTTATGGTCTCGGCACGGGTGATGTCGCGCTGGGGATCAAACGTGCCGTCGGGATAGCCCGTGATCCAGCCGTTGTTGTAGGCGATGCTGATCTCGTCCTTGGCCCAGTGGTTCGCAATGTCACTGAACTTTGCAGCGGTCTTGTCGCCGTCGTGATTGAAGCGGGCGGCGATGGCGGTGACCTCGGCGCGGGTGATGTTGTTCTGCGGGCGGACCTCACCGTTGCCGTAACCGACGATATAGGCGAAGTGATCCGTCGTGTTCAGACCGAGCGCATCATCATCGGGGATCACGACGGTGGGCGGCGTGTAGGGGCGCGGGGTGTAGTTGCGCGTCCACTTGGCGTAGAGGGTGATGTTCCCGGTCACGGGAGTAGCAAAGTCGTACTTGTTGGTGAGCTTCTCCTCGGTGTACCAGCCAGCGAAGGTGTAGCCGCTCTTGGTGGGATCGGCGGGCTTGTTAGCCGTTTCGTTGTACTTAACGGTCTGAGAAGGAACCGTGCTGCCGCCGTTGGACTCGTAGGTGACGGTGTAATCTTTGGCAGTGAAGGTAACATCGACCGTGACATCGCTATCGGGCATGCTGCCGGAGACAGTAAGCTTGTCAGCGGTGTAGCCGGTGATCAGGGGGCTGGCAACGCTGTAGGAGCTGCCATACGTGAGGGACTCGGTGTGAGTCGGCTTAGCCTCAGTACCATCGGCGTATTTGCAGTTGATGGTCAGATCGTACTTCTGCAATGTGACTTTACCGGCGGGGATGGGGAAGTCGATGGTGACATCCTCGTCATTGCTACCCTTGACCGTCAGGGTCGTGGGACCGTTGAGGGGGTAGTAGCCATCGTACTGCTCGGCATCGACTGCCGTGGGGTCGATCTTGACGGTGTAGGTCTTGGTGTAGGTGTAAGTGGTAACGCCGCCCTCGCCCGGCTCGCCGGTAGCACCGGTCAAATTCCGGTTTCCTTCGAAATCACCGCTGATGCAGGTCACGCCGTCAGGCAGCGAGTCGTGGACCGTGCCGCTGGAAAGACCGGAGGTGATGCTTGAGGAGATCGCGTCGAAAGCGTCCTGTCAACCCGGAGAAGTCATTAGCAGAGTAGGTCTTGTTGAGGGCGATATAGGTGTTCAGATATTCGAAGAGACTGATATATGCACCTGTGTTAGGATTCTTCACTTCCTCGTTGGCAGCACCAAAGCAGATGGAGTAGAGCGTAGTTCCACTATTGCAAATAGATGCAGCTGTATTCGCGGCTGCCTCGAAAACCTCCTTAGTACATGAGTTGCCGAAACCTCCAACGGTGGGGTTGCCAAAAATATCCTTCGTCATATAGTACGTCGGCTCACCGTCGGTCAGAGCGATAATGTTCTTGGAGTCAATCTCCTGAACATTAGATTTTGCAAATAACAGGTTTGCGTTTTGCAGACCGTCATCCAGATTGGTGCCGCCGTCGGGTTTCAGGTCGTTGATGGCGGTCAGAATAGCGGTATAACCCGCCTCGGCGGAAACATCCTGCCAGCCCGCGTCTGCTACTGTTGCGTTTGTATTGAAATCGACCAGTGCAACATAGCGGCCGGTGCCGCCGTCTTTCGACGAATTGTGAGGATTTACGCCACCGCGGACACGGCGAGCGTGTCGCTCTGCTGGGAGTAGGTCAGGGGGGAGACGCAGCCGGCGAAGGTGGTCTCGTTGATGACGCGCTTGGTGACGGCATAGGTCATGTCGATCTGGTACCAGTTGCCGCTGACGTTGACCTTGTTCCAGGCGTGGTAGCTGCTGCCGGCGTAGCCCTTGGTGAGGGTGCAGGGGATGTCCTGGCTGCGGCACATGGCGGCGAAGAGGGACGCGAGGTCGTAGCAGATGCCCTTGTTGTTGTTCAGGGTGGCAGCGGTGTCGGGGATGTACTTGCTGACCTTGCCGGAGGTGATGTCGCTCGCGAGCTTGGTGTCGTAGGTGTAGTGACCGGCGATGTAGTTGTAGATCGCGGTGACCTTGTCCATGTCGGTCTTGGCGTCCTTGCAGAGCTCAGCGGCCTTCTTGCACACATCGTCGCCGGAGGTGAACTGCACGTCGGTCGTGGCGATGAGGTAAGGGGCGTAGGCGTTTTCGATCTTGGCGTTGACCTTCTTGCTGGTCACAACGCGGTAGGTCGTGTCGGAGATGTTCTCGCAGAGGGAGATGGTGTAGGTGCCGTCGCCCTGCTCGAGGGAGAAGACGGCGTCCTTGCCGCTCGGGCAATTCTTGTAGGACACCTTTTCGCTGCCGTACTGGATGCCGACCTTCAATTTGGCATTGGAGGTATAGTTGATGGTGACGAAACCATACTTGGCATTCGTGGTGTCAATGGTGGTGCCATTGGCAGCGCTGGCGTTCACAACCGTGAACATGGACATGACAAGAAGCACTGCGAGCATAGCGCAGGCATGACGAAACAGCCGTTTCATACGGCGATCTCCTTTCGGTAACTGGCTGCCAGCCCTGTTCCCAGGGGTAAGGCCCTATAGCTTTGCGTCGCCGGTTTTCACCGGGTTTGCTATTATCGTTTGAGATGCGGTCGAAGCGGCTGCACCTACTCTTTTTTTACAGCTCACACTATATACGCGTTCTTAACGTTTGGCAACAGAGAATTTGACCTTTTTCGACAAAAAAGCAGACAAAAAGGAGCGCGGATTCCGCGCTCCTTTTGAGTTTTTGCAATTTTCGGGCAAAATCACACGCTGAGCCAGTCGTCGAGGATAAGACCCTCGTTGTGCTTGGTGAGAAAGCCCACGCTCCACTCGCCGCCGAAGGCGATGAGCTTGCGGCCCTTGAAGTCCTCGAGCACGCGGGAGCCCGAGCAGAGCATCAGGTCCTTCACGTCGCACGGGCACTCGCGGATCAGGCGCAGGTGCTCATAGGGGAGGCCGCTCATGCGCAGGTCGACGCCGTATTCGGCCTTCATGCGGTACTGGAACACGTCGAACTGCAGCGTGCCGACCACGCCGACGACCACGTCCTCAAAGCCGCTGTCGGGGATTTTGAAGATCTGGATGGCGCCCTCCTGCGCGATCTGCTCGGTTCCCTTGAGGAACTGCTTGCGCTTCATGGAGTCCTTGGCTGACGCGCATGAAGTGCTCGGGCTCGAAGGTCGGGATGCCGGAGAAACGGAACTTTTTGCCGGGCATCGTGATCGTGTCGCCGATCGAGAAGATACCGGGATCGAACACGCCGATGATGCCCGCGTAGGCCTCGTCGACGATCTCGCGCTCGGAGGCGGCCATGAGCTCTGCGGCTGGGAAAGGCGCATCTTGCGGCCCTGGACGTGATAATACTCGGTGTCGCGCTGGAATTTGCCCGAGCAGATGCGCATGAAGGCGAGGCGGTCACGGTGGGCCTTGTTCATATTGGCCTGAATCTTGAAGACAAAGGCCGAAATTGGGGGAGAGTAGACGTCCACCTCGCCCGCGTCGCTCACACGCGGCAGCGGCGGCGTGGTCATCTCTAAAAACGCGTTCAAAAACGGCTCGACGCCGAAGTTCGTCAGCGCGCTGCCGAAGAACACGGGGGAGAGCTTGCCGCGGCGCACGGCGGCGAGGTCAAAATCGCGGCCCGCGCCGAGCAGCTCGACCTCTTCGGCGAGCGTGCTGCGGCGGCGCGCCGACCGATCAGGCGCGACCTGCGCGGGATCGTCCAGATCATCTTTCCGTGATGCCCGCCTCTTGGCGCGCGGTTCCGCGTCGGTGCCGGAGAAAAAGATGCAGCTGGCTTATCGCGGTCGTACACGCCGGCGAACTCCTTGCCGCAGCCGATCGGCCAGTTGACGGGATAGGTGTCGATGCCCAGCTCGCGCTCGACCTCCTCGCAGAGCTCGAGCGGGTCGCGCGTCTCGCGGTCCATCTTATTGATAAAGGTAAAGATGGGGATGTGGCGCAGAGCACAGACCTTGAAGAGCTTGCGCGTCTGCGGCTCAACGCCCTTCGCGCCGTCGATGACCATGACGGCGCTGTCGGCGGCCATGAGCGTGCGGTAGGTGTCCTCGGAGAAGTCCTGATGGCCCGGCGTGTCGAGGATGTTGATGCAGTAGCCGCCGTGCTGGAACTGCATGACGGAGGAGGTGACGGAGATGCCGCGCTGCTTTTCGATCTCCATCCAGTCGGACTTCGCCGCGCGCGCGCGCTTGCCCTTGACCTCGCCCGCCTGCGCGATGGCCCCGCCGTAGAGCAGGAACTTTTCGGTCAGCGTGGTCTTACCGGCGTCCGGGTGCGAAATGATCGCAAACGTCCGGCGGCGGGAGATCTCTTCCTGTAAAGTGGCCATGACTGCCTCCTGAAAAATACGATTTACCGGGCAAGTGTATCACAGCCCCCCGCATTTTGCAACAGAATCCTAAAATCTATGCTTGACAAAGCGAAAAATGTCTGGTATAGTACATCTTGTTCCGCGGGCGTAGCTCATCTGGTAGAGCGCCACCTTGCCAAGGTGGAGGTAGCGAGTTCGAGCCTCGTCGCCCGCTCCAAAAAAGAGGTCACAACGTAAGTTGTGACCTCTTTTTTGGATTCCGGCAGGAAATTAAAATGCTCGGGCGAAGTGAATTCGCCCTCCGGCAAGGTTTTGCTGCGCAAAACGCTTGTACGGCGCAAAAGCGCCGATTTTTTTGGCTCCAGCGGGCAGAGGGGCGAACAGGGCGCGAGCGAAGCGAGAAAACGCCCCAGTGGGGCGTTTGTCGCCCGCTGTGCGTGTCGCGGCACGGCAGTGCTGCGAGCGAGCCTCGTCGCCCGCTCCAAAAAAGAGGTCACAACGTAAGTTGTGACCTCTTTTTTGGATTCCGGCAGGAAATTAAAATGCTCGGGCGAAGTGAATTCGCCCTCCGCCAAGGTTTTGCTGCGCAAAACGCTTGTACGGCGCAAAAGCGTTGTTTTTTGCTTCGGTAGGCCAAATAGATACGGGACATCCGAACTGGGCGTCCTGTTTTTTATAAGAACGTTCCCTGTCAATGATTGAAAACAGGTTTTTAATTTGCTATGATACCTTCACACTTTCCATAGGGGGATAATTTGTGAAAAAAAGATTTGCTATATGCAGCACAATAGTTTTGCTGCTGCTTTTGTCAGCCTGCGGCGCACCGCAGACGTTGGACTTTTCCTACGCTCCGGAAGGAGAAGAACTTTCTTCTTTGATGGTGGAGACTTCACAAACTCACCGCGCAGAACTGGAGCACGTTCCCTCTGCGGCTGATTTTGCCGATGCGATTTCGGATGACCCCGCCTCGGCAGGGCTGCTGAGCGAGAGCGAGGTGGAGAGCCTTTTACGAGGTCATGCCGCGATGGAGACGGTGTCGAAGAAACAGGCGCAGTCTGATGTTTCCCTGCTGTTCCGCACGCTGCAAAGCGCTTACGGCGCTTACGAATACTTTGGGCAGGAAAAGTTTGACGCAGCGGAGGACGCTGTGACACAATGGCTCTCCTCACAGGATGATGAGATTAAAGTTTCTGCGCTGGGAGAAAAACTGCAGGAATCTCTCGCATTCATGCTTGCGCACGACGCGCATGCCGTGATTTATGAACCGGCGGCGGAAGAGACCGAAGCGCAGGTGCGATATGAATACTTCTTTGCCGACGGCTTCTATTTTTCAAAGGATGTCAACGGCAGCTATTATATGGTGAATGACGGGGAGAGGTGGACATTGAGTAGCTTCTCCGATGAACATGTCAGCGTGCAGCCGACGCTTCTGCAAGACGGACGCATTGTTTATCAGCCGACGCTTTTTGCGCTGCGGAAGGACGCCGTGCAGAGCAGTGTAACACTGAAAAATTCTTCTGGAAAAGCGAAGATCTATCGCCTTGACTGGACGGAGAGTCAGCCGCTTGATGTTGACCTCGGCACGCTGGATTACCGCCTGATACAGGAAGACGGTCTTACCTATGTTTCCCTCCGCAGCTTTGTTTCCGGCACATATGATAATATGCTTGCACGCTATGCTCGGGAAGGGGCAAAAGCACGCGGGAGCAAAGCGGTGATCTATGACCTGCGCGGCAATGTTGGCGGCTCGGACAGTTGGCCGAGAAAATGGATACAGAGTTTCCTCGGAACGCAGAACAGTATTGAGACCTCCATGCTGTATGCGCAGAAAAACAGCGCCCTTTTTGCTGCGGAAAACAGCGAGAGTCTGCTGCCGGAAGATGAGGGAACTTGCTTTGCCCGTGAAGTCCACGGGACCTGGTATGAAAATGATATTCCGATCATCGTGTTGGTTGACGATCATTGCGGCTCGTCCGGCGAGGGCGCGGTACAGCTTTTGAAAACGCTTGACAATGTGCTCATTGTCGGCAGCAACACGGCGGGATACCAGCTCTGCGGAAATATCAGCACCTTTACATTGCCATATACCGGCATCGGTGTGCGCTTTGGGTCAACGCTTTTCCTCTATGGGGACGGAGAAAATGTCGATCACAGGGGCTATGCTCCGGATGTCTGGTGTGATCCGCAGGATGCGCTTGCTTCAGTGCTGGCACTGCTGAAAGAACAGGGGGTCGTCAGTGCAGATGCTTGCGAAACCGTGAGAGAAAAAATAGTGAAATGATGAATTTTTCGTTCATACAGGCAGAGCGGCAGCGGGTAATAGAAGCAACTCAAATCGTATAGCACCCACACTTGGCAGGCATTCGATTCCGCAGGCTGCGCAGATCTTCAAACTGCAAACTGCCAATGTCGGGGGTCGAGGGGAACTCCCCCTCGCGTTCGCTTGGGGGGTACAAGGGGGCATTCTCTCACGCGAGAGAATGCCCCCTCTTCTGCGCGGCCACAGGGGGAGAACCTCAGTGTCCCCCTTGCGCAGCAAGCCCCTTTCATGCTATGATATTTTCACAGAAAAAGAGAAAGTGAGGAGATCATCATGACTCTCGATGAAGCGATCAAGTCCCTGATGGCTTTGCAGGCCAAGCTCGCGGCCTACGGCCACGCGATGGGCCTGCTCTTTTACGACGGCGCGACCACCGCGCCCAGGGCACGGCGGCGAACCGCGGCCAGACCATGAGTATTTTGAGCGAGGAGCACTACAAGCTTACGACTGGCGGGGAGACCGTTGCGCTGCTCGAATTCCTCGACGCGCACAAGTCCGAGCTCAACGAAAAGCAGCAGCGCATGGTGTTTTTGCTCATCAAGGACATCCGCAATATGCAGAAGATCCCGATGGACGAGTACGTCGCCTACCAGCAGCTGCTTGTCGAGGCCGACGACGTCTGGCACCGCGCGAAGGAGACGAGCGACTTTGCTCTCTTCGAGCCCGTGCTTGAGAAAAATTTTTCGAGACCAACATCCGCTTCGCACACTACTGCGCACCGGAAAAGGACCCCTATGACTACTGGCTCAGCGAGTATGAGGATGGGCTGACGATGGCGCAGTGCGACGAATTCTTTGCCACGCTGCGCGAGCACATCGTGCCGCTCCTGAAAAAAATCAAAGAAAAAGCCGCAGGTCGACGACGCGATGCTGCACGGCCATTTTTCCGAGGAGAAGCAGGCGCAGCTTTCCGACTACCTGATGCGCACGATGGGCCTCGATTTGGACCATGTCGGCCTGTCCACGACCGAGCATCCGTTTACGACGTCGCTCGGTTCGCACTTTGACGAGCGCATCACGACGCACTATTTGGAGGAGAATTTTGCCTCATCGATGTTCTCCGTTATCCACGAGGGCGGCCACGCGCTCTACGATACCGGCAGCGCGGATGATCTCGCCTATACGGTGCTCGACGGCGGTGTCTCCATGGGCATCCACGAGAGCCAGAGCCGCTTCTATGAAAATCTGCTCGGCCGCTCGCGCGCCTTCACGGGCTTCGTGTTCCCGAAGCTCTGCGAGTTGTTCCCCGAGCTGAGCGGCCACACGGCGGAGGAATTCTACCGCGCCATCAATAAGGCGGAGCCGTCCCTCATCCGCACCGAGGCCGACGAGGTCACCTACAGCCTGCACGTCATGGTGCGCTACGAGCTCGAAAAGCGCGTGATGCACGGCGAGCTCAAGGTACACGACCTGCCGGGCGAGTGGAACCGCCTTTACAAGGAATACCTCGGCGTCGACGTGCCGGACGACAAACACGGCGTGCTACAGGACAGCCATTGGTCGGGCGGCAGCATCGGCTACTTCCCGTCCTACGCGCTCGGCAGCGCCTACGGCGCACAGCTGCTTCGCAAGATGAAAGAGACGGTCGATGTGGACGAGTGCCTCAAGACCGGCAATTTTGCGCCCATCAATGCGTGGAACCGCGAGCACATCTGGCAGTACGGCTGCCTCAAAAAGCCCGGCGCGCTCTTGGAGCAGGCGCTTGGCGAAAAGTTCGACCCGACGGTCTACACGCAGTACCTTGAGGAAAAGTACGGCGAAATTTACGGTTTGTAAGAGCGAAATAGCATCAAAAAGGCGGTATCCGACCGGATATCGCCTTTTTGTGCGTGAAACGTGGAAAGTCCATTGCATTGTAACCGTATTTCCGATACAATGGGCGGAGAGAGAAGCGGGTAACGAGCGGAGGAGAGACCGCGCGCCCGCAATGAGAGATGGGAGAGCAAAAATGAATACTGCGCTGTATGAGACCTACGTTCAGATTTTGCATGAGGAGCTTGTACCCGCGATGGGCTGCACTGAGCCCATCGCCGTCGCCTACGCGGGCGCGCTTGCGCGCCAAACGCTCGGGACACTTCCCGAGCGCATCGAGCTGACCGTGAGCGGCAATATCATCAAAAACGTCAAGAGCGTCATCGTGCCGCACACCGGCGGGCGAAAGGGCCTTCCCGTCGCGGTCGCGGCGGGTGTACGCGTCGGCGACGCCGACGCGCAGTTAGAGGTGCTGGCGAATGTGACGGAGGACCAGCTGCCGCTGCTGGACGAGTACCTTTCCGCGGCGGAGATCACGGTGAGCAAATCGCCGCTGCGCTGCCCATTCGACATTCAGGTGCGTGTTTTCGCAGGCGGGGACACGGCCTTCGTCCAGATCGTCGGCAGCCACACAAACGTCGTGCGCATCGAGAAAAACGGCGAAGTGCTGCTCAACAAGCCCTTTTCCGAGGAGGCGGCCCAGCCGCCCGAGAGCCGCAGGGGCCTGACGGTCGAGGACATTATCGCCTTTGCCGACGAGGTCGATTTAGACGACGTCCGCGCGCCCATCGCGCGCCAGATCGAATATAACACGGCCATCGCTGAGGCAGGATTGACAGGGCAGTACGGCGCGGCCATCGGAAAAATCCTGCTCGATTCCTATGGCGACAGCGTGCAGAACCGCGCCAAGGCCTGGGCTGCCGCGGGCTCGGACGCGCGCATGAACGGCTGCGAAAAGCCTGTCGTCATCAACTCTGGCAGCGGCAATCAGGGCATGACGGCTTCGCTGCCCGTCATTGTCTACGCGCGCGAGCTGAAAGCGAGCGAGGAGCAGCTCTACCGCGCGCTCGTCGTGTCGAATCTTGTCACCATCCATCTGAAAACGGGCATCGGCAGCCTTTCCGCCTACTGCGGTGCGACCAGCGCGGGCGCAGGGGCCGGGGCCGGCATCTGCTATCTGTACGGCGGGCGCTATGATGAGATCGCCCACACGGTCGTCAACGCGCTCGCCATCAACTCCGGCATGCTCTGCGACGGGGCGAAGGCGAGCTGCGCGGCGAAGATCGCCTCGGCGGTCGAGGCGGGGCTGCTCGGCATGCAGATGTACCGGCACGACAGCCAGTTCTACGGCGGCGACGGCATCGTCGTCAAGGGCGTGGAGAACACCATCCGCGCCGTCAGCAGCATCGCGCGCGACGGCATGCGCGAAACGGACAACGAGATCATCCGCCTGATGATCGGGGAGGAAACTGTCAAATGAAGATACTTGTCACAGGCTTCACGCCGTTCGGCGGGGAGCAGATCAACCCCTCGTGGGAGGCGGCACGCCGGCTTCCCAACCGCATCGGGGGAGCAGAGCTCATCAAGCATGAAATTCCGACGGAGTTTGACGCCTCCGGTGCTGCGCTGCACAAGCTTTTGACGGAACTGCGTCCCGACGCGGTGCTCTGCGTCGGCCAGTACGGCGGCGCAAATTGCATACGCGTCGAGCGCGTGGCCATCAACCTGCGCGACGCGCGTATCGCCGACAACGCGGGTAAGCAGCCGACGGACGAGCCGGTCGTGGCCGGAGGTCCGGACGCCTATTTTGCGACGATCCCGACGCGAGAGATCGTCGACGCCCTGCGTGAGCAGGGGATTCCCGCTCAACTCTCGTACTCCGCGGGCACGTTCGTGTGCAACAATCTCCTTTACTGCGCCCTGCACGAGAGCGAGCGGAGCAATCCAGCCCCGCGCTGCGGCTTTGTCCACGTCCCTTACCTGCCCGAGCAGACCAAGGACGGCAGCGCGCCGAGCATGGGTTTGGAAATGATGGTCAAAGCGCTGCATATTGCGGTGGAAGCGATCGCAGAGGAAGAGAAGCAGTGAACTGAAAATAAGAAAGCCCGCGGCAAATCACCGCGGGCTTTTGCTATTTATACTGTTGCAGGCTTGGGGAAATCATTCCTACTTGCTCCCTGAAACTGGGACCGAAACGATTTTGTAAGCAGCTCTCAGAGCGTCTGTTTCCGTCCAGCACCTCAAAGCCCGTCTACAAGATGCCGGACTACGCCTCTGTCCACAAGGAACTCCAGCGCAGCGGTGTTACTCTGAACCTGCTGTAGCTGGAATACTGCGACCAGTGCCGGGCGGCGGGCGAGATTCCATACCAATCAACCCAGTTCAACAAGTACTATGCCGACTATCTGGCAAAGGTCAACGCTACCATGCACCTGAACCACAAGCCTGGTGAGGTTATGCAGGTGGACTGGGCCGGCGATACTGCCGCTGTTATTGACACAGACACCGGTAAAATTATCCCGGCCTATGTGTTCGTGGCAACCCTGCCGTACAGCGGCTACAGCTATGTAGAAGCCTTTTTCTCCATGAACCAGGAGTCATGGACCACTGCCCATGTGAATGCCTACAAATACTTCGGCGGTGTCACCCGGATCATCCAGTGCGACAACCTGAAAACCGGCGTGCAAAAGCATGGGAAGGATGAGGTCGTTCTCAACAAATCGTATGAGAAAGATTTGATTGCCGTTGCAGAACGGCTCAATAAAATCATGGAGGACATAGATAATGTCAGCGAAGAATCTTGATAAAAAGAACAGATGGCGCAGTGTTACGGTTGCTTTCAGAGTTTCACCAGAAGAAGCGTACCGCCTTAACATGGTGGCAAAAACTTCTGGACTTACGAAGGATAAGGTAAATAACTTGCGCAAATTGAAAATCGCATAAAAGGAGACATAGCTTGCAGGCTCTGGTAGAATGAAGTTACCACACACCATTCGAAAGGAGCAAGCAAACTATGTCCGAGAAAATTGTACAGCTGAATGAGGAAATTATCAAGGGGCAGCTCAAAGAATTAGTTCGAGGAAGTGTAGAAGAAACCCTGAACGAACTGCTGGAAAAGGAGGCGGAGTCGCTGACGCAGGCGGCCCGCTATGAGCGCAGCGAGGCCCGTCAGGGCTACCGCAGCGGCCACTATGACCGGAATCTCACCACAACCTCCGGCGACGTCACGCTCCACATGCCCCGGCTCAAGGGCGTATCCTTCGAGACGGCCATCATCGAGCGGTATCGCCGCCGGGAGAGCAGCGTGGAGGAAGCCCTCATCGAGATGTACCTGGCAGGCGTTTCCGTGCGCCGGGTGGAGGACATCACGGAGGCACTGTGGGGCAGCAAGGTCTCGCCCGCCACCATCAGCGAGCTGAACAAGAAAGCCTACGTCCACATCGAGGACTGGCGGAACCGCCCCTTGCAGGGCGGGCGCTATCCATACGTCTACGTGGACGGCATCTACCTGCGCCGCAACTGGGGCGGAGAGTACGAAAATGTGGCCATTCTGGTGGCAATTGCCGTGAATGAGGATGGTTTTCGTGAGGTTTTGGGTGCTGCCGAGGGAATGAAAGAGGACAAGGCCAGTTGGGTCAGCTTCTTCCAGTGGCTCCGCGGACGCGGCTTGGATGGCGTGAAGCTCATCGTCGGCGACAAGTGCATGGGGATGTTGGAGGCCGTGGGCGAGGTGTTTCCGGACGCCAAATACCAGCGCTGCACGGTACATTTCTACCGCAACGTTTTCTCTGTTGTGCCCAAATCCAAGGTCAAAATTGTGGCAAAAATGCTCAAGGCGATCCACGCCCAGGAGAGCAAAAAAGCGTCCCGTGAGAAGGCGAAAGCCGTGGTCGCCGAGCTGCGCGCCATGAAGCTGAAGGAGGCCGCCAAGAAGGTCGAGGACGGCATTGAAGAGACGCTGACCTACTGCGACTTCCCCAGCGAGCATTGGACGCGTATCCGCACCAACAACGTGATTGAGCGGCTGAACCGTGAGATCCGCCGACGGACGCGGGTGGTGGGGACGTTCCCTGACGGAAATTCCGCCCTGATGCTGGTCTGCGCGAGGCTGCGCCATGTGGCGGGCACCCAGTGGGGCAACAAGAAATACATGAACATGAAGCACTTGGAGGCGGCTCTGGACGACACCTCTATTGCCGGCTGACTTCACTCAGCCGGAGCCTGCAAATAAATTTGCGCATAAATCTTGACGGGACCAAAAGATACTTTTGTTGAGTACCTCACAGACAAAGAATACGACGAATATTTTGGATAGAAAAAGAGCTATCTGACTTCATTTGAAATCAGATAGCTCTTTTCTTGAGAATAATGAAATTCTGTTGCCAAATTGTTGCCACGAGGGGCATCAAGGCTCAAAAAGTCCAGTGTTTACGGGCTTTTTTAAACCTATGCAATTATTCCCACTCGCCAAGTGGAAACACACTCTAAACTTTTTTGTATAGACCGTTTGATTCCATTTGGCTTTATTTGATACCAGTTATCCCAATCCTACGGGGTATCCGACTTTCTGCTATCAAAAAGCTATCAGGGGATGCTATCAAAAAACGAGATAAACTAATAATCTACTTTTTCTGAAACCAAAATGCGCTCCATAAGATGGTTGCAAACGATAGAAGCTGAAGTGAGCGTTCTTCAGTATCTTCCCAGTCAGAATCGTGGGCTCTGGGATTTCTAATTCCAACCATGCAGCCAGCCAGAATCTGCATATATCCAGATTGCTCATTTTGCTCAGAAGTACTCACACATTCATTTAATCTCAGCAATGGTTTGTTTGGAGAGAAAGCAGTTTGCATTAGTTTAGCTCCTGTAAGGTCAGTTTGTTGAAGTCCTGCCTTTACTTTAACTGTGTTGTCTAACAATTTGTATGCTTCTTCAACAGCACGGGCATGATGGCCATCCTTGAAGAGCTTCTCTGTTTTTCTCCGTAACGCTTTGTTCGTTATAACTGCATCGTAAGTTGATGTGTTGTTGGATTCCGTTTCTGTTGCATCTATTATGCTAAAGTCATGATTAATGCCTTGCGCTATTAAGAGAATATCTGTTGCGCACCCCATTAGTTTCCAGCTCCATATAAGTGTTTGGCCATACTCGCAAAGATTGCTTCAATTTGCTCTGGCGTTGATTCTGGAGATATATGGATTTGCAAATCAATATGAAGATTTGGGCGATTCCCGTGGGGTTGGGGCTTAACTACAGGATCAGACGGCTCACTATCTTCCTTCGACTTTGAAGGAGCTTGCGGTTTGGCTATTTTTGAAACTGCTTTGCCAGATTTTTTTGGCGTCGCAATATTCTTATCTTTGATTTCTCCACTTTTTAATAGCATAAACAGAGCTACCATCTTGTCAGCAGCACCTTGCCCAACACCTTGACTCATGAACCAGTTCCTTGCCGAAGCTCTATCCACGTTTGAGTCAGGGAATAAGTCCAGAAGCTCTGTGGGGTAGACATTCTTTATGATTGAACTACAAACTTCCTTGTATTTGTTGTCCAAGCGCCAGTCATTCGCAAGTGCTGTCGGTTTATTCTCCTCGTCTAATAACCCAATTCGACGCATCGGAGTAATAACATTACTATTTGCAGAACTATCACTACTAAGGGTCAGAAGAGTTTTTACATAATTAGGTGTTGCTATAGCGGGTAGGGATGCTTTGAACTTTTCTCTGATTGTCCACCAGTTCTTTTCAGAAATCATAGGATAACTATTGCTGTCTGCCATACTACTACTTCCTTTCATAGATTTTAATTTTTCGTTAGAGTGTATGGACTATATGTAAATCCATAATATCACAGTTCCAACCGCTTTGCTTCCGTGCGAAGAAAACTTGTGCATTGCTGAATGATCTGTTTTTCCACATCGCTGCTTTTCACCATTCGTTTAATAGTACATTCCCATACGATCAAACACTTAATGCCATGCTCCAGCAATTCTGCTTTCACTGCACTATCCCGTCTGACATTATCATCAAACTTTTTCTGCCAGAATTCCACGCGACTCTTTGGTGTATATGCGTATTTGCAGCCTGGGTGACGATGCCAGAAGCAACCATTGACAAAAATCGCAGTATTATATTTGCGCAGAAAAATATCAGGATGCCCCGGAACAGACTTGTCTGCAATCCGATAACGATAGCCCTGTGCAAAAAGCAGTTTCCGCAGATACACTTCAGGCTTTGTGTTTTTTGATCGTATCGCAGACATATTCTGACTGCGTTTTTCCGGAGAAACAATATCCGCCATCAGAGTCCTTCGACCTCGCGCACATAAGAAACGAACTTTGAAAGCGTCCATATTCTGTCCTGACGGTCTGCGGGATAGGATGTAATGTATTGTCTGGGAACAACAAGAATAACATTCTCGCTCTGCATTTCGTCCATCTGTGCAGGGGAGATTCCCTGCTGGAGCGTACAGAGATATTTGGGTCTGTCACGCAAACGGTCGGCTTCATTGATAACCTGACGCCAGCGATCCTTGCAGGTCGTTTTTGCAGCCAGAGAGATCAGCCTTTCTGTAGGGAAAGTCATATCATGATATGATGCCTGCGAAGGGAAGATAAAGTCCGGTTTCTTGTTGCCCTCTGTAACAGCCTGTGCGGTGTATATGATTTCATTGCCGTCAAAGATTGCAGAAAGGTGATGCTCCAGACTCTTTCCTGCACGGCTCTTTCTGCGGTTCAGAACCATATTTGCCATCGTGATAAATTCGTCTACGGACGTAAATCCGCGTGCGATGGCATCCCCATATCGTGCGTGTTCAATCGCACGAAAAAGTGCATACTCCGTATTTGTCCAGTCGATGATCTTACGGTCAGGATTTGTGCGGATAAATTCAAGATGGTCATATACACGGTTCTGAATGTCACGAGCTGCTGCGGACATTTCTTCTGAGAGAGGAAAATCTACTGTCAGCCCTGCAATAAACTCCTGAATGGCAATCCGTTCCTGCGTTTCTTCCTGTACCCGCCCAGCATCAATCAACTGATTTGTCTCTGTTGGACTGATGCCGAATGCGTCAAGGAACTGGTCGATATCTTCTTCGGAATTCAGTACAAATGCCTGATAATCCTCAGCATCACATTTTGTAAATACAAAAAGCGCCCCTGTATACTCCGGTCGCAGGAAAGGAAAACCGCGCCCGAAGTTTGTAATCCGATACTCGTTTCGTGTACCCTTTCCGTAGTAAATAAAGCGGGTATCTGTTTCAATACCGTCCTGCCATTTGACCTTTACCCATTTTTCCTTGTTCGTCCCCTTGATACCCGGTTCATCAAAAAGGATGGGGATTGACGGCTTTGAAATATAGATTCCCGCCTGATGCCCTCCGGTCAAGCCGGTATCATTTGCCGCAAGAAACTTGCAATAAGCTCTCTGACCGCTCAGAACAGCCTGTATTGCCTGAATTGCATATCCTTCTGGCATTTATATCACCTTCCTCTGCGGAATATTTGGAAAAGCAATTTCGATTTGCGGATCAGTATCGAGTTGTTCCAGCTTTACAACAATCAGCTTTGCGACATCGGACATAAGCGGAACAACAACGGAATTTCCAAACTGTCGATATGCCTGCGTATCCGAAACCGGGATTTTGAAGCTGTCTGGAAAGCCCTGCAATCTCGCACACTCACGCGGTGTCAAACGACGTGGATTCTTTCCGCGCTGTTCGATCAGAATTTCAGAACCGTCTTTATAATAACGGGCGCTGATCGTTCTGGTCACTCCGTCCAGGGGGGCGATTCCGTAGCCAAAACCATTGCCTGCTTCACGGTGTTTTGCAGCATAGTTTTGAAGGTAAATCCAGAGTTTATCTGAAAGCGTATACTTCTCACTAACCTCTTTTTCAAGAATATCACGCACGACCGGCTGCTTCTTCAAAGGGTGCAGATCAAAAGAAAAACTGACATTCTCTCCATACCGTTCTTTATCAAAGCCGACAATGACAATACGCTCTCTGTGCTGCGGCACATAGCCTTTTCCGTCAATGATTTGAAAGAATACTTTGTAGTTCAGCTCCCGCAGAGATTCCTGGATAATCTGAAAAGTTCTGCCTTTGTCATGGCTGCAAAGATTTTTGACATTCTCCAGCATAAACGCTTTCGGACGCTTTGCTTTCAGGATACGGCATACATCAAAGAAAAGCGTTCCCTGGGTCTTGTCCTCAAAACCGGTAGCACGCCCCAAACTGTTTTTCTTCGAAACCCCGGCGATTGAGAACGGCTGACAGGGGAATCCCGCTACAAGAATATCATGATCCGGGATGCTTTCAGCCTGAACCTTTGTAATATCACCGTCCGGTTGCACACCAAAGTTTGCGTAATAGGTCTGCTGGCTGTACTTATTCCATTCGTTAGAATAAACACAGCACCCACCGGCTGATTCGAATGCAAGTCGCATACCGCCAATACCTGCAAATAAATCAATAAAGGTGTACCCATTACAATCCTGAGAAGGTTCTTCCTTTGCCTTGACGAGCATTTGCCTAATTGCTACAGACAGGCAGTCCTGCATGGACTGTCCACTTACTACAGAATAGTCGCTGAGTTCCTTATAAATATCATCATCTACGCGGATGTGAACCTGCTTTGCCATTTTGCTTTCCTCCATCTGGGACAAGAACAATACCTGATTTTTTTCCCCATTATAACACACCTCTCGTTTGAATTCAATATGATGGGGAAAGGTTATGTACCTGATTTTTCCCCATATGGTTAATGCTTATTTTGCATTTCTCAACCGATTTGTATTTCCTTTGGCAAGCTCGCTTGCTGCCTGTCGGCGCTCATTTGAATACGGCGCGGTCAGACGGACAGCGAACCGCCTGCGGTCAATCTCAAAGGTCAGACCGCCCTGTTCATCATCGTCGGTCTGCCTGCACAAATCGGGATATGCTGCCGCATACTGTGCCAGCCGCTTTTTGAGCGCGGTATTATGCGTTTGAATTTCGACGGTTTTGCTGGCTTCGTCAAAATAGATGCAGGTCGTTTTCTGCCGCTTGGTCAGTCCGGTTTTCATATTGCCTCCATTTCTGCCTGTTCTGCAAAAACAGGCGCATTTTCAAGATTCTTTGTCAGCTCTACACCTGCAAAAGCAGGTTGATTTTTGCATGGGGAGCGCCCGGACGATACGCTGCTCGATCTGGACGCTCCCATTCGGTAAAATCCGTTTTTCTCAGCTCAACACGGCATCAGCGGGCATCGTCCCGCATTGCCGCTTTTTCTCTGCGTGGACGGAAGAAATGCCAGAGGTTATTGCGCTGAATTACGTCCTCATAGCGTTGAACTTTCCCGCGAAGCTCTGCGTTTTCGCGTTCCAGATCCGATGTGCGGAGCTTGCTGCGAACGGATTTGTACTCGGAAAGCTCCTGCTTCAAAACGGCGATCTCTGCCTTGAGCTTTGCAATCAGTCTGTTTGCAGCGTCCAGAGTTTTTTGCAGCTTGGATTCCTTTTTCTCGGCTGCAACGTACTTTTTCGCAAGCGTAGACAGGCGTTCAAAATCCTCACGCTCCACGGCAATCTTGGTAGAGAAGGGAATGGGCTTCGATTCAATCTTTTCGATAGCCGCCACATCGACCTGCTGATTCCGAATTTTCTCGATCTGTCTGCCGAGCGTCGCCGCCTGCTGTTCCTGCTGGCGGTTCTGCTCTGTGAGTTCTGCCAACCGTGCCTGCTCCTGCTGCACCTTGAACTGCGTCACGGTCAGGTGTTCCTCGGAGCTGCCGCGTTCGCCGCGCTCCACATCGTCGTACCCGGCGTCGCGCATATACCGGAAGAAATCGTCCTGCAAAACGCTGTAGGACTTCTTGAGAACGGGCTTGCCCTTTGCACTCAGAATCGGCGTACCGTTCTCGTCCAGCGCGGGCTTGGAGTCCCACTTCTTGCTCATGCTGACCTGCTGGATTATCTCCTTGACCGTGCCGCGAAGCGACTCATCCTTGCAGCGCTTCGACCACAGGATTTGCTTCTCCACGACAGGGATATAGACCACATGAAGGTGGTAGTGGTACACGTCCTGTCTCAAAGCATCGGACATGGCGCGGTTGCGCTCGTCGGCGTGCATGACCGCCGACAGGATGTATTGCTCACCGCCGACGATTTTGATTGCAGCTTTGTACGCATCGGCGTAAAATTGTTTTGCAAAGTCATAGCCGCCGTGGTTGAAAAAGTAGGCGGAGTTGACGTCGAAGATCAGCTCTCCGAATTTCTCAGCATCCGCTTTCAGACCGCGTGTGGAGATCACGCCGTCAGAGCGCATCTGCTCGAACATCTCCTTGTACCCGGCGGTTGGTGTTTTGAAATGGATGTTGTATGGCGTCCGTTCAGGAACGATGTCCTGATTGACATACGATGATTTTTCGCGCTCGTTGTGTGCTTGCGCGTTGCCGATGTCTGCGTCTTTCATTCTTGCGTTTCTTGCGCTGGTACGGTGAATACCGTCGCCTCTTGCCATAGGCAGGTTACCTCCTGATTTCAGATTGTGCAGGACAGGTAGCTTTCGGGGAGGCACTTCTGCGGAAGTGTAATAACTCACTATGATACTTTCATCCTGCGGCTGCAAAGTATCGTGGGCTCTCCGAGGGGGTATGCGGCTTCTGCGGAAGCCTCTGCCGGTTTTGCAGTTTGCAGTGTGGATACAAACCGCAAAAACCGACGTGGTCAGCAGCTTATTTGCAGGCGGCTCCTGCGCATAATCTTCTGCCCACATCCATCTCAAACTCTGCGGATTTTTCGATGGGGACGGGGGACGCGAGGGGATAGCAGCCAATGCATTGCCTTGTCTGTCAGCCACAGGAGCGTGGCACGCTCCTGTCACAGTTCCCAAGGAGGAGTAGTCCATCGGTAGCTCTGCGGCACTCCACGCCGGTCAAGATACTCCTGCCGCGCCTGCTCCCGTTCTTCTTCGGTGGGAGCAGTCTTATACCGGGAATAGATCTGCCGGTTCAGCATGGCGTCGAGCTTTTGCTCCAAGCCCTGCCGGATTTCTTCTTCATAATCGTCTTCGCCCCGCAGATGGTACATGACAATGTCGAGAAACAGGTCATAGGGGATTTGCACAGTTTTCATGTTACGTCGCTCCCTTTCTGCGACGATTGCAACGATTGCGACGGTTGGTTTGACGGTATCAGATTTACCGTCGCAACCGTCGCAACCGTCGCAGCCGTCGCGCGGCTTATTTGCTTTCAGCATCATAGGTCAGCGTAATACGTCGCCCCTCGTGCCGGACTTTGTTCTCATAGCGGACGCGGTATTCGTCCAGCAGCCTGCCAGACTTCACATTCAAATACTTACTCAGTACGTTTGCCGCCATGCCGGCATGAACGGCATCGGCAAGCGCAGAGGGCGAGCCTGTCCACACCGGCTGTTCTGCGGACACCAGCCTTGAAACAGCTTCCAGAACGCGATCGGGCGGTTCCTTGTGCAGCTCGTTTTCCAACTTTTCGAGATTCCAAATCTGCGTGTCGGCGTCCTTTTTCAGATAGAGGATCTGATCCTGCTGGTCGCGTCCTACCACGTCGATGGTTACCTCCAATGCTGTGCGCTTTTTCTTCTGCATAAGCAGCGAGCCGTCTGCGCAGCCGAGCAATCCTGTTGTACCGGAGATCATTTCGAAGCTGTCACCGGCAGGTTGCTTGCGGGTGTGGTGGACAGTCAGGACGCAGATGCAGTGCTTGTCGGCAAACTGCTTGAGCTTGCCGATGATCTCATAGTCGCTGGCGTAGCTGTACGCCTCGCCGCCGACCTCGCGTATTTTCTGCATGGTGTCAATGATAATGAGTTTGGTGTCGGGATGCTCGCACACGAAATTCTCAAGCTGCTCGTCCAGCCCGTTTCCAATCTTGCCCGCCGCAGTTGCAAAGTGCAGCCGGTCGGTGTCGTTGACGCCGTACATCATGAACATACGGCTCTGGATGCGCTGAAAATCGTCCTCCAAGGCAAGGTACAGCACCGTACCGGGATGGACTTCGCAGCCCCACAGAGCTTTGCCCGTGCTGACATGATAGGCGATCTGCGCCACCAGAAATGATTTGCCGATCTTCGGCGCACCTGCAAGAGGATGTATGCGCCCGCGTAGAGCAAGCCATCGATAATGGGCGGTCTGCTCTGATACGCGGTCTGGTACAGCTCGGTCATGGAGATCGTGTGCAGGTAATGCGGATCTGTCAACCTCTGCATTCTACGGTAGATTTCGTCCAGACTTTCCGAGCTGTTTTGAAAATCACCGTTGATTTCTCCTTCAAAAGCGGATATACTGTTCTCAGTTGAATTGTGAAGCGGCTGCCCATCATCTGCGCCAACAGATGTGTCCGGGGCGGTCGTTTTCTTTTTGCTATTTTCATTCTCCATAGGCATTTTCCTCCTTCATGACGTCCATGATGGCGGCGATCATTTCGATCACGTCCAGCAGCTCGTCATTTACGCGGCCGCCCGCTTCAATGCGCCGCAGCTCGTCCAGCACGGCGGCAAGCTGGTCGCGCAGTGCCTTGTAAACCCTCGGATTGCCCTGTACTACCACGTTCTTGCAAATCAGGCGGCGGGTGATGTAGTCCTGTTTGGTCAGCCCGGAGAGCTTGACAAAGGTTTCGATTTGCGTATCTTCCTCCGGTGATACCCGGAAGGCAACGGTCTTGTTGCGCCAGCGGTTGTGATTGTCCCGATTTTTCAGTGACATTTTCAATTACCCCTTTCGACGTTCAATTTATCTGCCATTTCCTTCTGCACAGTAGGAAACAGGTGCGCGTACCGGTAGGTGATTTCCACGCTTTCGTGTCCAACACGATTGCCGATGGCAACGGCGGAATAGCCCATGTTGATAAGTAAAGAAACGTGGCTGTGTCTCAAATCGTGGATTCTAATGACCTTGACACCAGACGCCTTGCAGCCAAACGCCATCCCACGCTTTAAGGCATATTTGGACAGAGGAAAAATACGGCTGTCCGATTCCAGTCCGTAAAGCTGCTTGAAATAGTCCTGCATCTCGTCACAGAGAAAGTCCGGCATCTGGATTACGCGATTGCTTTTCTTCGTTTTCGGCGTGGTGATAACGTCCTTGCCCTGTAAGCGCTGATAGGATTTATTGATGCGGAGCGTTTTCTTCTCAAAATCGAAGTCCGCAGGCGTCAGTGCCAGCAGCTCACCCTCGCGGATGCCACACCAGTACAGGATTTCAAAGGCGTAGTACAGCATGGGCTTGTCCATCATGGCGTCGATGAATTTGAGGTATTCTTCCTTCGTCCAAAACAGCATTTCCTTCGGCTGCTCGCTGCCCATATTTCCGGCCTTTGCAGCGGGATTGATCTGCAAGCCGTAATACTTGATGGCGTGGTTGAAAATACAGCTCAGTTGGGTATGGACGTTCTTGAGATAGTCCGGGGAATAGCTTTCGCCGCTTGACTTGGTGTGCTGCCGTATCTCGTTCTGCCAGTCGATCACATCACGGGCGGTGATTTCCGAGAGCTTGCGTTTTTTGAAATACGGCAGAATCTTTGTGCGGATGATATGCTCCTTGCTGAGCCATGTGTTGAGCTTCAACTTGGGTTTGACGTCCTTTTCATAGAGCGCCACAAAGCTCTCGAAGCTCATATTGATGTCAGCCTGCTTCTGCATCAGAAACTCGCGTTCCCATGCCTGCGCCTCTTTTTTCGTGGCAAAGCCGCGCTTTAATTTCTGCTGGCGCTCACCGCGCCAGTCGGTATAGCGAAACTGCACATACCATGAGCCGTTCTTCTTGTCCTTAAACGCTGCCATTTGATTCCCTTCTTTCCTTCGGTTCTCTCGTTCCGTAGAACTTCTCATGGAAGAACTTGCGGTCGATCCTGCCTGCAATGGTGATGCAGCCGGTCTTTCGCAGCTCTTCGTTCAACTTACGGATGAGCTTATACGCATACGGAACCGATACGCCAAGCTCTTCCGCGACTTCATTGACTCTCATAAAAATTTCTCCTGCCATAGGCAAAATACCTTCCTTTCCTGATTTGTGGTTGATTGCTTCGCCGTTCTATCCGCAGGACTCTGGCAGGCAACCCTTTTCGGCGCTGTGCCGTTTTCTTTTCTCCTTGGCACGCTCGTCTCATCGCCTGCTTCCCCGGAGAAAGTATCCTTTGGACGGTCATTCAGTTTTGCGGCTTTTGGATTTCACCCCCCTCACCTTACAACGGACATTTTTTCTGCATTTTTGGCTATCCTAAATTGTAAAATTTCTGTGAATTAAGCTAATATGTTTAGCTTACAACTATTGTACTATACATATAAGTTTAAGTCAAGCTGGTTTGCAGGAAAATATTAAATAAATTTGCTTAGATTTTTCTTGACGAAATTAAACATATCTGCTATACTCTTTATCAAAGACAACCGACACAGGAGATGGCTATTATGGCGATTGGTGAACGCATCCACTTTTTCCGCACGATGCGGGGCATGACACAGAAATACCTTGGCATGGCGCTGGGCTTCCCGGAGAAATCCGCAGATGTCCGCCTTGCGCAGTACGAGAATGGCTCCAGAACGCCCAAAGCGGACGTGACCGCTGCGCTGGCACAGGTGCTTGACGTTTCGCCCAAGGCGCTGGATGTACCGGACATTGACTCCTATACCGGACTGATGCACACGCTGTTCACGCTGGAAGACCGCTACGGGCTTGAGGTCTGCGAGTGTGAGGATGAGGTGCATCTGCGCGTTCATATCCACAAAGGACGCGACGCAGCGGAACTTCACAGAATGCTTTCCGCATGGGGTGCAGTTGCCGCCAAGCTGAAAGCGGGGGAGATTACCAAAGAAGAATATGACCGCTGGCGCTACCGCTACCCTGAACTTGACACCTCCGGTCAGTGGCACAAGATCACGCCGTCGCAGGAGCTGAGTGACCTGCTCCTTGCTGATCTCAAGAAACATAGCGAAGAATAACAAAAGGCTCTGCCGACCTTCTTTTACAGAAAGTCAGCAGAGCCTTTTTCGCTCTCAATATAGGATTGGATGCGACAGCAAACCTGCAAACCATTCGCTCGCCAAAATAAGAACAAACAAAATGGCTTTGGTATCTGCTATCATTTTGCTATCAAACAGGAAATGAGATTTTCAAAAAGTGAGTGTTTTCAAGGATTTTCAGCCCATCATGTTCACTTTTTTCTCATTCCCACTCAAGTCTTGGGCTTTGATTCAGGGTTATAAAATGCACTCTCGATACGCATTTTGTCCAAATAATCCACGTATTTCGGGCTGTACATAGGTTCCTTACGAATTTTGTAGCCGTTTTGTAGCCAGCCATTTTATGCGTACTAACCATTCGCAACGACTTGTTTTGAATGATTTGCGACAGGTTTTGATATGATTCCCGCCAATAATCACCCGGAAATTGACCGCCTAATTCACCTCAAAAAACATCTTGGAGGTATGACCATGAGCAAACTTATATCCTGTCAATTCAACATAGACACAGCCTGCGTGGAATTGGTTTTTGATGATGGAAGCCAGATTTCCATTGACTGCACCGCCGTTGAAAACGAAGTTGCCGATAACCGCTTCCAGCGGTCAGAGCTGGATTATCTGATCTACAATGATCCACTTGCGTATGCCGATCTGGTTCTGAACGGCGATCCCGAAGCCTACCTGAACGCCGTGACAGATTACGACCCCCCTCGATAGCTGACGGGAAGAATATAGCGCAACGGGTTGCGTCTGTCAATGGTCAAGATGAACGCTTCGCGCCATTGACTGCCGCCGCCTGCCGCGCTTTTGGGGCAGACAAGGCGGGCAGACACAGATTGTGCCTGCCCGCCAAAATCAATTTTTGCATAAATCCTGCCGTATATGGGGCAGGCAGGAAAAAAGCGCAACCGCTTTTCGTCGATTGCGCTTTGGTGGGTGGGAATTGTTCTATGAACTTTTTACAAAATCACTCCTGCTGGAAATGACGCATGAAAACCTCATTCGCCGCTTGCAGGGATTTGTGATACTCTCGGTAAGCGGGGCTAATCCTCTGCATTGCGGGAATGAATACATCGTTATAGCCGCTCTCCCTTTGGAATTGCTTTAGATATTCTTGCAGTCGGTAGACGGGAGATGCCTTATATTCCTCCGATTCCGCAACTGCCCGATATTGTTCGAGCATTTCCTTGTTGTCGTGAATATACTTTTCCGGGTCTGTCATAGCTGCCGCAAGTGCGGCAGATGCGCTTTGCGTCACAGCAGCATCAGCATTTTCTCTAATCTCATCAAGATACTGCTGCACATCGCTGGGAACGGCTATTGAAATGCCGTCCAAGTATCGGATGATCGTTTCAAACGCTTCCCTCTGCTCATTCGTTGTGATTGCTTCGCTCAAAAACGGAGCGAAGTGCAAGCATACGAATTTTCCATAGAAGCCCGGGAACTTATCAAGGATACGGTTCAATATGGATTGCTTGTTTTGAAGCGCCTCCACTTGTCCTTCAATTTGCTCCCAATCGCCGCTTTCCGCAAGTTGTTTTATCAATGCCTGCTTTGTTTGCAGCTCGGCGATTTCAAGTTCTTTCTTGTTGAGGACATCGTAAATTGCTGTACGGCTATCATTCTCAAGAATTGTGCGAATCTCTGGAACGGAAAAGCCCAGTCCACGCAAAACTGCAATTCGCTTGAGCTTCAAAGCATCTGTCTCGGAGAACTGCCGATACCCGTTTTCTGTTATCCTTGGCTGGATTAGTCCCTGTTCTGTGTAATACTCAACTGCTTTTTTGGTCAGGTTACATTCTTTGCATACTTCATTTATGAGCATTGTACTCACCTCCAAGTACAGGATAAGCTATCCCCCAAGGCGACAGTCAATAGGTTTTTTAAAAAATTATAGCAGATTTTTGTGAACGCTTCTACCCGTGCCGCATACGCCGCACTTTTTCGCTGCCTCGCTTGCCGCCCTGCGGCGTTCTGCGCTGTATGGGGAAGGCAATGAAAAAGCGCAACCGATTTTTGTCGATTGCGCTTTGGTGTTTTTGATTATCGACCGTTCGGGGCTGTACCGCACTGTGTGCACGGTAAAAACTCGGTTAAAATCACAGAGCCGTCTTTGCCGCTCATATTGATGGAATAGCTTATGGTTTCGCCGCTGTCATCGACGTAGGATACCCCGTAATACGGCAGCAGGCCATAGAATGTCATATTCAGCAGCAACGGACGATCTGGTGTCAACTCGTCCAGAGCATACAGTTCTTCTGTGGAATACGATAGGCTGCCGCTCATGGGAGAAGCCTCGATTCCCAGCACCTTGAAGTCCCTTACGGCATACTCGCAGGAAAGCAGCACTCTGGCCAACGGCTCTGCCGTACTGACGGAAACCTCGTGGTAATCGGAAATGCCGTCCAACACATCCTCCGCCCAATGCGCCTGAACCGCCGGTTCAAACGCCTGCCGGATACGCTGCAAAGTGTGTGCTTTTTCCGCCTCTTCGGTTTCTCCGTTATACAAATCCCACGGCAGGAAGCGGTAGGGCGGGAAGTCTCCGGATTCCCCTTTTGTCACAAAATAGGTGTACTGCTCATAGGCGCAGAGCCTGCCGTCCGCATCGAGATACATTCCTCCCGCCCACGGAACAGCGTCGGTAGAATCCGCCAGAAACGCGGGTTCCCAGCAATAGACCGTGTAGCTGCCGCTTTCATCCGTAAGGACTTCTTTTTGATAAAACTGCACAACCTCATAGCCGGTGAGGATATCCGTTCGGGAGGGAGAGGCGCACTGCGCGGCCAATCGCTGCGCCCGCTGGTCAAGAATGGCCTGATGGTATTCATAAGCGTCTTTGTCTACCTGTACTTCGGTGCGGTAACCGTTGCGGATCAGCCAGTAGAGCGTTTCGTCCTCAAAGCTCATGCGATGGCTGTCTCCTTTTCCGTTAAAATAAATGCCGTTTATATGGTTTTCATCCAATCCGGCAAAGAAAACGAAGTGTTCGTCAGATGAGTTATATGCGTCAGGATCCCCGGAGAGGTATATCTCCATCGTATAATGGTCCAATCCCTGACCGGGCTGCTCGCTATGGTGTTCCGCTGCGGCATTGAGGACGGAGGCCATGTCTTCGGCGCTTACATGCTCACGAGAAAAGAATGATGAGATATATTTGATTTCCTCTGCTTTTACCGTTGCCATCCGCTCGACGATCCCCGCTTTTGCAGAGTCCCCGTCGGCTGGCTCGTTTGGCTTTGCGCCGCAGCCCGCTGTCAGCAGGCAGAGCGCAAGCGTCAGCACAATAATTGGCAGTCGTTTCATAAAAGTGTTCCTCCTTTCGGGCATATCATCATCTTTCACTTTGTGCGGATAAACTTATCCAATATGATTATACCATGCAAAGCGCGAACTTTTCAATTCCTGTCTCCATACAAATGTGTAACTTTTCTATGAACGCCGCACTTTTTCGCCGCTTCGCTGGCGGCTCTCCGGCGTTCCTCGCTGTATGGGGCGGTCAGGCGAAAGGAGAAACGCCCCTTGCGGATTTCAAACTCCATGCAGCCCGTGTCCGGGTCTGCGTCGGTCTGGCGGCACTCGCCGGGGTGCGCTGCGGCATAGGCGGTCAGCCTGTTCTTGAGGTCGGTGTTGTGTGTGCGGATATGGATAAGGGGGTCTTTCTCGTCAAACCAAATATCAGTGGTCTTTTCCTGCTTCGTAAGCCCTGTTCTCATAAACTCTCCTTTCTGCCCTCTGTCGCACAGGAGTGGCATTTTTCGGCTGTTTTCTCCGGCTCTTGACTCGGGGAAAACGGCGATTTTCAAACAGGAGCGCGCCGGACGATGTCTGCCCTGTCTGACGCGCTCCCATTCGATAAAATGCGTTTTTTCTGGCTCTACACAGGAATCAGCGAGCTTCGTCCCTCGTGACCGCTTTTTCTCTGTGCGGATGGAAGAATCGCCACAGATTATTGCGCTGAATCACATCCTCATAGCTGCGGACTTTCCCGCGCAGCTCCGTATTTTCACGCTCCAATTCTGCTGCACGGAGCTTGCCGCGAACAGACTTATAATCGGAAATCTCCTGCTTCAAACCGTCAATCTCAGCCTTGAGTTTTGCAATCAGTTTGTTTGCCGCATCCAACGCCTTTTGCAGTTTGGATTCCTTTTTTTCTGCTGTAACGTACTTCTTTGCCAGAGTGGAAAGTCGGTCAAAGTCCTCACGCTCCACGGCAACTTTGGATGAGAAGGGAATGGACGTTGCCACGATTTTTTCGATAGACCGCACATCGACCCGCTGATTCTGGATTTTTTCAATTTTGCTCCCAAGCGTTGCTGCCTGTTTTTCCTGCTGACGGTTCTGCTCTGTGAATTCTGCCAGCCGCGCCTGTTCCTGCTGCACCTTGAACTGCGTCACCGTCAGATGTTCCTCGGAGCTGCCGCGTTCGCCTCGCTCCACATCGTCATACCCTGCCTTTCGCATGGCGGCGAAGAAATCATCTTGCAGAACAGAATAGGATTTTCGGAGCACAGTTTTCCCGTTTGCGTTCAGCAGCGGTTTCCCATGCTCGTCCAGCGCGGGCTTGGAATCCCACTTTTTACTCATACTGACCTGCTGTATCGTTTCCTTGACTGTCCCAACCAGCGATTTATCCTTGCAGCGCTTCGACCACAGAATTTGCTTCTCTACGACGGGGATATAGACCACATGAAGGTGATAATGGTACACGTCCTTGCCCAGCGCGTCGGACATGGCGCGGTTGCGCTCGTCGGCGTGCATGACCGCAGAGAGAATGTACTGCTCTCCGCCTACGATTTCTATTGCGGATTTGTATGCGTCGGTGTAGAATTGTTTTGCGAAGTCATAGCCGCCGTGATTATGAAAATAGGCGGTGTTTACGTCAAAGACCAGCTCGCCGTAGAGAAAGGCGTCCTCTTTCAGTCCGCGGGTGGAGATGATCCCGTCCTTTTTCAACTGCTCAAACATCTCCGCATATCCAGCGGTCGGTTTCTTGAAATGAATATTGAGGCGCGTTCTCTCCGGGACAATATCCTGATTGACATAGGATCCCTTTTCCCGTTCGTTGTGTTGCTGCGCGTTGCCGATTCTGGCAGCGGTCAGCCTCATATTTCTTGCGTTGGTACGATGGATACCGTCGCCTCTTGCCATGGGCATTTACCTCCTGATTTCAGATTTCGCAGGACAAGGTGGCTTTCGGGGGAGCACTTCTGCGGAAGTGTAATAACCCACTATGATACTTTCATCCTGCGGCTGCAAAGTATCGTGGGCTCTCCGAGGGGGAATGGGGAATGCGGCTTCTGCGGAAGCCTCTGCCGTGGCTTGCAAGTAGTACCCACTTTGCAAAATCCACGGCGTGACCGCCAGCCTTTCAGCAATCGAATTTGCTCCAACGCTGCCGCCCACAGGCAGAGAGAATTTTGAAAATCCTCTCCGCCATCCATCTCAAAATCTGCGGTTTTTTCGATGGAGACGGGGATGCGAGGGGCCGTGTCAGCCAATGCTTTACCTTGTCTGCCAGCAACAGGAGCGTGGCACGCTCCTGTCACAGTTCCCAAGGATGAGTAGTCCATCGGTAGCTCTGCGGCACTCCACGCCGGTCAAGATATTCCTGCCGCGCCTGCTCCCGTTCTTCTTCGTTGGGAGCGGTTTTGTACCGGGAATAGAGCTGCCGGTTCAGCATGGCGTCGAGCTTTTGCTCCAAGCCCTGCCGGATTTCTTCTTCAAAATCATCCTCGCCCCGCAGATGGTACATGGCGAGGTCGATGAACAGATCATAGGGGATTTGTACGCTTTTCATTTTCCTATCCTTTCCTATCCGCGACGGTCGCAACGATTGCGACGGTTGCTTTGATGGCATCATTTCCACCGTTGCGACCGTCGCAGCCGTCGCGCTGTCCTCAGTCGATTACTTCGTACTCAACATTGTCAATTATCATATAGGTGAGCTTCACCTGCCGCCCGAAGTGTTTGGCCCTGTTCTCATACCTCACATGGTACTCGTCCAGCAGCCTGCCGGATTTAACGTTCAGGTATTTGGTGAGGGCGTTTGCCGCCATGCCTGTATTGACCGTCTCCGCAAGCTCGGTCGGGCTGCCTGTCCATTCTCTGCTTTCGGAGGAAACAAGCTGGGAAACCGTATCCAATACCGGGTCGGGCGGCTCCTGATACGGCTCGTTCTCTGTCCGTTCAAGGCTCCATATCTGCGTGTCAGCATCTTTTTTCAGATATAGAATCTGATCCTGTTGATCTCGCCCCACGGCATCGACCGTGGCCTCCAATGCTGTCCGTTTCTTCTTCTGCATCAGGAGTGCTCCGTCTGCACAACCGAGAAGTCCTGTTGTGCCGGAGATCGTTTCAAAGCTGTCCCCGGCTGGCTGTTTTCTTGTGTGATGGACGGTAACGATGCAAATGCTGTGCCTGTCTGCAAAACGCTTGAGTTTGCCGATGATCTCATAGTCGCTGGCGTAGCTGTAAGCCTCACCTCCGGCTTCCCGAATCTTCTGCATGGTGTCAATGATAACCAGCTTCGTGTCGGGGTGTTCCTTTACAAAATTCTCAAGCTGCTCGTCAAGACCGTTTCCGATTTTGTTTGCTGCCGTTGCAAAATGCAGGCTGGCGGTATCCGCCACGCCGTACATCATAAACATCCGGCTCTGGATTCTCTGGAAATCATCCTCCAGCGCAAGGTACAGAACCGTACCCTGATGGACTTCATAGCCCCACAGCCTTTGCCCTGTGCTGACATGGTAGGCAAGCTGCGCTACCAGAAATGATTTTCCGATTTTGGGCGCTCCTGCGAGGATATATGCCCCGGAGTAGAGCAGACCGTCTATGACGGGCGGTCTGCTCTTGTAGGTGGTCTGATACAGCTCTGCCATGGAAACCGTATGAAGATAATGCGGGTCGTTCATGCGCCGGATTCTCTCACGCATTTCCTCAATATTTTCCTCCGAAGGATTGCTTTCGCAGGTTTCATGTGGTATGCTCTGGTTAGTTGAATTGTGAGGCGGCTGCCCTCCATCTGCGCCAACAGATGGAATGAGGGCGGTCGTTTTCTCATTTTCCGTCATTGCGCTCACCTCCGGGAATCTGGAAGCCGTAGAACTTCTGCTTGAAATACTGGGCGGGGCATTTTCCGGCTACGGTCAGATAGCCTTGGGATTTCAGTTCCCTGTTCATTTCCCGGACGATCTGATACGCCTTGCTGCGGCTGATGCCCATGATCTCCGCCACCTCTGACGCTGTGATAAACTGTGCTCTCATAGTACCTCCTGTTTCAATGTGATTTCCCTCAGTCTGCGTATCTTTTGTTCACGCCCCTTTCCCCAGCCCCTCCGAAATGCGCACCCTGAGTACATATTTAATTATACGCATACAAGATGCATCTGTCAAGCCTTTAGAAAATAAAAATATGTACTTGCAATTCGCTTTATTCTGTGGTATGATATGGACGAGGTGAATCAGACATGGACAATTTCGATTATCCCGCCATTGGGCAGAGAATCAAGCAGCTCCGAAAACGCAAAGGGCTGAACCAGACCGAGCTGGCACAGATGCTGAAAAAATCCCTCCGCACCGTACAGAAGTACGAAACCGGAGAGATCGAAGTGTCGATTGCCGTTGTCAATCAGATCGCAGACCTGCTGGACACGACCTCAACCTATATTCTTGGGTATGAATCCAGCACGACACAGATCAGGACGCTTGCCGACGTAATGGACTTCCTCTTTAAGCTGGAAACGGTAGAGGGCATCGACTTCAAGATCAATGTGCAGAAGCCGCCCCGCAGCAAGCAATGGGAGTGCTCGGTTTCCTTTGATGGAAAGAGCACGGCGGAGTTCAACGCGGATATGTGCCTCTTTCTTGAACAGTGGGAGGACGAGCGCAGCGAGCTTCGCGCCTATAACTCCACGCAGGCAGCATATAAGCGCTGGAAGGAGCAGACGCTTGCATACTATGCCGCGAACGCAGTCAAATGCACAGAGCCGGAAGAACTTGACCGTGACGAACTGATTGCAAGACGGACGGAGCTTCTGGAAAAGGAATACGGTAAAAGCGAGAGTAACGAGTAAATAACCTGATCAAAGCCTGATTCTTGAGGGAAGGAGGTAAAAATGTCAGTAACAAAAGACGGCGACACCGGTCGCTGGATGTCCCAGATCCGGGTAACGGACTGGACAGGCAAGACCATCCACAAGAAGAAGCGCGGCTTCGCCACCAAAAAGGAAGCCCTTCAATGGGAACGTGACTTTATCAGCCAATCCACGGGCAGTCTCGGTATGACCTTCGGCGACTTCATCGCTTTGTATGTCAAGGATATGGAGCACCGCCTCAAGCCCTCCACCGTCGCCAGCAAGAAATGGCTGATCGACCTGAAGGTAACGCCCTTCTTCAAGAAAATCCCGCTGAACGAGATCAAGCCTACCCATGTGCGCCAGTGGCAGAACTCTCTGACCAGCTACCGGGATGAAAGCGGCAAGCCCTACTCCCAAACCTATCTCAAGTGCATCAACAACCAGCTCACGGCAATTTTGAACTACGCAGTCAAGTACTATGGACTGAAAGAGAATCCATGCCACAAAGCGGGAAGTATGGGTAAGAAACACGCCGATGAGATGCTGTTCTGGACAAGGCAGGAGTTTCAGACCTTCATTGAGGCCATGAAAGACCGGCCTGCCAGCTACGCGGTATTTATGACCTTGTACTTCACCGGAATCCGTGAAGGAGAGCTGTTGGCGCTTACGCCGTCGGACATCGACTTTGAAAAGAAAACCCTGACGGTGAACAAGAGCTATCAGCGCCTCGGCAAAGAGGATATTATCACCACTCCGAAAACGCCCAAGAGTAACCGCACCATCCCCATTCCCGACGGCCTTTGCAACTGTTTGCAGGAGTATATGTCCCATTGCTACGGGCTGCAAAAGGACGACAGGCTCTTTCCCTACACCAAGAGCTTTCTATACCACGAAATGGAGTATGGCTGCAAGGCTTCGGGCGTGAAGCGGATACGGGTGCATGACATTCGACACAGCCACGCCAGCCTGCTGGTGGAGATGGGCTTCTCACCGCTGCTGATCGCGGAGCGGCTCGGACATGAAAAGGTACAGACAACGATGGACACGTACAGCCACCTGTACCCCAACAAGCAGGTGGAGGTAGCCAGACAGCTTGACGGCATTATGCCGTGAGCCTCTGGCTACAAAAATCGCTGCAAATGTAGCCAATTTGTAGCCACTAAAAAAGAAAAATCCTGAAAAACGCTGTATTACCAACGCTTTTCAGGATTCAGAAAACACTAAATATTTATTCCCACTCCACCGTTGCGGGGGGCTGCTGGTGATGTCGTAGACAATTCTGTTGATGCCCTTGACCTCGTTGACGATGCGGCCGCTGATCTTGTCGAGCAGCTCGTAGGGGATGCGGGCCCAGTCGGCGGTCATGAAGTCCTCGGTCGTCACAGCGCGCAGCGCAAGCACGCGGTCGTAGCTGCGGCCATCGCCCATGACGCCGACGGTGCGCGTGTCGGTCAGGACGGCGAAGTACTGGTTCATCTTCTTGTTTTCGCCGGCCTTTTCCAGCTCCTCGCGGTAGATCGCGTCGGCAAGGCGCAGCGTGTCGGCCTTTTCCTTCGTGATCTCGCCCATGATGCGGATGGCAAGGCCCGGGCCGGGGAACGGCTGGCGGGAGACGAGGTATTCGGGAAGCCCCAGCTCGCGGCCAAGTTGACGCACTTCGTCCTTAAAGAGCAGGCGCAGCGGCTCGATGATCTCCTTGAAGTCGACATAGTCGGGAAGGCCGCCGACGTTGTGGTGGCTCTTGATGACCGCGGCGTTGCCAAGGCCGGATTCGATGACGTCGGGGTAGATCGTGCCCTGAGCGAGAAAGTCGACCGCGCCGATCTTCTTCGATTCTTCCTCGAACACGCGGATGAACTCTTCGCCGATGATCTTGCGCTTGCGCTCGGGATCGGAGATGCCAGCGAGCTTCGAGAGGAAGCGGCCCTCGGCGTTCACGCGGACAAAGTTGATGTCCCACTTCTTGAACGCCGCCTCGACCTCGTCACCCTCGTTGAGGCGCATGAGGCCGTGGTCGACAAAAACGCAGGTGAGCTGGGGGCCGACGGCCTCGGCCAGCAGCGCCGCCACGACGGACGAGTCCACGCCGCCGGAGAGCGCCAGCAGCACGCGGCCGGAGCCGACCTTTCGCGCACGGCGGCGATGGCAGTATTTTTATAGTCGCCCATCGTCCAGTCGCCTGTCGCGCCGCAGACCTCGTAGAGGAAGTTGCGGATCATCGCGGTGCCGAACTCCGTGTGGTTGACCTCGGGATGGTACTGCACGCCGTAGAACCCGCGCGTTTCGTCGCAGATGGCGACGTTCGGGCAGGCGTCGGAGTGCGCGACGAGAGAGAAGCCCTCGGGGACCTTTTCCATGTAGTCGCCGTGACTCATCCACGTCACGCTCTTTTCGGGAAGACCCTTGAAGAGTTTGCAGTTCGTGTCAAAAAACGTCTCGGTCTTGCCGTATTCGCGCGCGGTGGCGTCGTTTGCGGCGACGACCTTGCCGCCGAGGTGGTGCGCGATGAGCTGGCAGCCGTAGCAGATGCCGAGCACGGGCACGCCCGCGTCAAAGAGCGCGGGATCGACGTGCGGCGCGTCCTCGAGATACACGCTGTTCGGGCCGCCGGTGAAGATGAAGCCGATGGGATTCATCGCGAGAAGGTCCGCAAGCGGCGTCGTGTAGGGCTTGACCTCGCAGTAAACGCCGCATTCGCGCACGCGGCGCGCGATGAGCTGGTTGTACTGGCCGCCAAAGTCCAGTACGATGATGGTCTGATGGTTCATATTGAAATTCTCCTGCCGTATCCAATAATATGGTAAAAGCATCATATCATAGCTTTTCCCATTTTTCCAGCGGTATTGTAAAAATAAAAAGGTCGCGCGGTCAATGGACCGCGCGATCGAGGGAGGCCGCGACAAAGCCGCGGAACAGGGGATGCGGCTTGTTGGGGCGGCTCTTGAATTCGGGGTGGAACTGCGCGCCGACGAACCAGGGGTGGCTCTTCGATTCGACGATCTCGACGAGCGTGCCGTCGGGGGAGAGACCGGCGAGGCGCATGCCGGCGTCCGTGAAGTCGTCGCGGAAGTCGTTGTTGAACTCGTAGCGGTGGCGGTGGCGCTCCCAGATCTCGGGCGCGTCGTAGAGCACGTGGGAGAGCGAGCCCTCTTCGAGCACGCAGGGGTACTTGCCAAGGCGCATCGTGCCGCCCTTGGCCGTCACGCCGACCTGCTCGGGCATGAGCGCGATGACGGGATGCGCCGTCGTGGAGGAGAACTCCGCGCTCGTCGCGTCGTCCCAACCGAGGACATGGCGCGCGAATTCAATGACCGCGATCTGCATGCCGAGGCAGATGCCGAGGTACGGGATGCCGCGCTCGCGCGCGTACTGCGCGGCTAGGATCATGCCCTCGATGCCGCGGTCGCCAAAGCCGCCGGGGACTAAGATGCCGCTGCACCCGCAGAGCTTCTGCGCGATGTTGTCGCTCGTCAGCGTTTCGGAGTCGACCCATTGAATTTCGACGCTCGCGTCGCAGGCCGTGCCCGCGTGGAAGAGCGACTCAACGACGCTCAAATAGGCGTCGTGCAGGCCGACGTATTTGCCGACGAGCGCGATGCGCACATGACGGTGCACGCCGTGGATCTTGTCGACCAGCGCGCGCCACTCGGTCATGTCAGGTTCACCGCAGTCAAGGTGCAGCTTGCGGCACACCACGCGGCAAAGGCCCTCATGCTCAAGCAGCAACGGCACCTCGTAGAGCGTGGACGCCGTTGCGTTCTGGATGACGCAGTCGGGCTCCACGTTGCAGAAGAGCGCAATCTTGCGGCGGATGTCGTCTGTGATGGGCTCATCCGTGCGCACGACGAGAACGTCCGGCTGGATGCCCTCGCTCAGGAGTTCCTTGACCGAGTGCTGCGTGGGCTTGCTCTTGAGCTCGCCGCTGCCGGGGATGGTCACGATGAGCGGCACATGGATGAAGAGCACATTTTCGCGCCCGCGCTCGGCCGCGACTTGACGGATGGCCTCCAAAAACGGCTGGCTCTCGATATCGCCGACCGTGCCGCCGATCTCGGAGATGGCAACGTCGGTCTCGCCGTCGTCCATGTCGTAAATGCGGCGCTTGATCTCATCGGTCACATGCGGGATGATCTGCACCGTGCCGCCAAGATAACCGCCCTGACGCTCGCGGTTGAGAACGCTCCAGAAAATTTTGCCCGAGGACACGGAGGATTTCTCGTCCAGCGCCTCGTCGACAAAGCGCTCGTAGTGGCCGAGGTCCAGGTCGGTCTCCGCGCCGTCGTCCGTGACGAAGACCTCGCCGTGCTGATACGGGCTCATCGTGCCGGGGTCGACGTTGAGATACGGGTCGAACTTCTGGTTTTTGACCTTCAGCCCGCACTGCTTTAAGAGCCGCCCGAGCGACGCCGCGCAGATGCCCTTGCCAAGTCCCGACACCACGCCGCCGGTGACAAAAATGTACTTCATAGATTTTCTTCCTCCCCTGTCAAAGAAAAATGAAACTGCTGCGATAAAGCAAAACTCCACTTCAAAAAGGACGCTCGAAGGAGCGTCCTTGACTTACACGGAGAAGAGTAATTCGCAGAACGTCGGATACGGCCAATACTTGGACGCGGTCAGCACTTCCAGTTTGTCGACGGTCTTGCGCACGTCGTTCGTGCGCTTTTCGACCTCGTCGTGGTAGTAGTGCAGGAGCGTTTCGGGCTCTGCGTCGTCGGAGACGGTCTCGAGCGCCGTCTTGAGGCCGATGGTCTCTTCGAGCAGCTGCTCGTTGAGCGAGCCGATGGCGTTGGCGAGCGAGGATTCGACGTGGCAGGTCAGCTCCGGCGCGGCGGCGCGCTTGGCGGCGATGGTGTTGCACAGCGCGGCTTCGTATTCGGAAGCGGCGTTGAGAATGCCGTGCTGGACCATGTCAACAAGCGTCGCGGCCTCGATGCGGATGACCTTGCAGTACTTCTCGATATGAACTTCGTGGCGGGAGAAAATTTCTTCCTTGCTGTAAACGCCCTGGCGCGTCAGCAGCTCAATGTTCTTGGGCAGGATATAGGTCGGCAGCGCCTCGGCGGTGTTGTGCAGGTTGGCAAGGCCGCGCTTTTCAGCCTCCTTGATCCAGGCCTCTTCATAGCCGTTGCCGTTGAAGATGATGCGGCGGTGGGCAGAGAACGTGTCGCGGATCAGCTTGTGGAGCGCGGCGGTGAAGTCCGGCGCGTCCTTGAGCTGCGCGTAGAATTCGTCGAGCTCTTCGGCCATGATGGTGTTGAGAATCGTGACCGGGCCCGCGATGGACTGCGAGGAGCCGGGCATGCGGAACTCAAACTTGTTGCCGGTGAAGGCGACGGGCGAGGTTCGGTTGCGGTCGGTCGTATCCTGCGGGATGGCGGGGAGCACGTCCACGCCGATGCGCAGGGACTTGTGCTCGGGCGCGGTGTAGTCGTTTTCGTCGACGATGGCATCGATGATGCCCTCAAGCTCGGTGCCGAGGAAGACGGAGATGACAGCCGGGGGCGCTTCCTGCGCGCCGAGACGGTGATCGTTGCCCGCGAAGGCGACGGAGCAGCGCAGAAGCTCCTGATACTCATCCACGCCCTTGATGAACGCGGCGAGCACCAGCAGGAACACGGCGTTCTGGCTCGGCGTCTTGCCGGGGGAGAAGAGATTTTTGCCAGTGTCGGTCGAGAGCGACCAGTTAACGTGCTTGCCCGAGCCGTTGACGCCCGCGAAGGGCTTTTCGTGCAGCAGGCACACAAGGTTGTGGCGCTCGGCGACCTTTTTCATCGTCTCCATGACGAGCTGGTTCTGGTCGCTCGCGGTGTTGGCGTCGGTGTAGATGGGGGGCCATCTCGTGCTGGCCGGGGGCGACCTCGTTGTGCTTGGTCTTGGAGAGCACGCCGAGCTTCCACAGCTCTTCATCGAGCTCTTTCATGTAGGCGGCCACGCGGGGACGGAACGCGCCGAAGTAGTGGTCGTCCAACTCCTGACCTTTCGGGGGCTTTGCGCCGAACAGGGCGCGGCCGCACAGGCGCAGGTCCATGCGCTTTAGTACAGCTCGCGGTCGATGAGGAAATACTCCTGCTCCGCGCCGATCTGCGGCGTGACCTTTTCCGCGTCGTCGCCAAATAACTTGAGCACGCGCACCGCCGCGCGGTCGACCGCGGCTATGGAGCGCAGCAGCGGCGTCTTCTTGTCGAGCGCGTCGCCGCTGTAGGAGCAGAACACCGTCGGGATGCAAAGGCTGCCATCTTTGATGAAGGCAAACGCCGTGGGGTCCCAAGCGCTGTAGCCGCGGGCTTCAAACGTGGCGCGCAGGCCGCCGTTGGGGAAGGAGGACGCGTCGGGCTCGCCACGCACCAGCTCCTTGCCGGAAAAGTCCATCATCACGCGGCCGCCGCCGGCGTTGTTGATAAAGCTGTCGTGCTTTTCCGCCGTCACGCCGCTCAAGGGCTGGAACCAGTGCGTGAAATGCGTTGCGCCATGCTCCAGCGCCCAGGTCTTCATCGCGTCGGCGATCTCATTTGCCGCGGAAAGGGGAAGAGGCTGCCCGCTCTTTAAGCAGCCGCGCCAAACGTCCATGGCGCTCTGCGGCACATACTGCTCCATTGTGCGTTCATTGAACACCAGAGAGCCAAAAAGCTCGGGAATGCGAGTCGCTTCACTCATGATCCAGACCTCCTGTTTCGAAATAAAAAATTTGATAAGTAATGATACTTCATCGGGGCAAGCAGCGTCAATACTTTGTTTTTCCAACTTTCCCCTCACTTTAGTGGGACGGGATGTGCGGTGTGAACGAAATTATGAAAGTGCGGCAACTTTTTCTTGCATGAAGAAAACGGCTGTGCTATATTTAACCTGAACCCGCCCTTGCCGGAAACGGCAGGGGCGGGCGTTTTGTTTTTCTGATCTGCTGTGAAAAAATTTTGCGGACAAAAAAGAAAACGGGACGTGAACGCCGGTCACGGCGCTCACGCCCTTTTTGCAATCATTTGAGGGTCGAGCTGTCGTTCAGAACGCTCGTACTGTAAAGAAACAGCACGTCCTGCGCGGTAAAGTCGATGAATTTTCCGAGCATTGAGGGGGAGAGGTAGCGGATGTCGGCAAGCGTGATCTCGCTGTACCCCTCCGCAAGCAGCGGAAGCAAACTCGCGGCAAACGAATCGCGGAACACGAGGAGCCTGCGCTCCGCCTGTGCATTCGGATTCTCGATGCGCAGCAGCGACTTCGGGCCCGAGAGGAAAATTTCATACGGGTCGCTGCCGTCCGCCTTTTCGAGCGTGTAAACGGGGAGATATTCGCTGTTTTCGTAGTCGTACACGCGGCAGCCTTCAATGACGCTGTTTGTGAGGTAGGCGAGCCTGTCGGGCTCCATTGGCAGTGCCGACTGCCCGCGGTACACACCGTAAAACGGCGTATCGAGCGTGACCTCGGTAAAGTCCACGGTGAGTGAGACGCCCATCGCATCTGCCAGCGCTTTGGCCGTGGGGGCAAGCATTTCCTGCCGCCAGTGGAGGTCGGTGCGGTAATAGGATGAGAGCGACAGCGTGCCCGTCAGGTCGATATAGTCCGCAAAATCGACCTTTTGGCGCATGAGCGCAAAGAACTTCTCGTAATCCATCGCGGGATAGCCGTTTTCGGCGGCCAAAAAGTAATTCTTGTCGGGGATGACGGAGAGGTAGACGTTCGCGCCCGTGTTTTTAAGATACGTTTCGTACACGTAGCGGAAGCGGTCGGCCGCGTGGTCGAGCGAATCCTCGTGGATCGTGTCGTCGAGCTTCGCGGCGTAGCCGTCCGCGACGTAGATGCCGTTGTTGTCTTTCTCGCCAAATAAATCGCGGACGGACAGGGCCTTGAGCGTGCGGAGCTCGTCGCGCAGCGGGAACTGGTCGAGCGTGTAGCTCTCAAAATTCGACTGGAAGCGTCCGGAGAGCACTTCTTCCACATTCAGCGTTGGGAACTGCTTGAGCGGGCGGCGCTCGCTTTCCGACACGGCGTCGTCGCTCTTGCAAATGCTCCACAGCGCGAACATAAGCACGAACGCTGCCGCGATGCCGAGGGTGAGGGCGTCTTTGATTTTTCGATTCATGCGATGCCCTCCTTAAAAGCGGAAGTAGAGGAACGGGTTGAACGACCCGTCCACTAAAAATGCCGTGCCGAGCAGCAGAGGAATCAGTACAAACAGCGGCTCGAGCACATCGAGCGCCGTCGCTGCGCCTTTGGATTTGCGCAGCTTTGCGACGATCATCTTCGGCAGCGGTGTTGCGCAGAGGATACCGAGCACGAGCAGCGGGCCATAGCTTTTAAGGTAGTAGACCGCCTGCGCGCTCGACAGCGGCAGTCCGCCTGCGCCGAGCATCGCGCTGATGCGCGAGACCGCCTGCGCGGCGCTGTCTGCGTCGAAAAGCACGAAGCCGAGCGTGACGAAAAAGAGCGTGTACACATGGCCGAGCACGCGGTGCTTTTCGAGCACCGGCAGCAGCGCCAGCTTTTCAAGAAGCAGCAGGACCGCGAACCACAGTCCCCACAGCACGAACGTCCACGCCGCCCCGTGCCACAGGCCCGTTGCAAGCCAGACGATCAGAATGTTCAACAGCTGACGCGCCTTGCCCTTCCGGCTGCCGCCGAGAGGGATATAGAGGTAGTCGCGGAACCACGAGCCAAGCGACATGTGCCACCTGCGCCAGAACTCCGTGATGCTCGCTGAAATATAGGGGTAGTTGAAGTTTTCAGGGAAGTGGAAGCCCAGCATCCGCCCGAGGCCGATGGCCATATCGCTGTAGCCCGAAAAGTCGAAATAGACTTGGAGCAGAAACGCGAGCGCGTAGAGCCAGACGAAGAGGACGCTCGCGTCCTGCGTCGACTTGTAGGCGCTCGCGAGCGCGCCGAACTGGTTGGCGAGCAGAATTTTCTTGGCAAAGCCGACCGTAAAGCGGCGCACGCCCTCCGCCGCGGCGGAGACGCTGTGCGTGCGGCTTTTGAGCTCTGCGGCGACGTCGGAATACCGTACGATCGGCCCCGCGATGAGTTGGGGGAAGAGCGAAACATAGGCGGCGAGGTCGATGAAATTCCTCTGCGCCGCCGTTTCGCCGCGGTAGACGTCGATGACGTAGCTCAATACCTGAAAGGTGTAGAAGCTGATGCCGATGGGCAGGCTCAGCTTCAAAAGCGGCAGGGAGAGCCCTGTGACGGCGTTGACGCTGGAGAGAAAAAAGTCCGCGTACTTAAAATAGCCGAGAAGCCCAAGGCTCACAAGGATCGAGAGCGTCAGAAAGACCTTCGACGCCTTTTGCCCGCGGTGCTTTTCAATCAGCAGGCCGAAACCATAGCCCTGCACGATGGAGACGAGCATGAGCAGCATATATTTCGGCTCGCCCCAGGCATAGAAAAAGAGGCTTGCGAGCAGCAGCACCGCGTTTTTCAGCTGCCGCGGCGCTGCAAAGTAGATCAGCAGCGCCGCAGGCAGAAAGTAAAAGAGAAAGGGAACGCTGGAAAAGAGCATAAACTTCTCCACCTTTCAGAAGATCAAATCAGGCGATGGCCTCGTCGCAGACGACGGCAGTATCGGCAAAGGCCTCGGTGACTTTTTCGCTGAACTGGTCGACAAGGTCCTCCGCGCCGTAGCAGGAGATGACATAGTCGCCGAGCGTCAGGATGACAAGCTTGTCGGGGAAGCCGCACATCCACTGGCGGTTCATGATGTTGTCCTTGAGGTCGGAGACGACACTGTCAACGTCGGAAGAGCTCGCAACATGGAACGCGCCCGCGGTGAAGGTGTTGGCGTTCATCATGTGGGTGAGGGACGCGGCGTCGGAGAGCTTGCCTGCGTCCGCGGCGGGGAAGGAGAGAGCGTAGTCAAGTGCGTCTCCGTCTTCGACGGAGAAGTTGCCGGGCGCGTCCTCGGTCATATTCGCCTCATCAAAGTCGCCGCCGGCAGCAGGGAACTTGTCGTCGTCGCTGTAGTTGGCCCATACGGCGTTCAGCAGCTCGAGAGCGCTCGCGGGCTGGCTGTTATTGCCGCTATTGTCATCCGTCTTGCTGCCGCAGGCGGCGAGGGAGAGAGTCATCGCTGCGGCCAGCAGCAGGGTGAGAAACTTTTTCATGGGAATTTACCTCCAAAATGTTGTGTGTTGTCAATAGTAATGTGGAATGGGATGCTTACGCCCGCGCGGCGGCCCAATAGCCGTTGGCCTCGTCGTAGCGCAGCGTGACGGCGGGCGCGCCGTCGAGAGAGAGCGTGTAAACCATACCCGTGTCCGGCTCTTCGATGGTCCAGCAAAGCTGCACCTTGCCGGAGACGGTGTAGGAGGTGAACTCCTCCTGCAGCGAGTAAAGAGGCTGGGTCAGCACGCCATCCGACACCGTAACGGTCACGGCCTCGCCCGATTTGCTCTCGATGGTGAGCATCGGACTGAGCGGGCCGCTCAGACTGCCGCGCGCGTCGAGCGCCATCGCTGCGGGCTGACTGATGGGAATGGGGATTGAGGAGAGCGCTGCGCCTTCGACCTTGATCTCAGCCGGTAAGGTGTCGCGCGTCATCGCCAGGGCGGCGGCCAGCACGAGCACAAGGCATGCCGCAGCGGCAAGAAAACGCGGGAGGGCGTACCGTTTGCGCGGCTTGTAGGCGTAGGCGTCCGCGATGAGCTCATCGTCGAGCTCGCCTATGGCGCGGGTCAGAACTTCATGCTTCACAGTATCCCTCCTTGATGAGATGCTCCTTGAGCTTTCTGCGCGTGCGCAGGAGCGTGGTTTTGATGCGGCTCTCGCCGCAGTGAAAGCGCGCGGCCAGCGCTTCGACCGGTTCGCAGTAGAAATAGCGCAGGATGAACATGCTGCGCACCTCTTCGCTCTGCGTGCGCAGAAACGCGCTGATGCTGCGGCCGAGCTCTGCTGCCGTGGCCTCGTCGTCGGGCGAGGACAGGGCGGGTGCGCAGTCGTCCAGCTCGTCGAGCGAGAGCGCGAAGACGTCGCCCTGCCGCTTCTGCGCCGACCTCGCCTTATAGCGGTTCAGCGCCAGATTGCGCGCGATCTTGCCGAGAAAGGCAGACAGGATCGCGGGCCTTTGCGGCGGCATGGCCTGCCAGGCGTGTAAGTACGTGTCGTTGACGTTTTCCTCGCTGTCGGCGCGGTCAGATAAAATGTTTTGCGAAATTTTCATGCAATAGCTTTCGTATTTGGCGGCGGTGGCTTCGATGGCGTGCTCGTCCCGCTGCCAGTAGAGGTCGACGATCTCATGGTCGTCCATAGGTTCGCTCCTTTCTGTTGTCTGCCATCATGGGGAAAAGACAACTTTTTTGCCGTTTGCGTTACACAAAAGAGAAAATATTTTTGAAAGTATACCACATTCGCCCGTTTCGTAAAAGGGCGGCATGCTATTTTTGACAAAACGGGAACTTTTTTCCATCCGCGCCGTCTAATATAACAAATCCCGAAACGGAGGTACATCCGACATGAAACGATTCTTAACGCTGCTGCTCGCCGCGGCGATGGTCCTGTCCTTCGCCGCCTGCGGAGACAACGGAACGACGATCCGAAATGAAAATGAAAAGGACAATGTGAAAAGACCCCATTGCCGCGCAGTATTTGCAGGACCTCGCCGTGAAGACGGCGGACTATCCCGTGCTGCCCGCCATGCCGAACGAGAGTGAGCTTGACGAGGCATTCAGCACCATCGACTATGACAAGATGGGCGCGGACGCCTATGAAAAGGCGCAGGAGAAGATCTGGGAGGACTGGGACGCGCGCAGCAATGCCTATTACGATGCGCTCAAGGCGCTGCGCAGCAAGGGCACGAGCTACCCCGCGGCATTCCTGCACTTCACACAGGAGACGGGCACGCTGCTTTCGGCGGAGGAGAACACCGTTCTCTCGCCCGCAAACCTGTATCTCGCCTTTGCGATGCTCAGCGAGACGACGGACGGCGACAGCCGCGCGCAGCTTTTATCGCTTTTAGGCCTTGAAAATACCGATGCGTCGCGCGCTGCGGGCAACTATGTCTGGCGCAATCTCTACGGCGAGACCTCGACGGGAAAGACGCTGCTCGGCAGCTCCGTGTGGCTGAACGAGAACGTCCCCTATAATGAAGAGACGCTGCGACTTCTCGCCGAGCAGTACCTTGCTTCGACGTTCTCCGCCCCGATGGGGGATGAGAAGACGGACAAGGCCATCGGCGAATGGATCAATGAGAACACGGGCAATCTCTTGCAGGACGCGGCGGGCCAGATCCAGACGAAGCCCGAGACCGTGATGCTCCTTTTGACGACGCTCTATTTTAAGGACCAGTGGCGCGACGAATTCTGGGAGGATGCGACGAAGAAGGACACGTTCACCGCGGCAGACGGCGAGAAGCAGACCGTCGACTTTATGCACCGCACGGACGACCGCGCCGCGTACTATCGCGGCGAGAACTACACCGTGGCGGAGCTCGGCTTCCGCGGCGGGCAGTCGATGCGCTTTTTGCTGCCGGATGAGGGGACGACGCTCGAGAGCCTGCTTGCCAATGGTGAGGTCGTGGGCGGACTGATGGCCTACGACATGGACGCTGCGCTGCCGAGTGCGGAGATCCACTGGAGCGTGCCGAAGTTCGACGTGGATTCCAACCTGGAGCTGACCGACGCGCTCAAGGCGATGGGCGTCACGGATGTGTTCGACTTCGATAAGGCGGACTTCTCGCCCCTTGTCGACTTTGACCGCTTTGACAAGGCGGTCGCCGTGACGCAGGTGCAGCACGCCGCGTGCGTCAAGGTGGACGAAAAGGGCTGCGAGGCCGCCGCGTTTACCGCCGTCAGGGCGGACGCCCAATCCGCCGCGCCCGAAGACCTACCCGTGGTGGAGATGGATCTGAACCGGCCGTTCGCGTTTATGATCACCGGCGTGGACGGTCTGCCGCTCTTCCTCGGCACGGTGAATAGCCTATAAGAGCAAAGCTGGCGCGCCGGCAGTAAAAAAACAAATGATGCGAAAATGAAAAGGGGAGAAACGATGAAGAAATTATTTGCCTTTTTTGCTCGCCTGCGTGTGCACGCTGGCGCTGTTTGGCTGCGCGGGAGCGAATGATGACAAATCGGACGGCGGACCGGAGGATGATTGGGCGCCGCTGCCGGAGGCGCAGATCGAAGAATTTAAGGAGTTGTTTGCCTCCACTGCCGATGTGACGGATGAGACAACGGGAGAGTACCGCTATACGACCTCGACGCCGGTGAGCTGCTTTTTCACCTCACATTACGACGATCCGCGCGATATCGACCTTGCGGAATTTTTGCGGTACTGTCCGCTCAGCACCACGCTGGGAGACGCGGACGTGGAGGAATTCCACGCTGTGCTCGACACGCTGGGAATAGAGGATGCGGAGAGGTTCAAGGTGCCGGATGACTGGGCGGTCCCCGTGCGGCGCATTCCCAAGAGTGACGTTTCCGCGCTTTTGACGCAGTGGGCGGATATCACGGTGGACGATCTGTGCAATCAGGATGGTGTGACGTACCTCGCACAGTATGATGCATTCTACGAGTTTACGAGCGATTTCGGCCCCGGATCCTTTATTCCGATGGGCGGCGAGCAGTACGGCGACAACATCCGGTTGTGGAATGGGGACGGCGAAGGAACGCACGATGAGTTGACGCTGGAAGTGCGCCCAGACGGGAGCTATCGCATTGAAGCGTTCCATGAAGTCTGAAGCAAAAGGGGGCCTTCTCTCACGTGAGAGAAGGCCCCCCTTTTGAATCCCCCAAGAGAACGGCAGGGGCGTTTCGATCTCACCCCTGCACCCCTAACGACCAAAAGGGAGGGGCCTTGCCCCTCCTTTTTGGATTATCCACCCCATGGCACTTCCGGTAAGCACTGCGCCTACTTTGGATAATTCCGTTTCGATAGTGCCTGCCAGGGCGGCATTGCTGCGCTCGCCGCCGTTTTCACTTTGTTCTGGGATACGGCTCATTGGAATCTGTCAATCCAACTAAATAATCCACACTGGTCTTGTAGAAAATAGCAAGACTGCGATACTGCTCCATCGGCATAGAGCGCTTTTCCGTTTCATAATTGCTGTATGTGCGCTGATCTATGCCAAGATAAGCGGCTACTTCTTTTTGCGTGAGATCGTTGTCTTCGCGCAAATCACGCAATCTTAAATGGAACATAAACATCACCCACAAAAATTATATCTACTATCATATGTTCCTATTGATTTTACTATTATATGATAGTAAAATTGAAATTGAGGTGATGATATGAGCGAATTAGATTGCTCCCAATGTACACATTTCCGTCAGCACTATGTGCTCAGTGCAGGAGTATATGTGCCGCTGAATTATGGACATTGTGTTGCCCGCAGGCGCAAGAAATTACAGGCGGATTCTGAATGCTGTGAACATTTTATGAGGGTGGAGAAAGAAGAAGTTCCTGTCCATCAAAAATACGCTTTTCGTATCGAAATAGAAAAGTTGTAGTTCGGTGCTCAGCCAAAGCGGCGAGCGAAGCAATGCCGCGCCGTCAGAAGAGCGGGGTGGATAATCCAAAAAGGAGGGGCCTTGCCCCTCACTTTTGGTCGTTAGGGGGTGCAGGGGGCGAAATCGAAACGCCCCCTGCCTTTCTCTTGGGGGATTCAAAGGGGGAGGTTCTCTTTTGAAAGAGAATCTCCCCCCTTTGCCCCGAGCAGCGCCACCGGCGCTGCCACCCCTCCCGCGCAGAGCACGGGATATTTTTCCTCAATTTTTCTAAAAAAGTGAAAGAAAACAAAAAATGACTGACCCTTGATCGCGATTACTGAACTACGATCAAGGGTCAGCCATGATGAATATTTGGATCTCTCATATTCTGTTTTCTTTCCTTCCTTTCTTCAATGATCTGGTGCCGAATATCGCTTACTCCGGTTTCCACTCCTGCTATCTCAAACACCGCGGTTGCGGCGGTTTTACCTGAATGACGGTACACATCAGAGAGTGCTGCGCGATGGATATGATCGGAACCATTTGGGATCGCCTTTGTGAAGATCACTTGTACATTGGTCTCACCCTTTCTGTGCTTAAAGAATAGCAAGAATGAGCTCAAAAATCAAGCGGCGGAATGGATAAAGATGCGAGCGATATTTTGTGCGCAGGGCTGATTATTCGAAAACTGGCAGAAAATGCTTGCAGTTCATCCGACACTTTAGTATAATAAAGCTGTTGGGCCGCCCGAAAGGGCGGCCCGTTTTCTTATTTTCGGAAATACACGGCGTCCCATTCCTCGCCGTTGGGGACGAGCGGCGGCTCGATGACAAGGCCGCTTTTGCCGCCGCGCTTTCCCTCGACGAAGAGGAGCGAGGGCGCGGCGTCCGGCGATTTTGCGAGAAAGCGCAGGCGCTTGGGCTCGATGCCGTGACTCCGCATGGCGCAGAGCACGTCGGCGAGGCGCTCGGCGCGGTGAACGAGGGTGAAGCGCCCGCCATAGCGCAGCACACGCTGCGCCGCGGCGCAGACGTCGTCCAGTGTGCAGGCGGTTTCCTCGCGCGCGATTTGGCGCGCTTCGCCTTTGGCGCTCTCGCCGCTGCCGGCGGGAAAGTACGGCGGGTTCGAGATCACATAGTCGACGCTGCCGGCTTTCGGCAGGACGGAGACATCGCGAAGGTCGCCTTCGTGGAAAGCGGCTCTGTCCGCCCAGCCGTTTTCGGCGAACGTCTTTCGCGCAAGCGCTGCCGCGGGCGCGGAGATCTCAACATTTTCGATAAAAAGCGATTCCTGGCGCGCGAGCAGGAGCGTTCCGAGAAGACCGATCCCGCTGCCGAGGTCGCAGACCGTGTCGCCGCGGGACGGGCGGGCAAAGTAGGCGAGGCAAAAGCTGTCCGTCCCCGGCGGGAAGAGGGCGGTGTCGTAATAAAAGCAGGGGCCATGCGGCCAGAGCTCGTCGCGTTTTTCCATGTGATGACCCTTTCTGATGATAAAAATAAGGACGCGCTTTCGCGCGTCCTTATTTTTTAAGTACCCTTAGACCTTAGGCCTGGGAGATGGCGCCGTTGGGGCAGGTATCAGCGCAGGAGCCGCAATCCAGGCAGGCATTTGCGTCGATCTGATACTGGGAATCGCCCTGGGAAATAGCACCGACGGGGCAGGCGTCTGCGCAAGCACCGCAGCTGACGCAGGCAGAGCTAATCTGATAAGCCATAATTAGTACCTCCATAAGTTGATGACGCTATTATAGCATGTCAAAGCGAAAATGCAAGAGTCAGAATGCAGGAAAATATTGAATTTTCTGTGTCATTTACAGTGTTTATTTTTGAATAAACCGGTCAAAAATGAAAGGACGAAAAGGAAGCGGAGGGTAGAGCAATGAATGACCGGAAATTCAGCCTGAAGGCTGAGCATGTGCTGCGCTGTGCGCAGGCGGCGGCAGGCGAGCTGGGGCACGGCTATGTGGGCTGCGAGCACCTGCTGCTCGCGATGCTGCGCGAGGAGGACGACGCGGCCTGCCGCGCGCTGAATGCCTCGGGCGTCTACGAGCCGGCAGTGCGCGAGAGGATGATCGAAAAGCTGGGGCGCGGCACGGCGGAAAGATCGACCGTGCAGGGGCTCACGCCGCACGCGCGCTGCGCGGTCGAGCTGGCTGTGGGCGAGGCGCTGCGCGCGGGCAGCGGAGAGATCGAGGCGGGACACCTGCTGCTTGGCATCCTGCGCGACAGCGGGAACATGGCCGTGCGGCTGCTGCGATCGCTGGGTGTGGATACCAAAAAGCTGTACAGCGACACGCTGCGCGCGATGAGCCTGTCGCCGCGCAAGCTCCCGCTGCCCGAGGTGCGTGCAAGCCGCGCGGAGGCGAAAAACGGCAAGACGCTCTTGGAATTCTCGCGCGATCTGACGGCGATGGCACGCGAGGGGCGGCTCGACCCCGTGATCGGGCGGGAAAAGGAAATCGCCCGCGCGCTGCGCATCCTGACGCGGCGGACGAAAAATAACCCCGTGCTCATCGGCGAGCCGGGCGTCGGCAAGACGGCCATCGCCGAGGGGCTTGCCGAAAAGATCGCGGCGGGCGACGTGCCGGAGGAGCTTATCGACAAGCGCATCCTGCTGCTCGACCTTTCGGGCATGGTGGCGGGGACAAAGTACCGCGGCGAGTTTGAAGAGCGCATCCGCGCCGTGCTCGACGAGGTGCGGCGCGACGGCAATGTCATTTTGTTCATCGACGAGCTGCACACCATTGTCGGCGCGGGCAGCGCCGAGGGGGCGGTGGACGCGGCGAACATCCTAAAGCCCGCGCTCGGGCGCGGGGAGATCCGCGTCATCGGCGCGACGACGCTCGAGGAGTACCGGAAATTCATCGAAAAGGACGCCGCGCTCGAGCGGCGCTTCCAGAGCGTGCAGGTCGGCGAGCCGGACGAGAAGCAGGCGCTGCAAATTTACATGGCCTGCGGCCAAAGTACGAGGCGTATCACGGCCTTTCCATCGAGGACGAGGCGTTGCGCACGGCGGTGACGCTCTCAAAGCGGTATCTGCCCGACCGTTTTTTGCCGGATAAGGCTATCGACCTTATTGACGAGGCGGCGGCAAGCGTGAAACTGTCCGCGCGCAGCGCCTCGCCCGAACTGAAAGCGCTCGAAGAGAAGGCGAGCGCCGCCGCGCGAGACAAGGAGACTGCCATCCGCGCGCAGGACTATGAAAAAGCGGCGCGGCTGCGCGACGCGGAGGAGAGCTTCCGCACGCAGGCGGCAGCTGAGCGGAAAAAACAGGCGCGCGAGGCGAAAAAGACCGCTGTGCGCGTGACGGCGGAGGACATCGCCGCCGTGGTGTCGAACTGGACGGGCATTCCGGTGACAAGGCTCAACGAGAGCGAAAGCGCGCGGCTTTTGACGCTTGAAGAAACGCTGCACGCGCGCGTCGTCGGGCAGGAGGACGCGGTGCGCGCCGTGGCGCGCGCCATCCGCCGCGGGCGCGTCGGCGTCAAGGATCCGAAACGGCCTGTCGGGTCGTTCCTCTTCCTCGGTCCCACGGGCGTGGGCAAGACGGAGCTCAGTAAAGCGCTCGCCGAGGCGGTATTTGGCAGCGAGGACGCGATGATCCGCATCGACATGAGCGAGTATATGGAAAAACACACCGTCTCGCGCCTGATCGGCTCGCCGCCGGGCTACGTTGGCTACGACGAGGGCGGGCAGCTGACGGAAAAGGTGCGGCGCAAGCCATACTCCGTTGTGCTTTTCGATGAGATCGAAAAAGCGCATGAGGACGTGTGGAACATCCTGCTGCAAATTTTAGAGGACGGCGTCGTGACGGACGCGCAGGGCCACAAGGTGGACTTTCGCAACACGGCGGTCATCATGACGTCGAACATCGGGGCGAAGAGCATCACGGCGGCGGGCACGCCGCTCGGCTTTGCGCCGGAGGAGCAGAAAAGCGCCGACGCGCAGTTCGCTGCCGTGAAGGCGGCGGTGATCGCGGAGCTGCGGCGGACGTTCCGGCCGGAATTTTTGAACCGCGTGGACGAGACGATCGTCTTCCGCCGCTTATCGCGCGAGGACTGCGCCGAGATCGCGCGGCGGCTGCTTGCGCAGACCGTTTCCCGCGCCGCGGCGCTCGGCATCACGCTTGAGGCGGACGAGAACTGCGCGGTCTCCCTCGCCGAGCGGGGCTACGATGTTTCCTACGGCGCGCGTCCCCTGCGGCGGCTCATCCGCGGCGAGGTGGAGGACGCGCTCGCGACCTGCCTTTTGGACGGCACGCTCGCAAGCGGCGACACGGCGGTGTTGGCGGCGGAAAACGGCACGCTCTGCGTGCGCCGGCGGGAGAAAGCGGCGGCCGCCGCCCTCGGCGACGTCGGCGCGCAGAAGGCGTGAAAAAAGGGACGCATCAGACAGAAGACCCGACCGATGGATGCTCATCGGTCGGGTCTTCATGCTTGTGTACGGATTTTTTGCGGTCCGAATGATGCGAGACCTTTTTTGCCCTTGAAGGGATGAAGCCGGCTTGGCAAACCGGAAGCTGTTAAAGAGGATGATTCCAATATTCTACAGCATTTCCGTTCACGTCATAAAAAGTAATGCTGCCCGCATTGATCGGCAGGACGATCGCAAAGGGCTGATCGCTGTCGATATCGATCGCTTGTTTGGCGTGGCCATCCTCAATTTGAAGCTGCTGCACCTGCTGCTGATTCATGGAAATCAATGCGCGCTCATTAGCACCCTCTGTGGTGAACTCTGCAATTCCTTCCTGGATCTCCGAGAGTTTTCCGCCCGCGCGGAAGAAATATCCGAAGGAAAGTCCCGGGCGATTGACATAGACGGAAAAAGTGTGGTCGCTCATGTCCTGCGGATAAGAAATATATGCAGCCATCGTGTCAGAAACACTTCCATCGACCGCCCAATCCTCCTTGATCTTCTGCGACGAACGAATGTCTGTTTCCAGATTGCCCGACGCTATGCCAATGTCGCTGCTTATATAAAGAAAAACCGACAAATAAGCTGCAAAAAGCAAGAAGAATCCCTATCACAGTTTTAAGAACCATCTTTTTCATAGCTATCAAAACTCCTTAGCAGATTCCCAATTTTTTTGCCCCAGATGCGCCCTTTCTCATTCAAAGCGCTCAACGGTCGTTGCGAGGTCGTAGCTTGCCTTGAGCGCCTTGAGCTTTGCCATCGGCTCGCCCGCGGAGTGCTTGTCGAGCGCGGCGCGGTCGCGCCAGTGCTCCACGAGCAGCACGCAGTTTTCCTCGGCAAGAGGCCGGTAGTAGTCGTACTGCATGCAGCCCTCTTCCGCGAGGACGGCGGCGCGCAGGCCGCTTCGCTCCATCTCCGATGCAAAGTCATTAGCCTTTTCGCCGCGATAGAGAACGTGAAGTAAAATGCCTTCCATAAAGTAAGGCTCCTTTCCTGCTTGTTCGTATTACGATACGTCGATCATTTCGAGGTATTTGTAGCCGTTTTCGGCAATGTGGTCCTTGCGGCCCTGCAAATTGTCGCCGAGCAGCAGATCAAACGAGTGTGCCGTCGCCTCCGCGTCCTCGGGCATGACCTTGATGAGACGGCGTGTCTCGGGGTTCATGGTCGTGAGCCACATCATTTCGGGGTCGTTCTCGCCGAGACCTTTCGAGCGGTCGACCTTGTAGCGCTTGCCCTCGAGGGTCTTGACGATGTCGTTTTTCTCCTTGTCCGTGTAGGCGAACCACGTCTTCGCCGCAGGTGATCTCAAAAAGCGGGGTCTCGGCGATGTAGACATAGCCCTCGCGAATCAGCGTCGGGCAGAGGCGGTAGATCATCGTCAGGATGAGCGTCCGGATTTGGAAGCCGTCGACATCGGCATCGGTGCAGAGGATGACCTTGTTCCAGCGAAGATTGTTGATATCAAAGGCGTTCAGGTCCTTGACAAACTTGCCCGGCACCTCGACGCCGCAGCCGAGGACCTTCAAAAGGTCGGTGATGATCTCACTCTTGAAAATACGCGGATAGTCGGCCTTGAGACAGTTTAAGATCTTGCCGCGCACGGGCATGATGCCCTGAAACTCGCCGTCGCGCGAGAGCTTGACGCTGCCGAGGGCGCTGTCGCCCTCGACGATGTAGATCTCGCGGCGCGAGACGTCGCGCGTGCGGCAGTCGACAAACTTTTCGACGCGGTTTGAGATGTCGATGCTGCCGGAGAGCTTTTTCTTGATGTTCAGGCGCTGCTTTTCCGCGCTCTCGCGGCTTCTTTTGTTGATGAGCACCTGCTCGGCGATCTTGAGCGCGTCGACGCGGTTTTCGATGAAATAGGTTTCGAGGCGGGACTTCAGAAAGTCCGTCATCGCCTCCTGCACGAACTTGTTCGTGATGGCCTTTTTCGTCTGGTTCTCGTAGCTCGTCTGCGTGGAGAAGTTGTTCGAGACAAGAATGATGCAGTCCTCAATGTCCTGCCAGGCGATGCGCGCCTCGCCCTTCTGGTATTTGTTGTTGTCCTTCAAATACTTGTCGATGGCGTAGACAAAGGCGGTCTTCGACGCCTTTTCGGGGCTGCCGCCGTGCTCGAGCCACGAGGAGTTGTGATAGTGCTCGATGCGCTGCACCTTATTCGAGAAGCAGCACGCGCAGGAGAGCTTGACCTTGTATTCGGGCTTGTCCTCGCGGTCGCGGCCGCGGCGCTCCGTCTCCCAGAAGACGGGGGTGGTCAGGGCGTCTTCACCCGCGATCTCGGCGACATAGTCGATGATGCCGTTTTCGTAGACGAAGTCCTGCGTCTCAAAGTGGCCGGGGAGGACTTCGTTTTGAAGCGGAACGTGATGCCCGCGTTGACGACGGCCTGACGGCGCAGCGTTTCGACATAGTAGTCGGCGGGAATGTCGATATCGGTAAACACGTCGAGGTCGGGCAGCCAGCGCGTGCGCGTGCCGGTTTTGCGGCCGCGGTCGGTCGGCTCGATCCTGAGCTCATCGCCCTTTTTGCCCACGGGCTCGCCGCGTTCAAAGTGCAGGGAGTATTTGTTCCCGTCGCGCCAGACGGTCACGTCCATATAGCGCGAGGAATACTGCGTCGCGCACGCGCCGAGGCCGTTGAGGCCGAGGGAGTATTCGTAGTTGTCGCCGTCCAAGTTGTTGTACTTGCCGCCGGCGTAAAGCTCGCAGTAGACGAGCTCCCAGTTGAAGCGCTTTTCCTTGGGGTTATAGTCCACAGGGCAGCCGCGGCCCATGTCCTCTACTTCGATGCTGTGGTCTAAGTAGCGGGTGACGGTGATGAGCTTGCCGTGGCCCTCGCGCGCTTCGTCGATGGAGTTCGAAAGGATCTCGAACACGGCGTGCTCGCAGCCGTCCAGCCCGTCCGAGCCGAAGATGACGCCCGGGCGCTTGCGCACACGGTCCGCGCCCTTGAGGGACGAGATGCTCTCGTTGCCGTAATTCGTTTTTTTTGCTTCTGCCATTGGGGTTTCTCCATTTCGCCGAAATTTACGATTCTGATCTTCAAACACAAAACTTGGTACATTATACGATTTTTTGACCACAATGGCAAGTGGCCGCGGCAGATTTTTGCCTTTGGCGGGAAAATGCAGAAATTCGCGGGAATTTCTGCGCCAATTATGCCGAAAGACGTCGAGCATAACCAATTGTCAACCGGCGGGAACGCACTGGAACAACAAAGTTATTCACAGTTTCCACAGAGTTTTCCACATCGTTATGTCAACAGAATAACCGCGGATAAACCATGAATGGACACGCTTCCGCCTCTTCAGCGCGGAAAGGGCATTTTCGTCAATTTAACACTTGACGGCATTTGTCGCTTGCACTTGTCGGGAGGACATGCTAAAATTTTGTTAAGAATTTATGAAGAAGCGGCGCGGTGGGGAGATAAAGACCGCTCCGCCGCGCCCAAAAAGGCAGGGAACGCTATGGAAAAGAGACAAAAAACCTCCCTGACGATGTGTCTTGTGGCCATCGGCATCGTGTACGGCGATATCGGTACCTCACCGCTGTACGTGATGAAGTCCATTTTGGAGGGGAACGGCGGCATCACGCAGCTCAACGAGTCGTTCATTGTCGGCGCGCTGTCGCTCATCATCTGGACGATCACGCTGCTCACGACCATCAAGTACGTGCTCATCGCCATGAAGGCGGACAACCACGGCGAGGGCGGTATCTTCTCGCTCTATTCGCTCGTGCGCAGCTGCGGCAAGTGGCTCATCGTGCCGGCGATGCTTGGCGGCGCGGCGCTGCTTGCCGACGGCGTGCTGACGCCTGCGGTGACCGTGACCTCGGCGGTTGAGGGACTTCGCAGTATCGCGATGATGGACAGGCTCCTCGGAGGCCGCCAGACGGGCGTCATCATCATCACGCTCTGCATCATCGCGTCGCTTTTTGCCGTGCAGCACGCGGGCACGAGCCGCATCGGCAAGGCCTTTGGCCCGGTGATGCTCGTGTGGTTCCTCTTCCTCGGTGCGACGGGGGCGATGAACATTTTCTCCATGCCGCAGGTGCTCCGGGCGTTCAACCCCGCGCACGCGGTGGAGCTTCTCGTGAGCCCTTATAATAAACTCGGCTTTATGATCCTCGGCAGCGTGTTTCTGGCCGCGACGGGCGCGGAGGCGCTGTATTCCGACATGGGCCATGTAGGCCGCGAGAGCATTTACATCAGTTGGCCGCTCGTCAAGATCTGCCTGATCCTCAACTATCTGGGGCAGGGGGCGTGGCTGCTCAGCAGTCGGGGCGACGCGGCGCTTGCATCGCTTGAGAGCCTGAACCCGTTCTTTGATGCTGCCCGGCGCGCTGCGTCCGGTGGCGGTCATTTTGAGCGCACTCGCGGCGGTCATCGCCTCGCAGGCGCTCATCACAGGCTCCTATACGCTGGTATCGGAGGCCATCCGCCTCGACCTGATGCCGCACCTGAAGGTGCAGTATCCCGCCGAGACCAAGGGCCAAATCTACATCGACACGGTCAACAAGATCCTCTGGGTGGGCTGCACGTTCATCGTGCTGCTGTTCCGCTCGAGCGCGCGTATGGAGTCGGCCTATGGCCTTGCCATCACGGTGACGATGCTGATGACAACGCTGCTTCTGTTCGTGTATCTTTCCCGTGTGCGAGGGAAGAAAGCGCTCGCGTGGGGCGTGCTCATTGTCTTCGGCGCGATCGAGACGGTGTTTTTCCTCTCGAGCCTGTCGAAATTTGCGCACGGCGGCTATGTGGCGGTCATTATGGCGCTGCTGCTTCTGTCGATTATGATCATCTGGCACCGCGGCACGCAACTCGAGCAGAAATACAGCGTGCGCCTCAAGCTTGGTGACTATACGGAGAATCTTGCCGCGCTGCGCGGCGACAATGCATTGCCGGAGCTGACGCAGAACCTTGTCTACATCGGCAGCAGCGACGATATGGAGACGATCGATCGCAACACACTCTACTCCATCCTCGATAAGGACCCCAAGCGCGCCCGCGCCTACTGGTTTTTGAGTGGTTATATCGATTCTGTTTTCCGCAGCAATCTGCACTCCACCGTTCCCAGAAAGCGTTGATATTACTGGCTTTTTGACTTTTTCGTGTTTTTATTAAGCAAATACGGAATGTCTTGGTGTTCTCTCCTGACAGCTCAAAAAAGCGGTTTGGAGAGAACTAAGAGAGAACTCCGGTACAACCCATTTTCTCGTGAGGAATGGTGGACATAGGAGAGAACTCAAACGAATTTTGAAGTTTTAGGAGAGAACTGAATCATACTATAGGTATCGAACCCATCTGTCAATGGTAATTTAGACGGAGGTTCGATCATGGAAAAACCAAGGAAGAGATATATACAACAATTCAAGCAATACCCCGATGTAGTGTCTGTACTAACATTTCGTGAAATGTTAGGTGGAATAGGCGATAGCTTTGCTCGAAAGTTAATTCACGAGGGACTTGTAAAAGCCATCTTCATTAAACCGCACTACTGGATCTTCAAAGAGTCCATTATTGACTATGTATTAAGCGAGGACTACGCGGAGAGAAGGCTGAAGGTGCGGGTATGAAAAACAGGCAGCTTAGTCTTTCGGATATTCAAAAAGACTATATCAGCAAAGAAGAATTTTACCAAATTGCACATATATGCAAGGAAACTGCATTGTGGTTGATAGAAACCGGCAGGGTATCCGCAGAGAAGCCGAAACGAAAAGGATTTGGATACAAAATTGCAAAGGAAGAAGTTGAAAGGTATTTGGCTGATCGTCAACAGAATCCATTGTACTATCTCAAGGGCAAGCGCCACAACTGTATCCCATATACTCCACCGCAGCCATATTCAAGTGAATTAGGCGGCGCTATTCGGTTGGCTGTGGAGCAGGAAATGTCCTCTCTGCCGGATCTGCTGACAGAAAAGCAGGTATGCGCGATTTTGGGATATCGCCCAAAGCAGATATTAGACTGGAAACATTCTGGGAAATTGATTGCTCTGAAATGTTTTAATAAAACATATTTTCCTAAAATTCCACTGATGGATTTTGTTTCTTCAGAAGATTACTACAATTTGCCGTGTAAAGGAAGGAAACACATCGAATTGCTGAGGAGAGTTCAAAAATGAGCATGAATACTATCGCAATCACCAACCAAAAAGGCGGTGTTGGCAAAACAACTACCGCTTTGAACCTCGCGGCTGCCCTCGCAGCTGAAGATAAAAAGGTCCTGCTGATCGACAATGACCCCCAGGGCAATCTCACCGCAGCTCTCGGCTATACGCCGGGTGAACAGAAAAACACGCTGGCAAAGCTGCTGCTCGTCCAAATCGACTCCCCGGAGGATCTGGAACTCCACCTCGATCGTGCTGTCCTACATACCAGCAGCGGCCTTGACCTGATCCCTGCCAACAAGCGGTTAGCGGACGCCGCAGCCCGCTTGCAGGTCATGCAGCTTTCGCAGTATAACGCATCTGGCATCTCAGATGACCCTTGCGAGAAGGTGCTGGACAAACTGTTGGCATCCCTGTGTGGACTGTATGATTACATCATCATAGACTGTGGACTGAAGCATGAACTATTGACCGTTAATGCTCTGGCTGCGGCAGATTACTGCATCATTCCGGTGCAGGCACACTTCCTCGCCAGTGAAGGGATTCCCGATGTTTTAGAAATGGTGCGTAATGTACAGAATCGATTCAACCCCGATTTGAAGATTGCGGGCATTCTCTTGACCATGTATCAGTCCCGCCCGCAGCTCTGCCAAAGCGTTCGCTCCAGCGTGGGAGAGATCTACGGTGACAGCATTCATGTATTTGACCGCCCCATTGAGCAGACGATTAAGGTTGCGGAGTGTCCGGCAGCAGGCATGAGCATTCTGGATTATGCACCTAAGAATCCTGCTGCTGACTCCTATCGCTCCCTTGCCCAGGAGGTGCTGCGGCTTGGCTAAGAAAAACATGGATGACCTGTTAAAGCGGCGCATGAGCGCAGCGCAGCAAGCATCAGAGTTGGAAGTAGGCAATGAGGCTTATGAAACCATGTTTCAAGCAAAGGCAGATGCGGCACCCCCCCGCTTTTGCGAATTGCCGATCAACAGCCTTTGCCCTTTTCGCACGGCAGACATTGGATTTCATCCCTACCCGCCCGAAAAACTCCGCGCATTCTCTCAGCAGCTTGCCGAGCAGGGCATCTATGAGCGCATTATTGTTCGTCCAGTTCCAAATAGTGAGCAGTATGAGATCCTTGCCGGACACAATCGTACTGAAGCGTGGCGACTGACCGGACACTCAACAATTCCTGCGGAGGTCGTGGAGGCCGATGACGCAAGAGCGATTTCCATTGCCGTTGCCACCAATCTCCTGCGGCGGCAGGACCTCACCATCATTGAACGGGGCAAAGCGTATAAGGCAATGCTGGATGCGCAGAAATGTCAAGGCATACGAACGGACATTGGAACTTCTGGCGAGAATCGCCAGAAGTTCCTCACCCGCGAAATTGTTGCGGATTTCTTCGGCGTGACGGAGTATGAGATCCGCAAAGCCATCAAGCTGGCAGCACTGATTCCGCCGCTTGCTGATATTTTGGAGAACAGTCCGCGCAAGCTGCCGATTGCCTGTGCGGAACGCATTGCCGATTATGATGCAGACTCTCAAAGGGCATTTGTAGAAATGTGCACCATTGAGGGATATGTACTCAATAAGTCAACCATACAGAAGATCGCCCATACCTGCCCACCTCCATCCGCTGAGCATCAAGACATTTACGCGGCTTGGCGGCAGGCACGGGCAGACGAGGAAATGCGCCGCGCTGCACCACCTAAGAAAATCGCCTTTGACCGTAGGAAATTTGCACCTTATCTGGACAAACTGAACGGCGATGAAGATTTAGAAGAGCTGTTTCTGGAGTTCTTGCGGCAGCGAATTGGCTGATGTATAATCGAAAAAAGAAAGAGAAAGGATAGCAACGCTATGAGCGAACAGGATAAAATTCAGCTTTTTGAAAATCAACCCATTCGCACGGCTTGGAATGAAGAACAAGAGGAGTGGTACTTCTCTGTTGTCGATGTAATCCATGTACTGACTGGAAGCGAGAACCCTCGCAGATATTGGAGTGACTTAAAGCGCAAATTGAAGTCTGAGGGGGCAACTCAGTTGTACGAAAATATCGTACAACTGAAAATGAAATCATCGGATGGAAAGAACTATAAGACCGACGCTGCCACAACCGAGCAGCTTCTCCGCATTATTCAGTCTATCCCATCCCCCCGTGCGGAACCGGTGAAACGTTGGCTGGCAGAGGTCGGCAGGGAACGCATTGAGGAGACCATTGATCCGGAGCAGGCCATCGACCGCGCATTGGAAACCTATCTGAAAAAGGGCTATGATCCTGATTGGGTACATCAAAGGCTGCTCTCTATCCGCATCCGAAATGAGCTTACCGATGAGTGGCAGAAACGCGGTGTGGAAAAGGGGCGTGAATTTGCGATTCTGACCGATGAGATCACCCGCACGTGGTCCGGCATGACCACGCGGCAGTACAAGAATCTCAAGGGGCTGAAAAAGGAAAACCTGCGGGACAACATGAGCGATACCGAATTGGTCTTGACTATGCTGGCCGAGGCGTCCACCCGTGATATTTCCAAAGCCTCCAAGCCGGAAGGATTTTTCGGCAGTATGGAGGTTGCCCGACAGGGCGGTGAGGTTGCCGGTGTAGCACGAAAGGCTCTTGAGGAGCGCACCGGCGCTCCGGTTATTACTGCGCAGAACGCCGCGCAGATGAACACCTTGGTTGTGGGCATGATCGAAGAAGCCGCCGCGCTGCCGGCGCAAGCCGAAGCAGATGACAAAGAATAATAAGACTTATGCCAGAAGGCTCGACACCGCAAGGTGCCGGGCCTTTTTCTATCCCATTGTGAGGTACAAAGATGAAAGAAATGAATATACAGTTCCACAAAACACGACCGCAAAATCCGTTTGACGATGGGGCGAAGGCCCGTTTGCACCGTATGGGCCTTCTGAGGATAGATGGAAGTGTGGACGAAGCCACATTGGACGCCTTGAGCCGCGCCTATTCCGGCTTATTGTTTGATGACTTGTGCGACACTTGCCAGAATTCTTGTGAGATCACAGAGATCCTTCGGAGACTATATGAAGCTGCGGAGCAGGCCGAACCACGGCAAAAGTTTCTGCTGATCTGCCTGCAATACGACGCGCTCTCTCAGCCGCTTCCCAATCCAATTTGGTGGATCAGCGGTGATTCGGAGCTTGCCGGGGACTTTGCAGAGCGTTTTATCTGCCATCTGAAGAAGCTGAGCGAGGCAATGGAGGTGACGGAGCCATGAAGGGAATCCTAATCTATCAGCCAACAAGCAAGTCCGCTCCGCTCGCCGATTTTATTGATGGGCTTGATCCGCGGCTGCGGGAAAAAATCCTCCTGCGGCTGTATTTCCTGACCCAGCTTGAAAAGCCGGAAATGAAAGAACCACATTTCAAGCGATTTTCAATCGAGCGCTATCGGGATCTTTGGGAGCTGCGAGTAAAAAGTAAAGTGCTCATACGCATCATTTTCTGCACGCTTCCCAATGGAGATGTTCTGCTTTTGCATGGCTTTGTGAAGCGTCAGAAGCGGGATACAATGCAGGCGCTGGAGCAGTCTATCAGAATACTTGACGCGCTGCGGGAACATCCGGAGCGCGCGGTAGAATACAAGATCAAGGAGGAGAAAGCGTCATGAAGCAGGTATCCGGCATACCGCCTGACCGTATGGCAGGAATGCGCATCACAAAAATTATTTGAGAAGGAGGCTCTCCCAAACATGAAAAGAGTAATATCCTGCGTGCTGCTGATGCTGGTTCTTACCTCCAACGCCTTTGCGTTGGAGGTGCCTACGGACACAGTGGTTCAAAACCTCAACGGCAGTCAGCAAGCGATCAAAACCTTTACAGTATCCCCTGAGCAGGACCCTGCGGCACTAATTGAGGAGCCCTTTGAGCTGGAAGGGTATCTCTACACCTTTGCGGACATTGTAAAAAGTGAGAATCCCGTGGAAGAAAAGCGGATTCATACCGAGGTTATCACCGTTGAAACAACGAAAGATGACCTTGCTCTGATTCTGGAGCAGCTTAAGCCCACCATCGAATATGATGACGGCAGATTTCAGGGTACCCTCGCATTGGATCACACCAGTCTCAATACCGTAGCCGCCGGCTATGCTACGAAAAACTACACGGTGACGGAAACCAAAACCATCGGGCAGCTTGACCGCAACGATATGTCCTATGTCCCCGCGACAACCATCAAGAACGGCAGAACCCTGAGCCTTGCCAATGTGGAGTGGCAGGTCACCGGCACCGATCTTGTGGGTGAGGCGCTGATGCCCTCTCAATATCAGGCTGTTGCTACCTACTCTGCGAAAGCGTCCTATCAGGCGGCTACAGGCTATGTTACAACAGCGGAGTATGTTGGCGATGTGACCCACGAGGGCGTCGAAAGCGTTACTTATGTACTGACCTATATCGGGACAGAAGCGAACCACAAGGGCGCGGCTGCCGCTCAGGTCGGAGCGTTTTTTGCGGATCACTTTCCTTGGATCTTAGGTGGAATCGTTCTGATTTGCGCCGCTGTTGGCGGCACGCTGCTTGTATGCCGCCGAAAGGCCGTAGCGAAAGCAGAATGTGAAGCGGATGAAACAGAGGAAAACGAAGAAGATCAGGAGGCGTAAAAACATGAAACTCTTTCAGAAACTGGTCTGCATGGCATTGACGGCGACAGCAACAGCATCCCTTTCTATTTGCGCTTTTGCCGCGGACTATACCTTTGACACAGCCGCGGACACCGACTATTACCCTTCGACCTCTTATGAGGACACCTACGGTACCGCGTATCATTACGGCAGCAAAAATCTTGTGGATTATCAGATTCCCGAACTTCCCTACGGCGTTCTCAGCACCACACAAACCGGCGTCATGGAAAAGCTCCGACTCCCCGGCCTACAGCAGACTGTAGGCGGTTCGGCTACCGGTATCTACGGTGTGAATAGTGGCGTAGGTATCCCAGCGGTCACACCCGTCATTTCGTCCTATCAGGAGCCTGCTTATACAAGTGCCAAAGATATGGAGCGAAAGGACGGCAGCATCGGCACCCTGAAAATTCCATCCCTGGACATCAACATGAAGGTCTGGGAAGGAGAAACAAAAGAAAGCATGAAAAAGGGACTGGGACATTACAGCTCCACCTCAGCGTGGGACGGCAATATCGGCGTGTGCGGCCATAACCGGGGCGCCAAGTACACCATCGGCAGCATCAAGGATCTGGAAATCGGTGACACCATCACCTATACCACGATCTACGGCACCCGCACATATGAGGTCGTTTTGGTAAAGACCATCTCCAATTCCGACTGGAGCTATCTGCAGGCAACAGCAGACAACCGTATCACGCTTACCACCTGCCTCGCCAATCAGCCTGAAAAAAGAATTTGCGTTCAAGCAGTGCAAATAACTCAATAAAATGATGGAAAACGGATGGAATTGTGCAAAAAATGTTGTGTCTCCGTTTTATCGGCGTAAGGATTTAAAATAAACCTTTGACAGCCTGAACCTTCTGTATTATCCTCAAATCACTCCGGAGAATCTTAATCAAAAGGAAGTATCAGTTTGGTACAGAATTTCAGACCAAATAGGAAAGATGACGAAATACGGGTCAAAATGGACATCACTGTTGACCTTCCCGCGGAAGTCGCGGAACAGGCAGAACGGATGGGCATTTGCGAGTTTGATCAATGCACCTTTGACGAAGCTACCCGACGCATGACCGCAAGTGTAACCACCGTCTTTTACCGGAAAGGGGCGTGATCATTTGAAGCGGATCCGAGTTATTTCCCTCGCTGTAATTGCTGCACTATCCTTAACAGTAACTTCTTTTGCCGCCGAAAAAAGTCCGCAGCAGTCTGCTGCCGCCTATCTGAGTGAAGCCGGCATTATGCTGGGCAACGAGTCTGGCGACATGATGCTGGAGCAGGGGCTGACACGGGCGCAGATGGCGGCGCTGCTCACCCGAATTGTCACAGATCCCGAGCAATTTGAAACGGACAGCGCCTTTTACCGCAGCCTTTGCAGCTTTACGGATGTTCCGGAATGGGCAAAAAGCTATGTGGGCTACTGCGTCGCAAATAATCTGGTTGCAGGGTATGGCAATGGACGCTACGGCTCCAATGACCCTGTTACTTCTGCGGCGGCCTGCACGGTGATGCTGCGGTGCTTGAATGATGTTGATGCTGTATGGGATTATCAGTCTGCCTGCCGGACTGCCGTTCAGTTGGGACTTGCTGCGGAAGAAACTGTTGCGGACGCCGAGATTACCCGCGGAAATATGGCGGTGCTGATCTGCCACACGTTGGCAAGGCTTGGTTATGACGTGAAATTGTCCGAAACTGCACAGCCAAATCTCTCTGTCAATGGAACATCGGACGCAGCCGCCGTGCAGGAAACAGCAGAGCCCTTCGATGCTGCTGCGGCCAAGCAGGACATCATTGACCGAACCAACGCTCTGCGCCGCGAAAAAGGTGTTGCCGCGCTGACTGTCAACGACAAGCTCATGCAGGCGGCGCAGGTGCGGGCAGATGAGATGGCTGCCAGCAGCGTTTACTCCCACACAAGGCCGGACGGAAGAAAGTATATCACCGTCACGGACTGCCCGTACATCGGTGAAAATATTCACTTGATCGGAGAATGGCAGATTCGAGATTCTTCGCTCCCGTCCTTTGCAGTTGAAGCGTGGAAGAATAGCGCGGCACATCTGAAAAATATGCTCAATACGAGATACCATGAGATCGGCGTTGGCGTTTCAAAAGGTACTGTCATGGACGAGCCCTACTGGTATTGCGTTCAGCTTTTCTTATTGGACAGCTACAATGTCACATGGGTGGATGCGCCCGCAGCAAAAGGGTGACTTCGCATAATCAGTTGACATTAACGGAAGTCCAATTACGATGAACAATTTCATAACACAACCAAGCAGACCGAGGAAACTTGGTCTGCTTATCTTTTGCGAAAAAGGAGGAAAAGACCTTGAAAAAGATGCGAACAAGACTTTTATCACTGCTGCTTGTACTGGTGACCGTTCTGAGCCTGCTGCCTACCTCGGCATTGGCGGCCTCCAGCACCGGTACCGGCATCAAACCGACCAGCAACACAAATTACTGGACGACCCGCCTGCTCCATGACGGAACGCCGTACAGCTATAAGCCGCCCATGGCAGCGGGGAAAATGCTCTACTGCATGGATCGCGGCTATGGCTACCGCTGGGGTACTCCGTCGTTCCTCAACTCTTACACCTATACCTCCGCCACCGGCGCGGACGCGGACGCTGTCCTGAAAACAGCGCTGGCGCAGAGCGGCATGGGTGAACTGGATGCCCAGCAGCTTGAAAACTTCAAATGGATGATGACGTTCATTTCGGACTATAAGGGTGACATCCCCGGCAGCCTGTTTATGGCAGCACAGACCTATGTGTGGGATCACCAGACCTTTAAGGGTGAGGGCGATGGAGATATTGACGGTGGCGGTTACGCCAACGCGGATACCTATGAAACCTATCTCGGCTATATTGACTGGATGTTAGCCGAAAAAGCAAAGGAGGACGCAGCCTTCCAGAAGCAGATCGAGGAGTACGCCGCACAGGGCGTCATTGCTACGGTTGTTGAAGATGACACCGCAAAATGGGCAGTGTGGGCAAAGTCCAGCGTAAAGGGCCGCCAGAGTTTTTTCAACTATTACGCGCCGAGAAAACTCTCTCTTGAAGCGCAGCCGGGAGAACCGGATATTCCCCCTGCGGGTACAGGCGATATTACGCTGAAGAAGGTTGCCGCAGGAACCACCCGTGGTTTAGATGGTGCCCGCTTTCTGATTTACCGGGACGGTCAGATCGTGGGCAGCGATGTAACGGCAAACGGCGGCATCATCGAGGTCAACGATGTCACCAAGGGCCTGTGGAGCTTCGTAGAAACGGAGGCTCCGGCCGGGTACTGCACCGATCCTACCCCCATCAGCGTCTATGTGGATACCACAGATGGCGATAAGCAGTACACGGTCACTGCCGAAAATTACGCACTGCCCGATATGAAGATCACCAAGCGGGATGCCATGAGCGGCAAACCGATTGCCGGCACGGTGTTTTCCATTAAGTCCGTTACCGGCAGCTATTCCACCTCCGTCACGACCGGGACGGACGGCTCCGCAACGCTCCCGGCCATTCCTGCCGGTGTCTATGTTGTGCGTGAGGAATCCGTTCCCGAGCCGTACATCGTAACCAATACCGAGCAGACCGTGGCGCTGCGCCCCGGCAAAACGTCCGAAGTTACTTTCGTTGACTATGTAAAACCCGGTTTGGAGATCCTGAAGAAGAACATCGCCAACGGCGAGCCTAGCGGCGAGGAAGATCAACATGCCGATTCTGGAGCACATCACCCAAAGCGAAGACTACCCTACGCTCAAGGCGGTGTGTGAGGGTCGGGAGCTTCCGGCCTATGAAGCGGCGGCAGAGTTTACTGCCCAGACCTCGGGAGAATTGGATAACTTACTTTCCCAATTGGGCGGAAAACCCGGCGCTGTGCAGACGCTGGAAAAGCTGGAGCAGGCAGAGAAAACCGCAGAGGACAAGCTCGCGGCACTGCTGGAGCAGCTTCGTGGGGCTCCGCAGGACGATCCGGCTCTGAGTGCCGCTGTGGTAAAAGCCGCCAATGACGCCGAGAGCAAACGGCGGCAGGCAGATGCGGTCAATAAGCTCGTTGACGCTGGCCTTGCGCAGAATCAGGCAGAAGCCGGTGCGCTGATCGCCCGCGCGGTGTCTGCTGCCGCGGAAAGGGCGGAAGAAGTACAGACGATCCTCGGCGCATGGAGCGACGCCCCCGGTGATATGCGGAAGACAGACGCAAATGCGGCGCTTTTAGAGCGTGTGCGCGATAGTAAAACGCTGCAGGACATTTCCCGCTATCTGGGGCGTTTCCGGGAAATTTTTGCGCAGGGCAAGCGCAATGGCTATGCCTATGGCCGCGGAGAAAAATATGCATTGGAGCTGGGAAATGATCTATCTCGCGCACTGACCTCCGAGCTTGCCATGCTTGCTGTGCCGGAAACGCTGCCGTTGTTCCTGCGGAAGTATCAGCACCGGCAGATCAAGCAATACCGCCGGCGGGAGCCGGTCTATAAGGGCGCAGGTGATATCATATGCTGCCTGGATGAATCCGGCTCTACTGCGGGAGATCTGGCCGCGTGGGGAAAAGCTGTTGCCCTGACGCTGCTGGAGATCGCGCAGAGCGAGGGACGAAAATTCGCTCTTGTTCATTTCTCCGGCCCCGGCCGCTTTCAAACGGATGTATTTCTTCCCGGGCAGTCTTCTCTTGAAGAGAAGCTGCACGCGGCGGAAACCTTCTTGGGCGGCGGCACGGATTTTCAAACGCCGCTTGCGGAGGCGGAACGCCTTATGCGGGAGGGCGGGCTTTGAAAATGCTGACATCGCGTTTATTACGGACGGTGAGTGTTCACTGCCAGAAACCTGTGTGGAGATGCTGCAAAAGGCGCAATCAGAGCTTCGCTTCACCGTCACAGGGATTCTGCTGGATGAGGGAAACGCCGGCATGGATTTCAGCCTGAAACCCTTTTGCCAGAATATTTACCGTACCAGTGAACTGACCGGGGATCAGATCGTCGGGGAAATTGTACTGGATCGCGTATGATATTGGTTGCGCACAGAAAGGAAACAGGCTATAATATTATGAAATATAAAGATGAAGGAGGACGGTTATGCAGACTCTTTACCATGGAAGCAGAGTGGTTGTGGAACAACCCGAGATCCGCATTCAAAAATTCCATAAGGATTTTTACTGGGGCTTTTACTGCACCTCCTATGAACAGCAGGCGCTGCGCTGGGCAACGCGCTTTGGAAAAGCCGGGGTTGTCAATGTCTATTCCTTCGATGACCAGACCGAGCTCAAGATCAAGCGCTTTCCGGAAATGAGCGATGAATGGTTGGATTTTATTGCGGCATGCCGGAATGGAGTTCCCCATGACTATGATGTGGTGGAAGGCCCGATGGCGGACGATACCATCTTCAATTATGTGCAGAGCTTTTTGGATGGTGAGATCTCCAGAGCTGCTTTCTGGGAATTGGCAAAATTCAAGTATCCCACCCATCAGATCAGCTTCCACACTGCACGTGCTCTCGCTGCACTGAAATTTGAAAGGAGCTATGTCGCCAATGTGCAAGAGAAACAATGACGCGCTCTTTTTCACCTGTTCTCTGATCGAACAGCTTGGCCGCTCCCTTCACATGCGGCGCGGTAAGGTGGCTGCGGAACTGGGCGAGGCCGGCATTCAGACGCTCTACCGCAATGCAGACATTCTGCACTGTGAGCCGATCGAAAAGGTCGCGGACGATGTGATCACGGAATTTTCACTGCAAGGCGGAGACTTTGACAATCTTGCCGAGGCAAGATATACAGTCCCCGATGTGTGGACGATGGGAAAGGTCTATGCAAGGCTCATCGAGGATGTGTCCGATGAGGACAACATCGTAGAAACCATCTTGCAGGTCTTTACCTCCTGGATCGACAGTCTGCTTTCGGACTATAATGCTGCCTTCTATTATCAGCCCCGCGATTATATTGCGGAGTGCTACCGGCAGAAAACGGTCCTGGACGGTTGAGAGGAACGAAAAAGGCGATGGTTTTCTATCGCAACACTTATAATAGTAGAGGCGGGAACATCATTGAAGATGTTCCCGCCTTGTGCGTCTATTTGTCATCGTCTCTGTACATCTCCCATAAGCGCCCAGCCATCATCGGCCCAGATATTTCTCCGCCGATCTAGCAAAAGATTTGGGATAAAATATTTTGTGAGAACTGGCAAAACCCTGTGAAACAGCGCATTACACCGCATTTCCTGACAACAAGGCCCTCAAATTACTACGAATTTACTACTATACGGCATTGGCACAGGTGATGGGGAGATCGTAACGGTGGCTCTCTCCCAGCTCGGCAATGTAGGCGGTCGGCCCTATTGGTCCTGGTATGGCTTCGAGAGCCGGGTGGATTGGTGCGCCTGCTTTGTTTCCTGGTGCGCCAACGAGTGCGGCTATCTGGACACCGGCGTCATCCCAAGGTTCGCAAGCTGCTCCATCGGCCTCCAGTGGTTCCGGGAGAGAGGACTGTGGCGGGACCACAGCTATGAGCCGCGCCCCGGCGACCTGATCTTTTTCGATTGGGATGATGAGGACGAAGGCCAGGACGGAGCTGCGGACCATGTAGGCATTGTGGAAAAGGCGGATGGCGGGATTGTCTATACCGTGGAAGGAAACTCTGGCGATAGTTGCCGGGAAAATCGCTATGCCATAGGCCATTATGAGATTTACGGGTACGGCACACCGACTTATTAAAAGGGGAACAGCCTGTGGCTGTCCCTACATAGCGCAATAATATCCCTACTTATATTTAAAAATATCAGCATTTGTCATCTACTGTAACTGAATATTATGTGATATAATTCTTAAGGGTGGGCCAGGGCAATTTCTCAAAGACTTTACCGCCATCCAAACAGGCCGGCACCGCCCGCAACCGCTTTTCCACGGTGTGATCTTTTCTCATGACGGAACCTCCCGTCTCTTGTCTGGAGGTTCTGTCATGATACGCCTTCACCCAGTCCAATACCCGATTTTCCGAGCACAGTTGATACTTTTCCGCAATGGACATAGAACTGCCCTGGCCCGACAGATATTCCCCCACCACCCTGCGCTTTACTCCCCAACTGTACTGACACTTGGCCTGGTTTCCATTTTCCCGCAGCCCGGAAGCACCCTCGGAACGATACCGGCTGATCCAGTTTTCCATGGTGGAATGGCCTAACCTTGCCTCCCGCGCTGCCTCCCGCATCCGTAGCCGTCCTGCAAGGTATTCCTCCACCAGCGAGACCTTTTCTTCCGATGCAAGCTCTTTCCGCTTTCTCATCTGTGCTCTCTCCGCTGTGATTTCCTTGTCTGTCTTATTGGGAGCATATCAAAGTGTTCCGCAGCTGTTTGCGATATTTTGAAACTCAGTACCCCAAAATGAACAATTGGATATAGTAAACAAAATAGCAGGATTATGTTTTATGGTGAAAATAAAGGGAGATCGTTCTATGTTCATATATCTAGCTATAATCGACTCTCCGGAGGGGAAACTAAAATTTGAGGTCATATATGAGCGGTACAAAGGCCTGATGTTCTATACGGCAAATAGCGTGCTGGGAGATACACGGGATTCTGAGGATATAGTTCATGACGCTTTTTTAAAGATAATAGAAATAATTGATGAGATTGATGATCCAAAGAGTCCCCAAACGAGATATTTAACCGTTTCTTCTTTGTTATACCTTATTGGGAAAGCAGCCTTTCGTGTTGAGTGTCAATTCACGGTTGGCTATGCTTTCGTAGTCTGTGACTGTCAATTCGCTTTTTGCTGTTATCATGTCATATAGGGTATCTACTTTCTCTTGTGTGCTGAGTCCACCATTAACCTCAAGCCACCAAAATAGCTTTAACTGCAAACCTAAGTACTTTGTTGCTGGGTTTCGCTCCTCTTGCCTTGGATAGAATGCCGCCAACTTTGCGTGTTCCGCATTGATGCGCCCAAGATTATATGCGCCCTTTCATGTATTCACCTCCCTTCGCGTCCGCAAAGGCGGGTGATACGGTTTTCTTCCCCTTTCGCCACTAAAACGGTCTGCATCATGCGTTTTGGCAAACGCGCAGAAAAATTTTTGAAAAAATTCTTTAGGAAGAATCCATGCGCTGCACCTCCTATTTCATCGTTGCGTTGCAAGGGATAGATACAGGAGGTGATCGACAGCCGACACAAAACCCAAGAAAACGACAAAAAACGCCTGTCTGCAAAATGCAGACAGGCGTAGAAGAATTATAAAATCTATTCACATGATTTCTGTGTTCATATTCATACCCAGAATACCCCGACGGCGGGTACGAACTTTTTTTGACTGGTGCAGATCACAGGAGAAATAGAATAGTAAAGTAGACACGGCAAAATAACCTCCCATCGGTTGCCGTGTCCCTGCAAGTCGTCATTGGTTTGTGTTAACGCAAAGAAACGGCGGCCCTGAGTCCATCAAAACCGCCGACAGAATAATGAGCTAAATGTGCGCAGGAAATCATCTGCCCCGTCCAACGGTTTTTTTCTTTCCCCGGACGGGGCAGTATTTGATAGTAGTTTTGTTTCTCCTCAAATGGCAATTAAGCAGCCAATTAAACGTTTGTAATATTACTGTGCAAACTGACTCATATACAATGCTTCGTATTTTCCATGTTGTGCCATTAACTCTTCGTGGCTGCCATGCTCAAGAATATCACCATGTTCCATGTAAAGGATCATGTCAGCATCCCGAATCGTAGAAAGCCGATGGGCAATCACAAAAGAAGTACGTCCGTGCATCAATTTTGCAAGTGCTTTTTGGATAAGCTGCTCCGTATGCGTGTCCACGTTGCTGGTGGCCTCGTCCAAGATCATGATTTCCGGGTCAGACGCCATCGCTCGGGCGATGGTCAGCAGTTGGCGTTGACCTTGTGAGATATTTTCCGCCCCTGTGGAAAGTTCAAAATCATAACCGCCTGGCAGGGTCTTGATGAAGCTGTCCACGCTGGCGGATCGTGCGGCGGCGATGATTTTTTCCTCCGGCAGATTGTCCTGCGCGTAAGCTATGTTGTCCCGGATGCTGCCTTCAAAGAGCCAGGCATCCTGGAGCACCATGCCAAAGCGATCCCGTAGCTCGTGACGGGTCATTTCCTTGGTGTCTACCCCGTCCACTAAAATACTACCGCCGTCCACATCGTAGAACCGCATGAGCAGATTGATGAGGGTGGTTTTGCCAGCCCCGGTGGGGCCCACGATGGCCACTTTCTGACCGGACTTCACCGTGATGTTCACATCATGCATCAGCTGGTGCTCCGGGGAGTAACCGAAGGACACATGGCGAAATTCCACCGCGCCCGTGCTGACCTGAGGCATCAGTCCGGGAACAGGGTCTGGTGTCTCTTCCGAGGCATCCAGCAGAGCGAAAATGCGCCCTGCGGCAGCGGACGCTGCGCTGAAACTGCCCGCCATCCCCGCAATGCTGGTGAAGGGCTGGGAGAACTGCTTGGTATACTGGAGCATGGCTTGCACGTCGCCGATCCGCATCTCACCACGCAATACGGACAGACATCCCAGCAGGGCGCTGACAGCGTAGCCAAGGTTATTTACCAGGTCGGTGATTGGAGTGACCTTACCAGATGCAATCTCGGCACTCTGAGCGGTACGCTGGAGTTCCCCATTGATTCGATCAAACTCCTCTTTTGCTCGATCCGTGTAGTTGAACACCGACACCAGCTCCTGCCCTTGGTACACCTCCTCGATGTAGCCGTTGAGCTGTCCCAGGAGTTCCTGCTGCCGGGCGTAGTGTATGGCTCCCGTTTTCATAACGCCTAGAGAGGCCAGCAGAGACACCGGCACCATAGCCACTGCGATGGCCGTCAGTATAGGACTGGTTGTGAACATCATCACCAGGATACCCACAGCGGTGACCACCTGGGTGACGATTTGGGTCAGGTTCTGGCTCAGGGCGTTGTTCACCGTGTCCACATCGTTGGTGATGGTGCTGAGGATTTCACCCTGGGTATGAGAGTCGTAATAGTCCAGCTTCAGGTGGTGCATCTTCCGGTCAATATCACCCCGCAGAGTCTCCATAACGCAGGCGGTCAGCTTAGTCATGCTGAAGCTTTGGAGAATGGCGAAGAGCTGGGCCACAAGATAAAGGGCTATCAGCGTCACGAGCAGCCAGACGATCGTTTCCCAGTCGAAGGAGCCGCTTGCCACGCCATCGTACAGTTCCGAGGTGATGCCGCCCGTCACCGCTGGGGTCAAAACGGTAAACAGGGTACTCAGGACAGCGGCGATCATCACTAGAATCAGGCGGAGCTTGTACCGTCCCAGATAGTGGAACAGCCGTTTAAACGCATTCCAGTTCATGTTTCACTTCCTCCTCTCCCAGCTGCAATTCAGCAATCTCCCGGTAGAGCGGACATGTATGTAGCAGTTCCCGGTGCTTGCCTCTCCCCACGATCTGTCCGTCCTCCATCACCAAGATACGGTCAGCATCCAGGATAGAACCCACCCGCTGAGCCACAATGAGCATGGTGGAATCCCCCATGCTCTCCCGCAGGCGCATGCGGAGTGTTTTATCTGTTTTCACATCCAAGGCGGAAAAGCTGTCATCAAACAGGTAGATTTCTGTTTTTTTTACGACAGCCCGAGCAATAGCCATGCGTTGGCGCTGGCCGCCGGACAAATTGGTGCCGCCTTGAGCGATTTCGGCGTGGTAGCCGTCCGGCTTCTGTTCGATGAACTCGTCGGCGCAGGCGACGTAGGCCGCTTGCCGCCACTGTTCCTCACTGCTGTCCTGATCTCCAAAGCGCAGGTTGGAGGCCACGTCTCCGGAAAAGAGTACATTCTTCTGGGGGATATAGCCGATCAGATCCCGCAGCTCGTTCAATTTATATTGTTTTACATTCATATCGTCCACATAGACATGGCCTACCGTGGCGTCGTAAAGCCGCGGGATCAACTTGAGGATGCTGGACTTGCCGCAACCGGTGCGCCCGATAATGGCGGTGACCTCCCCGGCCCGGCACTCGAAGCTAACATCCTTCAGCACTGGTTCGTCCGCCCCAGGATAGGTAAAGGTCACATGGTCAAAGGCCACACAGGCGCGGCCTTTGCGCAAGGCGGCACTGTATCTGCCGTCCTTGATGGAACTCTCGGTATTCAGCACTTCTGCGATGCGCTTAGCGCAGGCATAGGACACAGGAAAGAGCATAATGACCAATGCCAGCATCATGATAGCGGCAAGGATCATGCTGATATACTGGCTGTTGGCCACCAGGTCACCCACTGCCATCTCCCCGGCGGACACATACCAGGAACCCATGCCCATGACCGCTGCTGTAGTCACACCAAAGATCGCCTGAATCACCGGCATCAGCAGTGCGGTAACCCGCCCAGAGAGAATGGTCATGGAGGCCAGTTCTCCATTGGCTTGGGAAAACCTTTCCATTTCTTTCCCTTGCCGATTGAAAGCCCGAATCACCCGTACCCCCTCCAGTGTTTCCAGAAAGATCTTGTTCAGTCGGTCAATCCGCTGCCGCAGGGTCACCGAGTAGCGGGAAACAAAAATCAGAATGACACCTACGCCAATGATGAGGGCGGGAATGGCCAAGCTCAGCACGGAACTGAGTTCGCCGCCGGTCAGAGAAGAGAGTACCAGCCCAGCCACCGCCATCAGCGGTGCAGTCACCCCCAGCCGCAACAGCAATGAGAGAAACATTTGGATGTTGGTCACATCGGAGGTACTGCGGGTCACTAGACTAGCGGTGCCAAACCGCTCCATTTCAGCGGCGGAAAAATCTTGCACCTGATGGAATATCTCACGCCGCAAATCAGCGGCAAATTTAGTGGACACCTTGGCGGACAGCACCGTGGCTGCCATGTTGAAAAGACAGCCCAGAATGGC